>ERZ1026898.1609-NODE-1609-length-10921-cov-4.026413_pt1 | contig 10921 bp, 7 predicted proteins | sample MGYA00380178_ERZ1026898 | MGnify/ENA primary metagenome ERZ1026898 (study PRJEB33269, sample SAMEA4719814) | human gut metagenome | biome: human-associated habitat; feature: organic feature; material: feces | place: Cameroon | collected 2013-10 ... | reverse complement strand
CTCGTGGGCTCGGAGATGTGTATAAGAGACAGGGTAAAAAGCGCCGACATCTGGCCGGAGGTCACCGGCAGCGACCACTGCCCGGTGGTGCTGGAGCTGGCGGAGTGAGCGCCTGACAAACTACCACATACCGCCCGGCACCGGGCATAGGAGGAACACCATGGAACGGACATACATCGACACACTGGCGCAGCTTATCGCGCGCAGCCCCACCTGCTACCACGCGGCGGCCACCGCCGCAGAGCTACTGGCGGCGGCCGGATATGCCCCTCTGGACGAGGGGCAGCGCTGGCAGCTGCGCCCCGGCGGGAAATACTTCCTGACGCGGGGCGGCTCTGCCCTGATCGCCTTCCGCGTGCCGGAGCGCGCCCCGGAGGGCTTCCGTCTGGCGGCGGCGCACGGGGACTCTCCCTGCTTCAAGCTGAAGGAAAATGCCGCCCTGCGGGACGGCGGCTATCTGCGGCTGAACACGGAGGTCTACGGCGGCCTGCGCATGTCCAGCTGGTTCGACAGGCCGCTGTCGGTGGCCGGGCGGCTGTTCACCGAGGAGGACGGCGTCCTCCGCCAGACGCTGGTGAACATCGACCGCGACCTGCTGGTGATTCCCAGCGTGGCCATTCATTTCGACCGCGCCGCCAACGACGGCGTCAAGTACCGCGCCAACGTGGACACGCTGCCGCTGGCCGGCGGCGATGGCGCGGCAGACATCCTGACCCTGGCGGCGGAGTCCGCCGGGCTGCGCCCGGAGGACGTGCTGGGCAGCGACCTGCTGGTATACTGCCGCCAGCCGGGCACACTGCTGGGCAGCAGCGGCGAGCTGTTCATGGCGCCCCGTCTGGACGATCAGGCCTGCGTGTGGGGCTGCCTGCACGGGTTTCTGGCGAGCGGCGGCGGCGCGCACCTTCCGGTGTTCTGCCTGCTGGACAACGAGGAGGTCGGCTCCGCCACGCCGGAGGGCGCCGCCTCCACCCTGCTGCGGGACGTGCTGCGGCGCATCGCCGGTGCGCTGGACGTGGACGAGGAGGGCTATCAGATGCTGCTGTCCCGCAGCCTGCTGATCTCCGCCGACAACGCCCACGCCATCCACCCCAACCACCCGGAGCTCAGCGACAGGGACAATGCGCCCCGGCTCAACGGCGGCATCGTGCTGAAATTCAGCGCGCCGCGCCGCTACGCCACCGACGGCGGCTCCGCCGCCGCCTTCCGCGCCCTGTGCCGCCGGGCGGACGTGCCGGTGCAGACCATGGCCAACCGCTCCGACCTGCCGGGCGGCTCCACACTGGGCAGCATCGCCGGCACGCTGGTGCCGGTCAGCGCCGTGGATATCGGCCTTGCGCAGCTGGCCATGCACGCGGCGGTGGAGGTCATGGGCGCGGAGGACTACCCCCGGCTCATCGCCGCCATGCGGCAATTCTATAAGGAGTGACCACACATGAAAAAGCCATCTGACAAGTCGCCGCGCCGCACCGGCGCGCAGCTGAAGGCCGCCATCCGCCGCCAACCCTCCGTGTTCGCCGTATACACGATCCTGCGGCTGATCGTGCTGGCCACGCTGGTGTCCTCCGTCCTCCGCGGCGAATACGAGAGCGCCTTTATATGCCTGCTGGTGCTGGTGCTGTTCATGCTGCCGTTTTTCATCCAGCAGAACTTCGGCATCGAGCTGCCGTCCACGCTGGAGATCATCATTCTTCTGTTTATTTTCGCGGCGGAGATACTGGGCGAGCTGAAATGCTATTTCATCACGTTCCACCACTGGGACACCATGCTGCACACCACCACCGGCTTCCTGTGCGCCGCCACCGGCTTTGCGCTCATCGACATTCTCAACCGCAACAGCCGCATCAAATTCCAGCTGTCCCCGATCTATGTGGCGCTGGTGGCCTTCTGCTTTTCCATGACGGTGGGCGTGCTGTGGGAATTCTTCGAATTCGGCATGGATCGGCTATTCCAGATGGACATGCAGAAGGACACCGTGGTCAACTCCATCACCTCGGTGATGCTGGATCCCACCAACAGCAACATCCCCGTCACCATCGACGGCATCACATCGGTGCAGGTAAACGGGCAGGAGCTGGGCTTCGGCGGCTATCTGGACATTGGCCTGTACGACACCATGAAGGATCTGTTCGTGAACTTCATCGGCGCGGTGGTATTCAGCACCATCGGCTACTTCTACATCAAGCACCGTGGTCACGGCAAGCTGGCTAAGGCGTTCATCCCCACCATCACAGACAAGGCGGACGGCGCCGCGCCGCCGGAAAACACAAACTGACAGACACAAGCGCCGGCCTTCATCCGAAGGCCGGCGCTTTTTTATCTCCGCTTATTCCTCTTCCTTGCGTCTGCGGCGCAGCAGCTCCAGTCCCGTCAGGGACGTTACCGCCGCCGCTGTATAGACCGAGATGCCCGCGTCAAAGGTGGTGGGGCTGCTCTTGCCGCTGCCCACGGTGAACGCCGCGGTCAGGCTTCCGCTGTCCGTCAGGACGGTGAGCGTATGACTGCCCTTGGCCAGCCTGTTCAGGTACGATGCCTTGAGATACAGCTCCACGGGATAGCTCCCCTCAACGGTGTAGCTGCCCCTGCCGACCGTCCTGCCGTCCACCTGTACGCCCGTGATCCCGGACACGGCGGCGCGGAAGATCAGCCCGTAAACGCCGCCGGAATACTCCGTCCCGCTGGGCGGGTTGGTGCCGTTCCGCACGGGATAGAGGCTGGGCGCGTAGTACACCCGCCGCTTGGCGATGACCGTATCCTCCTGCGTGATCTCGTCCTGCGCGGCGGCATCCTTATAATACTTGCCGCAGCCGCCGCAGTGCCAGTATTCGATGTTGCCCTCGGCGCTGGTGGTGGCGGCCTTGGCGGGCACGTTCACCAGATTCGCGTGGTTGGCGGGATCCTTATCGCCGTAGCTCTTGCCGCAGTAGTCGCACACCTTCGCGGCGTTGCAGTACGCCGTGCCGCCGGTGTGGTTGGAGATCGCCTTGCTGCAAATGTCGCAGATGTGATCATGGTTCCCGTCCGCATGGTTGGAGATGATCTTTTTGCAAATGTCGCAGACGTGGTTATTGTCCGCGTCCTCGTGGCTGGAGATGGCCTTCCCGCAAATGTCGCAGATGTGGTTCTTATCCGTGTCCACGTGGTTGGAGATGGTCTTTCCGCAAATGTCGCAGATGTGGTTCCTATCCGTGTCCTTGTGGTCGGAGATGACCTTCCTGCAATCATCGCAGATGTGGTTATTGTCCACGTCCACATGGTTGGAGATGACCTTGCCGCAGTCGTCGCAGATATGGTTCTTATCCGCGTCCACATGGTTAGAGATCGTCTTTCTGCAAATGTCACAGACGTGGTCATTGTCCCCGTCCACGTGGTTAGAGATCGTCTTTCTGCAAATGTCGCAGATGTGGTTATTGTCCCCGTCCTCGTGGTTGGAGATGATCTTGCCGCAGTCGTCGCAGATGTGGTTCTTATCCCCGTCCGCGCAGCTCAGCGTCTCCGTGTGAGAACCGTCCCGCTTGCAGGTGCGGGTGTGGGTGTTGTCGCTGTTGCTCGTCCACGGACTCCAGTCGTGTCCCAGCGCAGCGATCGTCCCCTTACACACGGTGCAGATCACCGATGTCGTGCAGGTGGGCTTTGCCCCGGTGTGTCCGCTGTGGTCGCACACCGTCCACTTGGCCGTCAGGGTCATGTTTCCCGTCACAGCGGTGTCGAAGTCATACTTCGTGTCGTCCAGATACCAGTCCGTGAACTGATAACCTTGTCTGCTGGGTACATCCGGCTCAATAGCTTTCTCGCCCGCCTGGACGATCTGCTTGGCATAGATCCCGCCCCGCTCACCGTAGTCATAGGTCACGGTGACAGGCGTGCCGGTGGGGTCGGGTATGTTGGTCTTGTCAGTAAGCTCGCTGCCGGTGTCGATGGGCTGACCACTGAGCTTGGCGTTCTTGTTCATGGTCAGCCCGCCATAGAATGTACCGCCGGAGACATGGCACTCCGTGGTGACAGGGCCGTAGAACGTGCCGCCGGAGAGGTTGCCGCAGAATTTCTCCCACGCTGTGCCCATGTCCCCATTAGAGTCCGTCACGGTGACGCTGCCATGGAAAATACCGCCCCTTATGTCGCCCTCGCAGGAGACGTCGCCGGTAAAGACCGTGGTAGGCTTCCCGTCCGTGTGGTCGATGGCGTTGGTGGCCTTTACGGAGTCTACGTAGTTATTTTTTGTGCCAATCTTGTTCGTTCCCACATACACCGTGCCCTCCACCCGGCCGCCGTTGGCATAGAGGAAGCAGCCGAGATAATTGACGGTATAGGTCGAGCCAAGATCCATATAGACCGCGGCGCCGTTGGTGGCTTTGCAGCCCGTGATGCGGGCATTCTCCCCCAGCTCCAACTCAGCAAAGTCCATCAGGGCCACGCCGCCGCCGCGTTTCGCCTCGCAGCCGGAGATCGCAGCGTCCAGAACAGATATCTGGTCTGCATGGCCGCCGATATACAGGCCGCCGCCGTGTTTGCTTGCCTTGCAGTTCTCAATGCTGCCGCCGGTGATCCGGACGACGCCGGGAGCTGCGCAGATACCGCCGCCGTTCTTCGCAGAGCAGTCGGCGATGACGCCGCCGGTCATGGTAAGCGAAGGGTAGCTGCTATCATTGACATCGCGCCACAGGTAAATGCCGCCGCCGTTGGCACTGTAGTCAGCGGATAGGGCGCAGCTGCGGATAGCGCCGCCCCGAATGGTGACAGAGCCGCCCGTGCAGTAGATGCCGCCGCCAAACGCGGACTGCGCTCCGCTCTGGACGCCGCAGGCATAGATGGTGCCTCCCGCCAGCTCGAAGGACGCGCCCGCCTCCACATACACGCCGCCGCCATAGTAAGTGTAGATGTGATAGCTGCCAGAGCCGCCGTCATACCGATAGCCCCTGCCGCCGGTGATGAGGCCGCCCGCGGGCAGGGTCTTATCCTCATGCTCCGCCTGGGGGCGGCTGTCGCTCAGGGTCAGGGTCTTGCCCCCCGTGACGCGGAAGATGCTGTCCGGGTCTGCCGTCTCGTCATAGCGCAGGACGTGGCCGTTCAGATCCACGGTGACATCGCGGGTGATCTTCAGCCCCGCCGTAATGGTGATGTCCGCCGTCAGCCTGACCACACCGTTGGCGCTGTCTGCCAGTGCGGCGGTCAGCTCCTGCTCGTTTGAGACCTCCTGAGCTTTGAGTGTCCAGCGAGCCGTGAGGGTAATGTTCTCGTTGACGGCAGTGGTGAAATTCCACTGCGCGCCGTCGGAGGTGTACCAGCCGTCAAAGCTGTAGCCGGGCTTGGCGAGGTCAACGGGCTTGATGGCCGTGCTGCCGCTGGGCACGATCTGCGTGGCGTAGTGCGCGCCGTTGACCTGATAGGTCACGGTGATACCGCTGATCGCGCCTTCGCTGATCGTGACGTAACTTGTCACCACGCCGTTAAAGGTGCCGCCACTGATCGTGCCCTCGTTGACCACCTCGCCGTTAAAGGTGCCGTTGGTGATCATGTTGCTGTTGACCACCCTGCCGTTAAAGGTACCGCCGCTGATCGTGCCGTAGTCGTTGACCACCTCGCCGTTAAAGATACCGTCGGTGATCATCTTGCTGTTGACCACCCTGCCGTTAAAGGTACCGCCGCTGATCGTGCCCGTGTTTTGCACCGAGCCGTCAAACGTGCCGCCGCTGATGACACTTCCGGTATCCATACTCACGGCGTCCGTTCCACCACCGCTGGCCGTACAGCCGGTGATCCTCACATTGCCGCTGATCTGAAAAGCTTTGCCGTTGTCAGAAATGCCGCCGCCAAATGCAGTCTCGCCATCGCTGTCTTTTGCATGACAGTCCCGGATCTCCGCCGTGCCGGACAAATTGACGGTTCCTTCATTGTATATGCCGCCGCCATAAGAATAACCTCCCACCGTCGTGCAGCCCGTGATACTGCCGCCGGACATGTTGAACGTGCCGCTATCAGCCACGAACACACCGCCGCCCCGCGCATGAAAGGTGGCGGAAGCCGTAGCCATACAGCCCACGATATTGCCGCCGGTCATGGTGAACGTGCCGCCGCCCGCCACGTACACGCCGCCGCCTTTTTCAGCGCTGCCGCCGTAGATAACGCCGCCCTTGACGGTCTTTGTTCCGTTGGTTTCATCCAGCACCCACAGTCCGTCCGTGTTGGGGGTGAACTTATGCTCCGCATCGGGTCGGCTGTCCTTGATGGTCAGGTGTACGCCGTTTTCCACCTTAATGCCGGTCATTTTCAGCACATAGCCGTTCAGGTCGATGGTAAGGTTGGCGCCCACAGACATGGAACCGCCGTAGTCGACGTCGTTCTGCATCGTGAGGGTACCACCGGCATTCCGCTTCTCGTCAAAATCGGCGGGCACCGTTCTCTCCCCGGCGGTGCCCGCCGCCATCGCCGCCGTGGACACCGTCAGCTGCGCCTCTCCCTGTACAAATTCCCGCACAGGCTCCTCCGGCTCCCCCGGCTCCTGCTCCTCCTCCGGGTCGCCGGGCTCTTCGCCCTCCCCGGTCTGCTCCTCCGGGTCGCCGGGCTCTTTGCCCTCCCCGATCTGCTCCGCCTGTTCGATCTCCGTTACCGGCTCCCCCACGGCTGCGTCCTCCGCCAGTGCCTGCACCGGCAGCAGCGACAGCACCATGACCAGAGCCATCAGTACGCTTACGATACGTCGTTTCATAGTCCTCTCCTTTTTCTCCTCACGTCCCCGCGCTCTCCCGCGCGCACCTCAGGGGAACGAATTCTCGCCGCATGGCACGTATACCACCATTATGCCATACAATGCTGAAAAAAGCAAGAGGAAATGCATATAAAATGTACATAACTTGTACATAACTTGTACGTAACTTGCACTGCAATTGCGCCTTCCCTCTCCCGCTGCCCGCCGCCGCCGCCATGCCTGCATAGAGGGCGATGCCCGCGTCAAAGGTCTTGGGCGCTGTCCTCTTTTGTCCGCGCACACCTTGCATTACCGGCTGCGGCGGGATATAATCGATATGCAGGGTACCGCACAGAAGGAGCGTGACGGGTCATGTGGATACTGTTTGCATTCGGTTCGGCGCTGTTTGCCGGACTGACGTCCATTCTGGCCAAATGCGGCATCCGGGAAACGGATTCCACTGTGGCCACCGCCTGTACGGAGGCGAAGAAAGGAGTACACCATGCTGCACGCTGTTCTGGCGTTTATACCGCTGCTGTTTTTGATCCTGTATGCGCTCAAGACCCGCAAAATGGCGGACGCCATGGTGCTCTCCACGCTGCTGGCCATGGCGCTGGTACACAGGGGGCGGTTCATCACCGGCACCATCGAGGCCATGTACGCCACCCTGTCAAGCTCGTCCTATCAGTTTGCCCTCTGCGTCATCATCAGCTTCGGCGGCATGATCGCTCTGTTTCAGGCCTCCGGTGGGCTGATGGGCTTCCGCGACCTGCTGGCAAAGGTGGCCTCCACGCCCCGGCGCACACTGCTGCTGGCGTGGCTTTTGTCGGTGGTCATGTTTGTGGACGAGTACCTCAACGCGCTGACGGTGACCATCTCCCTGCGGGGCGTAAGCGACAGAAACCGCATCCCCCGCGAGCATCTGGCGGTGCAGACCAACATCATGGCCTGCTGCCTGTGCGTCACGGTGCCGTTCACCAGCTGGACGGCCTTCAGCGTGGGGCTGATCTCCGATTTCGGGTTGGGCTTCGATGATTATCTGCGCGCCGTGCCGTTTATGTTCTATCCGCTGGCTATGATACTGCTGAGCCTGCTGCTGGCGCTGGGCGCATTTCCCAAGGTGGGCGGGCTGAAGCAGGCGTACCGGCGGGTGGCGTCCGGCGGCGCGCCCTTTGAGCAGTCCGGCTCCGCGGAAAAGCTGGTGGACATCGCGGACGTGGACGAGGACAACGTCTCGGCCGCGTGGAACGCCATTATCCCGCTGGCGGCGCTGGTGGGCGGCACCGTCCTTTTTGACAACGACCTGCTGCACGGCATTATCATCGCGCTGGTGGTACAGTTCCTGCTGTATGTGCTCCGGAGGCGCATGACGGTGGGCGAGTATTTCAACCACTTCTTCGCGGGCGCCAAGGGCATGGTGAGCATCGCCATTGTGGTGGGCTTCGGGCTGATGCTCAGCGACGCCAACCGTGCACTGGGGCTGTTCGACATTCTCATCAACGGCATCGGCAGCGCCGTGCCCGCGTATCTCATCGCGCCGCTGGCGTTCCTTCTGGTGGCGCTGACGGTGTTCGCCGTAGGCGGCTGCTGGGCGGTGATGACCATCGCCATACCGGTGTTCATCCCCATGGGTCTGACAGCGGGAGTGGCCGCACCGCTGATGATCGCCGCCGTCATGAGCGGCGTGACACTGGGGTACAGTCTGTGCTTCTACGCCGACGCGGTGCTGATGACCACCGCAGGCTCCGGCGTGTCCAACCTGACCATCATCCGCGCCACCACGCCCTACGCGCTGGCGGTGGGGACGCTGTCCGCCGCCGCGCTGCTGGTGGCGGGGCTGTAAAAAAAAGGAAGCGGTGCACAGCACCGCTTCCTTTTTTACTCAGAATTTCAGCAGGACGCCCACCAGCGCGGAGATGCCGATGAACACGATGGGGTGCCACTTCTTTACCACCGGCACCCAGTTGGTACACACCAGCAGCACCGCCGCCAGCGCGATGGCCGGCCAGTTCAGGGCGGCGAAGCCGGTCATGCCGCTGTGCAGCAGGGCGATGGGCACCACGGAGATGCCCGCCGCCGCCACCAGAGCGGTGGAGGCCGGGCGCAGGCCGTAGAACGCCGCGTTGACCCACTTACTGTCGCGGAATGCCTTCAGGAACGCCGCCACGATGAGAATAACGATGACGGAGGGCGCTACCAGGCCGATGGTGGCCACCAGCGCGCCGCCGACGCCGCCGGTGGTGAAGCCCACATAGGTGGCCATGTTCACGCCGATAGGCCCCGGCGTGGACTCCGACACCGCCAGCATATCCGCCAGCTGCGCGTGGGTGAACCAGCCGGTGCGGTCGGCCATATCCTGCAGGAAGGGCAGGGTGGCCAGTCCGCCGCCCACGGCGAACAGGCCGGTCTTGAAGAATTCCCAGAATAATTGGAGGTACAGCATTATTTCGCCCTCCTTATGAAGTTCTGGATGACGATGCCCAGCGCCGCAGCTCCCGCCACGAAGACGACGGGCGACAGGTCGGTGAGCAGCGCCGCCGCCAGCACCGCCGCGAAGATCAGCGCCGCCGGCCAGTCCTTGACGGAGCCCTTCAGCAGCTTCACCACGGCGTTGAAGATCAGCACGCACACGCACACGCGGATGCCCGCGAAGGCGTGCTGCACCCACGCCAGATGGGAAAAGCTGTTGATGACGCCCGCCAGCGCCGTAATGATGACAAGGGACGGGAACACGATGCCCAGCGTGGCTGCGATGCCGCCCAGGATGCCGGCCTGCTTCTGCCCCACGAAGGTAGCGGTGTTCACGGCGATGATACCGGGGGTACACTGGCCGATGGCGAAGTAGTCCACCAGCTCCTCATCCGTGGCCCAGCCCTTGTCCTCCACCACCTCGCGCTGGAGGATGGGCAGCATGGCCATGCCGCCGCCGAAGGTCATGACCCCCACCTTGGCGAAGGTGAGGAACAGCTGACCGAGAAGTTTTGCGTTCATGCTCGTATCACCTCATTCTATATATCCGTACAGTCCCCGCACCGACACCTCGCCGCTGCGGACTGTATCCGTCTCGCCGTTTTCGTATCGCACCGTCAGGCCGAACTGCTGATCCACGTCCAGCGCCGCAGCCTGTCGGGACGCATCGCCCCGCAGCACCTGCACCGGTCTGCCCAGATTCACGCACCGGCGGCGGTATTCCTCCCGCCACGCCTGCGGATGGGGCAGCGCCTGCCGCATGGCCGTCAGCTGCTCCAGCAGCACCTCCGCCAGCGCGTCCGGGGACACGCTGTACCCCTGCATGGCAAGGGAGGCGGCCATGTCCGCGATATCCGGCGGAAAGGCCGTCTGCGCCACGTTGACGCCGATGCCCACCACCAGCCACTCCGCACCGCCGTCCGGCCGCAGGGAGGACTCCGTCAGGATGCCGCACAGCTTTTTTCCGTTCAGCACCACGTCGTTGCACCACTTGATGCCGCACACCGCGCCGCAGACCTGCTGGATGGCGCGGCACACAGCCACCGCCGCCAGCGGCGTGACGGTGAGCAGCTGCCCAGCAGGGCAGCCGCGCCACAGGACGGACAGGTACAGCCCGCCCTCCGGCGACCGGAACGAGCGCCCCAGACGGCCTTTCCCGGCGGTCTGACGCCGGGCGATGACCGCCGTGTTGTCCGCGCCCTGCGCGGCCAGCGTCTTGCATACGTTATTGGTGGAATCCACTTCATCGCAGCGCAGGATGCTCCATGCCACAGGCGGCACCTCCCTTCATCGGAAACCCAATTTTACCACCGGGAGCCGTATTTGTAAATATAGTCTGTCGATAAATCCGCCCGGTCACAAATATCGGAGGGAAGGATATAGTATTTAATTTTGAGATTTTGCAGGCAGCTTGGCGGAAAAGTCTGTTCGGACTTTTCCGCCAAGCTGTATAGTTGACAGGTGCTGAGATTTTTAGTATCATCGGGGCAAAGAAAGGCACGGGAGGCGACCGCCATGAACAACACACGCAAGCTGGTATATACGGCGCTGCTGGCCGCACTGACGGCGGCGGGCGCGTTTATGCGTATCCCCATGGGATACAGCTCCGTGACGCTGCAATACCTGTTCACCGCCATGGCGGGGCTGCTGCTGGGGCGGAAGTGGGGCGCGCTGAGCCAGCTGATATATGTGTGTCTGGGGCTGGTGGGGCTGCCCATCTTCACCATGGGCGGCGGCTTCGGCTATGTGTTCCAGCCCACGTTCTGCTTT
>ERZ1026898.1601-NODE-1601-length-10975-cov-4.721612_pt1 | contig 10975 bp, 8 predicted proteins | sample MGYA00380178_ERZ1026898 | MGnify/ENA primary metagenome ERZ1026898 (study PRJEB33269, sample SAMEA4719814) | human gut metagenome | biome: human-associated habitat; feature: organic feature; material: feces | place: Cameroon | collected 2013-10 ... | reverse complement strand
GTTTTCAGCCATACAAATTGCCTCCTTTTTAAATGGAACTGTTGAAGGCAATCCGGATGTGAAAGTAAGCAATTTTTCAAAAATAGAAGATGGCAAGCCGGGAACATTGACATTCTTGGCAAATGCCAAATACGAACATTATATCTATCATACGAAAGCAAGCATCGTATTAGTAAATAACGACTTTGCACCGATAGAACGTGTCCCGGCTACTATGGTAAGAGTAGAAAATGCTTATGCCTCATTAGCGGTTTTGTTAAATATAGTAGAACAACATAAACAAAAAAACGCATCTGGCATTGACTCGACCGCCTTCATTGCTAAAACAGCGACCATAGGAGAAGGATGTTATATTGGCAATTTCGCTTACGTGGGTGAAAATGCCCGCATAGGTAAGAATTGCCGTATATTCCCTCAAACATACATAGGTGATAATGTTACCATTGCAGACAACTGCATCATCTATCCACACGTTACTATCTATGAAGGTTGCGCCATCGGTAATAATTGTATCCTTCATGCGGGTTCTGTCATCGGAGCGGACGGATTTGGATTTGCACCGGAAGGTGATATTTACAAAAAGATTCCTCAACTGGGGAATGTAGTTATCGAAGATGATGTGGAAATCGGAGCTAACACGACTATCGACCGTGCTGTAATGGAATCGACCATCATCCGCAAAGGAGTTAAATTAGACAACTTGGTACAGATTGCCCATAATGTTGAAGTGGGAGAAAACACCGTCATGGCTGCACAAGTTGGCATTGCTGGTTCAACCAAGATAGGTAAACATTGTATGTTTGGCGGACAAGTTGGATTGGCTGGACATATCAAAATAGCTGACAACGTTAATTTCGGTGCTCAATCAGGAGTCATCAGTGATATCAAAGCACCGACAACCGTATTAGGAGCACCAGCTATTCAGGCAAAATCATTCATGCGTTCAAGCGCAATATTCGGCCGCCTTCCAGACATGTACCGGACAATGGGGCAATTGCAACGTGAATTAGAAGAATTAAAGAAGTTAATAAATAAAGAATAAAACTATGCAAAAGCAAAATACATTAGCTGATAGCTTCAGTCTGGAGGGTAAAGGCTTACATACTGGATTAAATATCCATATCACATTCAACCCTGCCCCCGAGAATCATGGGTATAAAATCAAACGTACGGATCTGCCAGAACAACCTATTATCGATGCTGTGGCTGAAAATGTAATCAATACGCAAAGAGGAACTGTTATTGGTAAAAAAGATATCCAAATCAGTACCATCGAACATGCGATGGCTGCCCTCTACGCTGCCGGGATTGACAACTGTTTGATTGAGGTCGATGCTCCTGAATTCCCAATCTTGGACGGAAGCTCACGTTTCTATACAGAGGGAATCAGCAAAGTCGGATTGAAAAAGCAGACTGCCAATAAACAATATTATATTGTCAAGCATAAAATTGAAGTTAAAGACGAAGAAACGGGTGCTTCTATCATGATTCTTCCTGAAGATAACTTCAGTGTGAATGTTTTGGTTTCATATAACTCTCCGGTTTTGACTAACCAGTATGCCGTAATGGATGACCTTAGCCAGTTCCCATCCGAAATTTCCGCATCACGCACATTTGTGTTCGTTCGTGAAATAGAAATGTTAATTCAGAACAATTTGATTAAAGGTGGAGACTTGGACAATGCTATCGTTATCTATGACCAAAAGGTTTCCCAGGATTCTTTGGATAAATTGGCAGACATGATGAACCAGCCTCGCAAGAGTGCGGAGGAATTAGGCTACATCAGCAATAATCCATTGGTATTTGACAATGAACCGGCAAGACATAAGTTATTAGATGTAATCGGTGACATCGCCCTTATCGGACGCACATTGAAGGGCCGCATCATCGCAACACATCCGGGACACAGCATCAATAACAAATTGGCTCGCATGATTCGCAAGGAAATAAAGCTGAATGAAGTGCAAGCTCCGGTTTATGATCCCAACAAAGCTCCAGTAATGGATATCAACCGTATCCGTGAATTACTGCCTCACCGCTATCCATTCCTGTTAGTAGACAAAATCATAGAAATTGGGGACAACTATATTGTCGGTATAAAAAATATCACAGCCAACGAACCATTCTTCCAAGGACATTTCCCGCAAGAGCCTGTTATGCCTGGCGTTTTGCAAGTTGAAGCCATGGCGCAAACAGGAGGTCTATTGGTCTTGAATTCTGTAGAAGAGCCGGAACGTTATTCTACTTACTTCATGAAGATTGACGGAGTCAAGTTCCGCCAAAAAGTTGTTCCTGGCAACACCTTAATCTTGCGTTTGGAATTGTTGGCTCCGATACGCCGCGGCATCTCCACCATGAAAGGATTAGTGTTCGTAGGTGACACCTTGGTTAGTGAAGCTGAATTTATGGCTCAAATAATAAAGAACAAATAAAAAAGCAATTCGATATGAATATCTCACCATTAGCTGTCGTACATCCCAATGCTAAGATTGGGGAAAACGTCACGATTGACCCGTTTGCAGTCATCGAAGAGGATGTTGTTATCGGTGACAATTGTCATATTTTCCCTCACGCTGTCATCCTTGATGGCGCACGTTTAGGCAAGAACTGCCAAGTATTCCCAGGAGCTGTGGTAGCAGGAATCCCTCAAGATTTGAAATTCAAAGGAGAAATAACCACAGCGGAAATCGGAGACAACACCACGTTGCGTGAATGCGTTACCATCAACCGAGGAACAGCCTCAAAAGGAAAGACTGTTGTCGGGAAGAACTGCTTGATTATGGCTTATTCCCATATAGCACACGATTGTATCGTGAAAGACAATGTCATCATCGGCAATGCCTCACAGATAGCAGGCGAAGTGGAAATAGATGATTTTGCCATTGTCAGCGGAGGATCACTTGTCCATCAATTCACCCGCATCTCAAAACACGTCATGATACAAGGAGGTTCCCGAATAGGAAAAGATATTCCTCCATATACCCTTATCGGACGAGACCCGATTGTTTATTGCGGGATCAATATTGTTGGTTTACGCCGTCGTGGATTCAGCAATCAACAGGTATATCTAATCCAAGATATCTACAGGACATTATATACCCGTGGGCTTAATAATACAGATGCTTTGAAAGCAATTGAAACGGAATATGAACCAAGTGAAGAGCGTGATTTGATTCTCAGTTTCATCAAATCATCCAAGCGAGGTATCGTACGAGGTTCTATCGACGAATTATAATAATATGGGGCTGTGTTGAAATGGAAGTTTTGGTACAGCCCCTTTTATATGTGTCAGAGTTTGGGGTTATGACACACCACCGTCATGTGGTTTATGGTTTCCGCTGTTGTATTTCCACAGGATTCTTCCCGTCATAATACAAATCATATAAAATGCCAGCAACTCCTTCTTCCCTATTTTTACTGACAATAAAACGTTTGCCGTCACTGTAACGTTGACGGATATAGAATATGGAAGAACTATCTTTTAATACAATCATGTTTTTCCCAATGAAGCAAACATCCTCTCCTCCGGCAATCTCTCCGCGTCGATAAGGTATGCTGCCACTCAAACGATAGTCAAACGGAAAATGCAAATCGCCGTCCTTTTGGAATAGCATGAATCCTATCCTTACCAACTTGGGCTTTTGTTCAAAGCAGACTTTGCTTTCAAGGTCAACATAATACTCTTTGCCGTCATTCTGGATATACAGATAGGCTTCATCCTGCAATTTCGCAAAATCAAACTTCGGATCTTCTTCCGTGCTGAATTTCTCAAAATAAGATGTACGCAACAGATACTTGCCCTCCCAATTCCTTACGACACGAATGCCGTATGCCGGGGAAAATATTTCCGTGTACGACCCTTTTGATTTCCAACGATGGGACAACATATCAAAGGCAAAGGTATTGTAGGCTTTCTGACCATTGCGGGTGATGCGGATATCTGTGACTTCATTGTAGTCGGACAACTTATAGCCATGATTAATCTCCACCTTTATGTAATATGGGAATATCCTTCTCTCTCCACATCTCTTCACCTGATCCTCAAAGTCCTTTATCCTATCTGTCCAGCGAATCTTCTCCTCTTTCCATTCATCCAACGAGACAGGGTGCAATCCCGGTTCCAATCCATTCCTGAAATAAAGTAATCCGTCCTCACTCTCAAACAATGCGTAACTGTCCATCTTATCCTTGAAAGTATAAATCTGTGGCTCATCCTTGGAAGGCGGTATGTAGAAATTACGGAACCGCAGCCCATCATCTATTCCATGTGACAATGCAGCAGGCGTGACAAAGCAAGTTTCATCCATCAACTTCGTCTGCACTCTCGGGTAAAGTCGCAAGCCGTCCGTTGTACAAAACTCCAGGAAACCATACTTTTCTATTTTGGGTTGGCATCGGAATCTTATCCCATTCTGCAAATCTATCCACGGACTCTCCCGGTCTACTTTCCTTCGTGAGTAGAGTTTGGCTATTCCATATAGTTTCAGTTCCACCTTATTATAGATGCACGGCAGCACCTCTTTGCCATCTTTGTCAACCACCCCGGTCAAACCTTCCGCATTGCGCAAGATTCTATATTTATAGGCAGCCTCCAAGTCATTGCGCTGTCCGTCATGCGCCATCACAATGATTAAATCTGTCCGCTCATCGGCAGTAATCTCATCCAGAGAGTCATGGCAGATGGAATAAGCGGCAAGCACCCTCTCTTCTGCCCTCTTCAAGTTTCCCTTTCCAGCCTCCGAACCCTCAAACATGGCAAGCCAATCCCTGTCATCCGACGGCAACCCGAACAGTCTGTACAACCCAACATTGTCCAATATCAGGCAATACTTCTTACCGTCAAACACACGCATTCCACGTCCCACCTGCTGCAAGTATTTCGCAAGTGACAATGTAGGCCGCGCCAACTGTATGAACTCCACATCGGGGCAATCAAAGCCTTCGCCGAACAGGTCAACATTCACCAGGACCTGAATGCAGTCCATTGCCATGTTTGTCTTATCCGACCCATTCGCCTTATCTTTCAGGATAACACTCTCTTTAAACCATCCAATAAGCATTTGTCTCTCATCAGTAGGTGTCTTCGAACTAATCACCACGGCATTGATTCCATGCTCCCTATAGTATTCCGTAATATGCTCCGCATGCTGAATATCTATGGCATACACAATCCCCTTCTTGTCCCGTGCATACCTCAACACAGTATCACAAAGTCTTTCGATACTTGGTCGCACATCCAACTTCTCACTCATCTCCCTCAACGAGAAATCCCCGTCCGCTCCTCGCTTCTTCAACGAGTTTACCATACGCCACTCCTCACTATCAGCCCTCACCGACATATAGTCATACAACGACAACCATCCCTCGGCAATAAACCTGTTATGCGACCACGATTGCAACAGGACATCAAATAAGTCCGTAAACCCATGCCTATTCAACCGGCAAGGAGTAGCCGTCAATCCCAAGAACTTCGCCCCCTGCCATTGTTGCCACATCACTTTATAGGTCTTGGCAAGGGCATGATGCGCCTCATCAATAATGACTAAAGAGGGAACAAAATCAACACAATCAATTCTCCGACTCAACCATTGTATGGAATGTACTCGTATAGAATTTGAAATAAGGGAAGGGAAACACTGTTGCTTCAGAGTTTCATGAATTTGCTCCACCAGTTCCTTACGGTGTGCCACAATGAGCACAGTCTGAGTACTGTTACCACGCAGGAACATCTCCACTATCGAAGCAAGCACCACAGTCTTGCCTGTTCCTGTCGGCATCTGCACCATCACGGAGCGATACTTCTCAAAAGCATCCACTACATGATTGCGTATCTCTTCCTGATACTCTCTCAGCATAAGTTATGCAAAGCGGTGTCACAAATGATATCATCAAAATGTTCCCAAGGGCTATCTGTTATAGGGAGAGGTTAACATCCATCACCCCCTTCCCTTTAGGGGAGGGCTGGGGAGAGGCCTTACCCCACATACTTTCCATCCTTCACCTCAAATATCACACTCGGCTCTATCACTTCCACCGTGTGCCACGCACCTTTCGGAACCTGACAGCCATATTGGGCTTGGGCAGGACAAAGGTGAATGCGCTCTATTTCCCGGAAACGACTTCCTATTGTCACATCCTGCGCATCCATTCCCTTTTCAAAGCAAGCGGCATCTTCACCTTTTAACGGAGACAGCAAGGGGCTTATCTCCTCATAAATAACCTCATCCAACTTGCCACACAAACAGATAACAGTCTCCGCTGTATCCTCATGCCGATGAATAGGCACAACCGTTCCCGGCAACAAAGCATTCAACATACGCTGGCTCGAGTCGGCCGGAGATGTGCGTAAATCGAAGCCCTGACGTAAACGGGGATTCACCTTGGCTTGCTCGAAGAGTTGATTCAAAAAGTCTTTATTCATCTCTATCATTGCATCTAAGTTTTACAGACCTTTGTAGCCAATGTTTCACAAATATCATTTAACAATCGCCTCCTTGATGCTCTCTACAATATAGCGAACATCATCATCTGTCACCCAAGGACCTGCAGGCAGACAAAAACCAACCTTGAAGATTTCTTCTTCAATGCCATTAGTATAAACCGGAGCACCTTTATACACGGGTTGCTTATGCATCGGCTTCCAAACCGGACGACACTCCACCTTCTTGCCAAGCATGAACACACGCAAGGCTTCCACATTATCATTCGGCTGACAATCCGTTACCGCAGAATCAACTGCATGAATAACACCTGCTGCACCCCCCACTGCTGTTTTGATAACTTCTTTGTAGGCATTCTCCTGACCTTGAATCTTCACATCCGCATCCAAAGTAGCAGCACAAAGCCAGAAGTTGGCATCATAACGTTTGTCGGCAGGCTGCTTATGGATATGTACACCTGGTATGTCCTTCAGTAGTTCTTCATAGAGCGACTGTACATGCTTGTGGTGAGCAATATGGTCATTCAATACCGTCATCTGACCACGACCAATACCAGCACACACGTTCGACATACGATAGTTGTAACCGATAGCAGTATGCTGATAGTAAGGATAAGCGTCACGAGCCTGTGTAGCATACCACATAATTTCATTAGCAAGTTTAGAAGCCTCCTCCAAATCTCTGCAGATCTCCTCTAAATCTCCCCCTAAAGGGAGAGACTTACCATCACCCAAGTCCTTCCCTTTAGGGGAGGATTTAGGAGAGGCATCAGGAAAGGCTCCCGCCCCATTACAAATCAGCGCACCTCCACCAGAAGTAGTAATCATCTTGTTGCCATTGAACGACAGCACACCATATTTTCCAAATGTACCCAATACTTGACCATTAAAACGAGAACCCATTCCCTCAGCAGCATCCTCTATTACAGGAATGCCATACTTATCAGCTATTGCCATGATTTCATCAATACGGTAAGGCATACCATAAAGAGCCACAGGCACAATCGCTTTAGGATATTTGCCAGTCTTTTCCTTGCGGTCAATAATCGCCTTCTCCAACAAAGCAGGATCCATATTCCAAGTCTCGCCTTCCGAACCAATAAATATAGGCTTGGCTCCAAGGTATGTGATAGGATGTGAAGAAGCACAAAAAGTGAAACTCTGCACCAATACTTCATCACCAGCCTTCACGCCACAACCAATCAGTGCCAAATGAACAGCAGCAGTACCAGCCGACAAGCAAACCACCTTACGGTCAAGCGGCTCTTTACCATCACTCTTGCTGTTGGCAAACGCCTCCAAGTCCTTCTCGAAGGCATTAACGTTCGGCCCCATAGGTACCACCCAGTTGGTATCGAAAGCCTCCTTCACATATTTTTGTTCTAAACCTGCCTCACTCATGTGGGCAAGGCAGAGATAAATTGTCTTTCTTTCTTCCATTTCTTATATCGTATTTTATTTTTTATCCGTAAAACAACTCCTCTTGAGTTTCAACAACCAAAGAAATCCCCCATATCCGATGATACACCCAAGCGTATTATGTATCACATCATCCGTTTCACATAGTCCTCTGCAAAATGCCAACTGAGAAACTTCTATAATACAAGAAAGAATGACTCCACTCAAGAAGACCCTCTTAAGATTCATTCCCATTCTGCCGAGTAATAATCCTATCGGTATAAAAAGGATGATATTCAGCAATACTTCAATTAAATCAGCGGGGTAATCCACGCTATTCCAAATATCCGGATAGTTCCAAAAGGGCATCAACTCCATGTGCCTTTCACTACTGCTATCTCTACAAATCACAGTAGAGCAAAGTACCAGGAAATAATACTCTGATAGCAATGCGCCCAACATAAACATCTTAATCTTGTCCCTTTTCATCATCAGCATTCCAATCACAATCGTAACAAAAAGCACACAAAAGGAGAAAAGTACATACTCCATTGGAATCCGAGGATTCAGCCATTCATATATTTCATCCATAATTATTGTAGCAGGTAGTGGTTTCGCTCCACAGACTCTCGCCTATTCAATCATACCTGCCTTACCTTTTCTTATTTTATCTCCATCAGATAGTCATTCTTTGAGAACATACGGCCATACTCAGGCTGGAGAATAGAAGTATCAACCTTATTACCTTTCACCCACTCGATGATAGCCTTAGGCAGATTCACACCAGCTTCATAGCTAAATGGGAAACCACCTCCGAAACGAGGATTCAACTCCAAGACACAATACTCGCCCTTTTCATTCTGCATCACATCAACATCAAGGTTGCCGATGTGCTTCAAGGCAGTACCAATCATATGACCAATCTCACGCACTTCAGGCAAGTCAACCGTAATAGCCTTGTCTGTCTCGCCAGCACGCATAGCCAATTTCTGCTTAACGCTTACAGCCACATTGTTACCCTCAAGGTCATTCATAACGTCTAAGCCAAACTCATTACCAGTAAGTTTCTCCTGTATCATGATATACTCATCTCCAACCGAAGCTGTAGCAAGAATTGTCTTCTTGATTTTCTTCATCAGCAAGTGATAATAGATGTCGAGTTCTTTCATATCGGCAATCGACTCCAATCCTATAGAGCCAGAACCCCAACGAGGTTTCATAAACAAGGGAAAGTGAAGCTCACCTGTCTCTAATGCATGCTTGGCATCCTCAATGCGCACATAAGTCTTAGGCGATTTAAGTCCCAACGACTCCACCCACTGTGCTGTCTTATACTTGTCAAAGGCGATGTCGATGACAGAAGGGGCACTAACTATCACTTTAACTCCCTCTGCCTCAAATCTTGCCTTGTTCTCTGCCAAGATCGGCAACTCTAAGTCATTGAGCGACAAAAGGGCGTCTATCTTCTGCTCCTTGCATATCTGCAATGTGATGTCCACATACTTTGGATCATACACAGCTGGAACCTGCAATTTCACATCAGCCACCTGAAGGGCAGGAGCCGACAGCTGCATATCAGTAGCCACCACCTTGTCACCCTCATTCATATTCTCCTTGAAATACTTCAGCAGATAAGTACGTCTGCCAGCGCATGTAAATAAGATGTTCATGCTATAAAGCTTTTTTATATCGTTTTACCATTTCGTCCATTCCCCATAATATCAACAAAGATGATATCGGAGAACTGATGTATTTAGAAGAACCCTTGACTTGAAACGGCAAATGCAATCGTTGCATCATAAAATTGAAGTAGATAGGATAATTCGCCATATAGTACTTACCAACGTGAGCGTAATACTTCAACGGATTCCTTTTCAACTTTTTAGAAAAATTCAACAAGGAATGATATGAAGAAGAGGACATCTTGCTTCTCACGCTATGCAGTGATGGTTGAAAACGATAGGTGAAACCAGCACCTCGTTTTTTGAATCCGAAGGCTTTTCTTGGCACGCCTTTTTCTTCTACGATTCGGCGAGGGATCGGCCTGTCATATTCTCCTCCCACACTATATTGAGCCATCTCTGAGGAATTGTTGATATTATATATAGAAGGCCATTCATAGCCTAAAACAAGAGGAACACTTATCGCAATAGTATTGTTCCTTAAATAATGCTCTGGATTTTGTTCTGCAGCTATCGACATCTTGATAAAATCAAAATTCCTATTTGCCAAGTGCTCGTCCTTTCCCCAGATAGAGTCTCCCTTCAATCCCAAGAAAAGAATTGAATTCTTGTATATATTCTCAAATGTATTGAATGCTACAAGACAACCGACATCTCCACACGATGCAGATTCCGCTTCCCAAAGAGCGGTATTGTCCATATAAGCGCAACCATTTCCTTCAATAATATTATTATATCCAAGGACTTTGGCAATCTCGACTCCACTATCATGCACATATTTTTCAGGAGAACTAAATGTCAATGCTGTATCACATCCCAAATCATGCACTAGAGCAGAAGTTGCAGAAGCGTCATATCCTTTTGATATGGTTGTAACAAGATTGTATTGACATTTTCTTTTCGCATCTGATGCGTTGTCTACAATTCTCTGTAGAGTTTCGGTTATTTTTAATTTGTAATCTTCGAATGTACGGAGTTCGACCTTGGCAGGCTTTGGCAACTCTTCCCAAGACAAATTACGCGATATTTTCAAATTACAAAATCGATGCATCTGTATTGTTGCATCTTTCAGTCTTAATTCCCTTACGCAACGCTTGCTACCAAAAAAGATAGAGTTCAAATCATATTCATAATCATAATAGTCTTTATTCAATTGATTATTAGTATAAGCCAATAAAAAAGGTAGAGAATTTGATATTACGAATACGTCATCTTGGGTCAAAGAATACAAAGATTCTTGTAAATGATTTGGAGTGGCAAAAGTGACTGAATCATCATTTATAATGCCTCCTGTGCCATGAAATGAAAGAGCAGTGTCGAATTCTCCTTTTTCAAATGCACCGTCCCATACTCCTGATACAAAATAGCGCTCGCAACACTCAACCATTGCACCATGTATGATTTTAATTACCCCCCCCATTTTATTTATTGATGCTAACCATGATAATGATGGTAT
>ERZ1026898.1600-NODE-1600-length-10980-cov-10.434691_pt1 | contig 10980 bp, 8 predicted proteins | sample MGYA00380178_ERZ1026898 | MGnify/ENA primary metagenome ERZ1026898 (study PRJEB33269, sample SAMEA4719814) | human gut metagenome | biome: human-associated habitat; feature: organic feature; material: feces | place: Cameroon | collected 2013-10 ... | reverse complement strand
TTGAGTTGAACCTCATCAATCCTGAGCACAAGCATCGTTCACACCTCTGCCACAATACTTCCAAGAAGTTTGAGAGCACCTTCCTCGGTCTGACTATTCCTCAGAACGAGAGTGTGATGTTTGGTAGCCTCAGCGGTGACAAGCTTGGTATTTGGGTAGCTCACGGTGAGGGCCGTTTCTACTTGCCAGAGCCAGAGGATCACTACAATGTGATTGCGAAGTACAACTATGCTGAGTATCCAGGCAATCCAAACGGCAGTGACTATAATGTAGCAGGTATCTGCTCAGCAGATGGTCGCCACTTGGCTATGATGCCACACTTGGAGCGTGCTATCTTCCCATGGCAGAACGCTTGGTATCCAGCTGACCGCCGCAACGACGAGGTAACTCCTTGGATTGAGGCATTTGTCAATGCACGTCAGTGGATTGAAGAAAGAGTAAAGTAAATAAATGAAATATACAGATTTATTTAAGACATTCATGAAGATTGGCATAGTCACCTTTGGTGGTGGCTATGCCATGATTCCTATTATAGAATCCGAAGTCGTCGATAAGCATCATTGGATGACGAAGGAGGAATTCTTAGATGCCATCGCTACTACCCAGGTTTGTCCGGGCGCCTTGGCCATCAACATGAGTTCCCTGCTCGGATATAAGTTGGCAAAGATACCGGGAGCCATCGTCTGCACCCTCGGCGCTTCGTTGCCTTCCTTCCTTATTATATTAGCGATTGCTATGTTTTTCCACCAGTTTGAGGACAACAAGGTGATTGCGGCGATGTTTGCAGGTATCCGTCCTGCCGTCGTGGCTCTGATAGCCGTTCCTACCTTTTCACTGGCCAAGAGTGCCCACATCTCGTTCGTCAACTGCTGGGTTCCTATCTTATCTGCCCTCCTGATATGGCTGATGGGCATCAACCCTATCTGGGTAATTATCGTTGCAGCCTTAGGTGGATATGTCTATGGACAGTTTATCCAACCGACGGAATAATTAAAAAATCAGATTATGGAAGAGACAAAACCACATTTTGCAAGTTCTCAAAATGTTCACATAGACGAAGCTTATGTGTCATGGATCGAAGAACTGAAAGGTAGATATAAGAAAGCACAGATAAAATCTGCGGTTAAGGTAAATTCAGAACAGTTGTTATTCAATTGGCAACTGGGACGTGACCTTGTCGTTCGTCGTGCAGAAGAGCATTGGGGAGCAGGTGTAGTGGAACAAGTTAGTCTCGACTTAAAAGCCGCATTTCCTAAGGCGAAAGGATTCAGTGCAAGAAACCTTTGGAATATGAAAAAATGGTATCTTTTTTATTCCACAAACAAAGCGAATGAAAAACTCCACCAACTTGGTGGAGAATTACAAAACTCTGATAATAAACTAAATACGAAGCTGCAACAACTTGGTGCAGAAATTCAAGAAACCGAACATTCCCCAAACATGGGAGTTGCCTCTTATGACAAGGTACGTATCAAGAAAATACGTGAAGCTCTCCCTTCAGAAGAGGATTTAAGTCGCCAGCTTCAACTATTCGAAAATAAAAGAAAGTAAAAAACATACTAACAGATACCATGCCAATAAACAAAAATGCTTTCATAAGATACAAGATACTGGACAAATGTTTCAGTGACAAATACCATAAGTACTTCATAGAAGATCTTATGGAAAAAGTTAATGGTCAATTAGCTGATGCCGGAATAAAGTCTATATCCAAGAAACAGATATACGACGACATCAAGTTTATGAAAAGTAGCGAAGGATGGGAAGCGCCAATAAAATCCTATCAAGATGGCAAGCGCAAGTACCTACGCTATGAATACGACTTTTCCATTATAGAGACTCCGATAACAGAGATGGAAGTAGAGCAACTCGAAACGCTTATCACTTCACTTTCTCGTTTTCAGGGCATACCTATGTATAGTTGGATTGAAGAATTGCTTACCAATCTTCGATACCGCTTTGGTCTAAGAGGAGTAGAGACAAACTTTATCGGATTTGAACAAAACCGAGACATGAAAGGCTTGCGATTTCTATCCACTCTTACCAACTGCGTTATCAAACGCCAACCTGTCCTCATCGACTATCACCCTTTTGGCAAAGAGGTCGTAAAATGGACGATTCATCCGTACTACCTCAAGCAATATAATAATAGGTGGTATCTTTTAGGATATAATTCAGAATTTGAAGATTTATCCATTGTCCCATTAGACCGAATCGAAAATATCGAATATTCCGATACAGCATTCAAAAGAAACTTGCGTTTCGATTTCGATGCTTATTTCCGTGATATCCTTGGCATATCCATAGAGAAGGACAAGAAGATAGAGCATATTCGTCTGAAATTCTCCCCACAACGCCTACCATACGTGATTTCCAAACCTATTCACCATTCGCAAATAGTGGAGAATGAATCAGAAGGAATTATCTCACTAAATCTTATCCCTAACAAGGAATTGATTTCTGAGCTCATTTGGTTCCGTGATGATGTGGAAATACTCTCTCCAGAGTCTCTTCGAGAAGAAATTAAGGAGATAATCGCAAAAATGTATCAAAAATATTTTGGTGTGAAGAAAGACTGCACAACATCCCTGTAATTTTGCAGTCGTAAAACAAAAAGCAAAAGAATATGCAGACAGTAAACAACAACTTCACAGTAGAGGCACTTGTTGCCAAGTATCGTAACTTTGTAGATGAGCATTGCCCAAAAGAGTCATATTGGGATCCAAAAGAAGGGAACATTTCCGGTCCTTTTGATCCTATAGATTGTTATGCGGAAGCGCATTTGCTTGTTACTCTTTATAAAAGAATCGCAGGCGAAAATACAGACCAGAACATTTTGGAAGCACTTTCAAAATATGTGGCCGTTTTTTATACAAATGCGCTCAATGAAGAGGAGATGGATTTCTTGGCTAATCACTTCTCCAAAGTTTCAACCTTTATTTTTAACAACTTTGCTGATAAATACACCAAAGGTTGGATTAGTAGACCTACTCAAAAGGTTTATGAAATCATTGAAAAACTTAAAAAAGTAGAAGCTGGAAAGACTATATTCATTGGCGGAGCAGGTTTATGCGATATGGCTTTGCTATTTCCTAACTGCACAATTAAGGGATATAGCGAATACGGCTTTTTTGAGGAACTTAGTGGTGACAAAGAAATGTGGGCATTAGGGCAAATCAGACTATTTGCTGCAGGCATTAAATCAGAAATTAAACCCTTGTATGAGGATACGAAAAATTCTCAATATATGTCAGATGTCGATATTGCTATCTTTGACACAGCCGACCGTTATTCTTACCCATTTTCCAACGGGTCAGAACATCTTTTCCAATATATGAAGCCAAATAGCGAGTTTTTGCTATTTCTGGACAAACAGAATGCAGCAGGCAACTCTATGGCAGGTTTGACCAAAATGCTTGTAGAAAAGAAATGCATCTATTCCATAGTGTCTTTTGAAGAACCTAATACTATTCTCAGCACGACCAAAACGACTATTTGTGTTAGAGCAAATAAGTCCACAAGTGATGTTGTTTGCATTAAGAACAATGCTACGGGTGAGCAAATGCAATTGTCTACTAATATGCTTGACCCAACTATACTTTGGCCAAGCTATTATTTAACGGAAAAGCCAAAAGAAGGCATTTCTCTTTCAGAAATAGTATCATTCTTAGACTTTAGACCTAAGAAAAAAGAAGACATTGTCTTTAAGAAGACAACATTTAACGACGAGAAAGAATGTATAGAGTGGATACTCTCTGATAAAGAAAAGACGATTCCTGTTATTGCTCCTATTAATCTATCTACAGGATACGAGGATGCAGAGCTATATGAGGCACAACTTAAACAAGCGGGCGACCCTTTGTTTGAGAAATTCTTAGGATGGCTTGGCAAGATTTCACTACCTTGTGTATTTTGCTATGGTAGAAAAGATAAGTTCGTTGCTGGCTATATTAGAAAAATACCATCCGAAGGCATTGTTGCTTATAGACAGTTGGTGTGCCTTGTTCCCAAGAAAGGCATCGACGTGCGATATGTGGCAGCCTTATTGCTTACCCCAGAGGTCAGAAACCAAATCATATCCATCTGTGAAGGAGAAGTCGACGCACAACTTTTTCCACTGATTATGGATAAGATTATTGTTCCAAGTCACACAGATTTGGAACGAGCTACATTCTTATCGGAAGCCAACTACAAGGCTATAGGTTCTTCAAAAAAGAAGATGGAAGATAGACTTAACGAAAAGAAGGCTGAATACATCAACGAAGTTAGAATGCGTAAACATGATATGCGTCCACATCTTCGTCAAATGGCATCTTCTGAAAGATTAATGTTGCACTATTTAGATAACATCAATGATATAGAAGACTTGAAAAAACTATTGAAAAAACAGATTTCCACAAGTCATAATGCGTTAGAGAGTTTATCCGAACTTGTAGAACATTTGAATAATGAAGAACGTTTTGGTGAACCCGAATGTGTGAACCTAAATGATTACTTTCACAATATAGAGAAAAATAGCGAAGTAAACTTTACAATAAAAGTTTCTTGTGAAAAAGCTCTTGCTCAAAGGAAAAAAGAAATAGAAGAACTGAAAGAAAAAAATAAAAAGGAAAATGTGCCTTCAATGCAAGATATGGATGAAAAGACCATTACCGAATGCTCGTTGGATGTATATATCGCTCCTGTAGATCTTGACAGAATAGTCAATAACATCATCGAGAATGCTCGGCGACATGGTGGGCTATCCGATGGTAGAAAATCAGACTATTATATATCTATAGACGTGAAGATTGATTACCAACGAGATATGTACCAAATTGACTTTAGCAATAATGGTAAACCACTCCCGAAGGGAATGACCAAGGAAAGATATGGTCTAAAAGGTGAAAAAGCCGGCCCTAATGCAGGTACTGGTAGTGGAGGTTATATTGTTAAATCAATCGTTGAGCACTATGGAGGTGACTTCGACCTGTTTTCAACCGATGGAATAACAACAATACGTATTTACTTACCCAAATATTTGTAATATGAAAGAAATAAAATACAATGTCATTTGGATTGATGATGAGTGGACAAAAATGTCTGCTTTTAAAGATGAGTGTGAGGTTATACATGGTATCCACCTTGAACCATTTACCACACAAAAAAGTGGTATGGAAGAATTAGATAGAAATCTAAATTCATGGGATGCGGTCATCTTGGATGCAAAAATGTTTGATGAATCAGAAGATGAAACTCCCAAACTTGATGGATTGAGAAAAGCCATTAGACATATTGACCAATTATCTATGAAAAAATCTATCCCATACTTTATATCTACTGGGCAGCCTGACCTTATGGGCAACGAAATGTTCACACAATCTTTTGGGCATTTTTATATTAAAGAAAGGGATGATTTGCAATTAATCGAAGATTTGAAAAAAGCAATTGATGGCTCTCCACGGCGAAAAGTTCAAATTCTATACAGTGATGCAATGGAACAACTTTCTAATATTTCCAAAGATGCCAAGGAAACCATTCTTGACATTTTTGAATCAATGCATTACCCTAATATACATAAGGACTTCAAACCTATTCTGCACTATAACCAATTACGACAAATTTTAGAATTGGTTTTTAGAGCAGCCAATAAAGTCGGGATAATTCCAGATATATGCATCCCAAATGGCATAGTAAACCTTAGCCAATGCTGCCACTATTTAAGTGGTAATCCTGCAGAACAACTGGGAATCAGGTATGGAAAATTAAATGAACGAGTAGTTCCAAAACATATACAGGATATCATGTTCCTTGTACTAACTTTGGGAAATACAAATTCGCACACGACAGAACTCAATGAAGAAGAGGAGCATACCCTATCAACCTACATGCACACAAATGTTTACAACTCTAGCTACTTGATTTATAGCTTAGCCCTACAAATCTGCGAAGTTGTAATGTGGATGAACCAATATATCTCTACACATCAGAATATTGAAGAAAACAGAAATAAGTGTCAAAGAATTCAAGTTGGAACTCAAAAGGATGACAAATCTGAAACACCTATTGCGGAAGGTATTATAGAGCCAATAAAAGACTGTCCAAATTTATATCATATCGGAACATACTATTGCATTGCTGCTTCTTATGTAACGAGCAATAATTTAATTGGGAAAAAAGTAAAAGTGATAAAACAAGAAACAAATACAGACAGTAAAACAAAGGAACAATATCCATATTTTGCAAAGAAAATAAGTCTTATATAAAAGTTTATTAGGGCGATATGACATTTTCCATCATATCGCCCTAATTTTATTTTGTTGTGAAGTAAGACTACACAACAACGTCGTAATTTTGCATCAGAAAACAAAAGACGACGATATGGAAAAGAACATTTCAACACTCGACCTACAGAATGCAGAACAGCAAAAAGCATTCGACCTTGTTGCAAACACCAACAATTGCCTTTTCATCACAGGAAAAGCTGGCACAGGTAAGACAACCTTTATCAAACGCATCCAGGAAGAAATCAACAAAAACTTCTTGGTATTGGCACCTACTGGCATTGCAGCTATCACAGTCGGAGGACAAACGATGCATTCCTTCTTTGGCTTTCCTATGCAAGCTATTGGACCGCATACCAACACTGTACTTTCGTTTGAGAACAAATGCATTCTCGAAGAAACAGATACGATCATCGTAGACGAAGTATCTATGGTAAGGTGTGATATGGTGGATGGAATGGACCGATGTCTTCGCATGGTATTCAAGACCAACATGCCTTTTGGTGGAAAACAGGTCGTTTTTGTAGGTGACTTGTTCCAGTTACCTCCTATCATCAAGTCTAATAGCGCCGATGCAGAAATGCTCCAAGACCTTTATGGTGCTGGAACACCATTCTTTTACAAGGCTTTTGTCTTGAAAAGAATGAACCTTCCCAAGATTGAGTTTCAAAAAGTATATCGTCAAAGCGATAAAGAATTTCTTGCCGTTCTGAACAAGATGCGCACAGGTGAAGTAAACCCTGAAGATTTAGAACTACTAAATCAGCATGTCGGCAAGGAGTATGAAGGGCAAGATTTCTCTGTAACCTTAACCGCATTCAACAAGATGGCTGAGAATATCAACGAGAAGAAATTAGGAGCTATCCAATCGGAAGAATTCTGCTATCAGGCAAAGATTCAAAACGAATTCAAAAAGAATGAAGCACCTGTACCAGAGAAACTCAGACTAAAAGTAGGCGCACAAGTCATATTCTGCCGCAACAACATAGGCAGTGGTTATATGAATGGAACAATCGGTAAAGTTTCAGAACTTAGCGATGATAAAATACAAGTGACTTTGGAAAGCGGCAAAACCATTGATGTCAAAGAAGTGACATGGGATAATGTCAAGAGCAAATACAATCGTCAAACCCACAAGTTAGAAACCCAAGTTATGGGAACATTCACACAATTTCCCTTGAAATTAGCTTGGGCTATAACTATCCATAGATCACAAGGAATGACTTTTGAAAGAATGCACTTTGACTTATCTCATGGCACCTTCTTGCCTGGACAAGCTTACGTTGCCATCAGTCGTTTACGTTCTTTGGAAGGATTGACACTTAGTAATCCTATCCACCCTTATCACGTCACCCAAAATCAAGAGGTAAGAGTATTTGCCAACTCTTACAATGACACAGAGATGATTGATGACGTATTAGGTGCGGAAAAGCGAATCTACCAATATCTATGCACAAAAGACTACGACATGGCTACCAAAACTTGCCTGCATTTGATGCAAGATAAGATTCGCAAGAATGACTATCGGAATGCAGCCTTGACAGCCAAAAGAATGTTTGATATCATGCTGGATGATACATGCTTATTAGGAAAGACAAAGGATGCTCAATTACTTAAGGACTGTAGTATGACTGCAAACTTTCTCAATGCAGTTCTCTGCTTGTATGGCAAACGATATGAGGAAGCCATCGGTTACACAAACATGGTACTGGGACGAAGAACCTGTCTTGAAGCGATGTTCATTAAAGGGCGTGCTCTTTATGAACTCAAAAGGTATGATGAGGCATACGATGTAACATTCCAAATTGTTAGCATTTCTCAGGAAGGCGAGGAGAAAAAAGCCATTGACAAGAAGCTACTTCTCTTTGAGGCAAGGGTCAATGAGCATATTGGCAATCCTGTAGCTCCTTTCTGCAAAGAACTGTTCTCGCTCTGTCCTGAATTTCTTACCACCTATATTATGTTGAGAAAAGAGTATCGCCATTCTCACCAAGAAATAGAGTTTAACAAGGAGGAAGAACACATCGAACTGCTCGAAGCATTTAATGACAAAAGCATTTCAAACCAAGACTTCTTGAAGCTGATTCAAGAGTGCAAGGATGAAAAGGAACTTAAAAGGCTTCGCAAGGCTATCACCACCGCAAAGAAGCCTTTTTAAGAAGTATTAGTCGTGGAAATCTCATATTTTTTAGTACATTTCCACGACTAATAAATTTATTCACCACCCAAAAACATACTCATGTAAAACGGCAAATAGATACACCCATCTTCTATTTCCAAGTTATTACCACTCATGACAATACGCCGATTGATTTTGTCAGCAAAAAGCGAATGAGCCATATCGAGAGAAGCATGTTGCTTATAATCCTTACCAGATTTCACTTCCACAATACTAATTTTATTCTTCTCTGGGAAAATAAAATCCAGCTCATGCTTACTCTTTCTGTCATAATAGTTGAGAGAAATGCCATGCTTGGCAAATTCTCCTGCTACATAATTCTCAGTCAATGCCCCTTCATTCACATCAATATCTCCAGACAAAACCTGTGCCTGAATACCATTGAGCATCATGGCACACATCAAACCAGAATCGACAAAAAACAACTTGTATAGTCTCAGATTCTCATGGATAGGAAAAGGCAATTCGAAAGCCCCGACATTAAAGGAATAATACGCCATACCTGCATCAACAAGCCATTGCGTAGGTGCTCCATACTTGCGACGAGAAGCATTTTTTTCAATAGAAGCTAATATAAAACGCTTATCTTGCTTACTCAACTGCCCTGGAATAGCATCAAACACAGACTTTACCAACAACTTGTCATTACCTGCATATTTAGAAATATCATTACGATAACCATTCAGTATGTCCTTCTGAACAGCTATCGTCTTATTGAAATCCTCATTGCTCAAATAGGTAACAACAACTTCTGGCATACCACCAACTATCAAGTATTGACGATAACGCTCCATGATTTGACCATGTAGAAATTCAGGCACAGGACGCAAATTTTGGTAGCACTCTTTCAACATTTCAATTACATCCTTGCTGATATTACATGCCCAAAGAAATTCCTCGAAGTCAAGTGGATACATATCCAATTCTCTTTCGAATCCTACAGGATAAGAAGACACATCCTTATAATTAATACCTAGCAAAGAACCAGATTCTATATAATCATATTGTCCATCCTCAACTAAAAATTTGATTGCAGTACGAGCCTTAGGACAAGCCTGTATCTCGTCAAAGAATATCAGAGTTTGCCCTGGCTCCAAAGGTCCGAATCCCATAGCTGATAAGTTTATCAGAATGGTACGTGCATCCAGATTTCCTTCGAAAGCTTGTTTTGCCATAGGCATCTGCTCAAAGTTAATCTCAACCATATTTTTATAGTGAGCCATTGCAAATTGGCGAACAATTGTAGTCTTGCCAATCTGTCGAGCACCTTTTATGAGAAGTGCCTTATTAGAAGATTCTTTCTTCCACTTTACCAACTCACTGATTATCTTTCTTTTAAGCATATTCTTACAACTTTTTTCCAGGTTTTCGGATACTTATTTGCAACTTTTTTCCAGCTTTTCAGGCTTTAAGTTGCAACTTTTTTCCAGCTTTTCACGTGCAAATTTACAACTTTTTTCCAATAATAGCAAGGAAATGGCACTTATTTACAAAAAAGAGAGTAAAGTTTTTTAAAATAATTTGGTGGTAATCAAGAAAATCAGTACATTTGCAATTAAAAAAGAGAATAAACTATGATATTTCTTCAACTTTTCATCGTATTCCTTCAGATAGGCATCTTCGGATTCGGAGGTGGCTATTCCATGATATCCCTGATTCAGGGACAGGTAGTGACGCAGTATCATTGGATGACGATGCAAGAGTTTACCGATGTGGTAGCCATCTCACAGATGACACCAGGACCTATCGGTATCAACACCGCCACTTATTGTGGCTATACTGCTGTCCACAATGCAGGCATGGGCGGCATGATGGCCATACTCGGAAGTGCCGTGGCAACCTTTGCCCTGGTTCTCCCCTCTTTGATTTTGATGATTCTGATCAGCAAAATGCTGTATAAATATATGAACACATCGATGGTGCAGAGCATCTTCATCGGCTTGCGCCCATGCATCGTGGGCCTGGTAGGCGCCGCAGCCCTGCTCCTGATGACTCCAGAGAATTTCTCTACTCCAGAGAATCCCTGGCATTTCTACATCTCCATCGCCCTCTTCCTTGCTACCTTTATCGGCGTGAAGGTAATGAAGATCAATCCTATCCGCATGATACTCTACTCGGCTTTCGCCGGGCTGGTATTACTATATTAAACAAAATCTTACTATGTTATTTGGCAGTAATAAATAAAAGTCGAAAATTTGAAAAGCGAAACGGAGAAAACCCTTCACCCTTCACCCTCAAAGCCCCTGTGTTTATCGGCATTCCAGACGAAAAGGTGAAGGGTGAAGAGTAAAATCGCAAGCGAACAGAACGACAAATAAGAAGTGTCTACTATTTCAGTTTTATAAAATTGAAGGTGGCTACCTTTCTATTTTGTAAAGTGCCTAAGGAAGGGCACTATTGTGCCAAGGTAAAGGCAACATTGTGCTCGGGTAAGAGCACATTTGTGCCCCCGATAAGCACAAGGGGGACGCAAGTAAGACACCACCCGTAAACCCGAAACACAGATTTCTATCTTTCGGAGATACGAGTCGCAAACAA
>ERZ1026898.1599-NODE-1599-length-10981-cov-7.214443_pt1 | contig 10981 bp, 10 predicted proteins | sample MGYA00380178_ERZ1026898 | MGnify/ENA primary metagenome ERZ1026898 (study PRJEB33269, sample SAMEA4719814) | human gut metagenome | biome: human-associated habitat; feature: organic feature; material: feces | place: Cameroon | collected 2013-10 ... | reverse complement strand
CCGGTAAGCGGCGGGCCGTCGAGGACGCCGGCCCCTACGAAGCGTCTTGCGTCATCGCAGCATTTTTCTTCAATACAAATCGATCTCGTACAGGGCCGCTTCCGCGTCGGGGGAGAAGCAGTAGCCCCGGCCGGGGAAATCCTGCGGCAGCTCCGCTGCGCAGAACAGCCCCACCAGCTCCGCCGGGTCGCAGACCCGCTCCAGCGCGGGACACCCTCCGGCGGAGACGAACACCGTCTTGCCATTGGCCCGGCCATACTGGCGGAGATACAGCTCCGCCACGCTCTCCAGCGACGGAGACGCCGGTGCGCTCAGCAGCTTGGGCAGCATGTCGTACAGGTCGTTTTCGTCCTCCAGCTCATACAGGGCGCAGTCCTGCCCGGCGGCGTCGTTCCACGCCACGCTGCACCTTACGCCCTGCCGCAGCAGCTCACGGGCCAGCGAGATCACCATTTCCGCCATGGCGCTGGCCTGTTGGGGCGCTTCGCCTTCGGCGCGGCGCTCCCACAGCAGCAGCACGCTGCGCTCCAGCGGCAGGCCGGGGTCGCGGACTACCAGCCGATCCAGCTTGCTGCTGAGCTTCCAGTGGATCTGCTTGGCACTGTCGCCGGGCACGTAGTCCCGCAGCTGGAAGGTATCGGCAAAGTCGTAGCCGGGGCGCTCCTGGGAATAGCTGTCGCTGTCGTCGCTGACGCCGGTGCGCAGGGGCAGGTTCAGCCGCAGCTCCATCAGATCAGGCTCCACCGGGAACTCCCGGCGCTCCGCCGGGGGAGCGGAGAAGCCAACCAGACCCAGCAGGTCGCAGACACGGGTTTTTTCCACGCTGAGGCGGTACACGCCGCACAGGGGATCGTCCAGCGTGACGGCGCTCTCGCCGCTGCGCTTCGGCGGGGCGGACAGAGCCAGCGCCGCCGTGGCGGCCTGTCCGGTCAGCAGATTTTCCGTCCGCAGCCACACCCGGACACAGGGCAGAGGCAGCGCCGAAGCGTTCTCCACCCGCACCGTCAGGGGACAGGCGTGATGGGCCACGCCGGTTTGCGGCGCGTCCAGCGTCACGGTGACGCGGCGGCGGGCCAGCAGCGCCAGCACGATACCGCACAGCGCCGTCACCACCAGCGCCGCGCCCACGGCCAATGCCGCGGCAGCGCCGGTCAGCACGTACCACAGCGCGGCGCAGGCCAGACACGCCAGCCACACAAGCAAAGCCGTCATGGTCACTTCTCCTGCACCTGGGGCATTTTCACGGTTTTCACGATCTCCGCCGTCACGTCGGCGGCGGACAGCCGGTGCAGGCGGGCCTTGGCGCTGAGCACCAGACGGTGGCAGCACACGTCGTCAAACACGGCGGCCACATCCTCCGGGATCACGTAGTCCCGGCCACGAACAAAGGCGCAGGATTTCGCCATCCGGCACAGGGCCAGCGCGCCGCGGGGACTGACGCCCAGCTCGATAAACTCATTTTCACGGGTGGCCGTCACCAAGTCCACCACGTAGGCATACACGGGGTCGGAAATATGCACCTGCCGGGCGTCGTTCATCAGGGAGAGCAGCTGCTCACGGCTCACCGCCGCCGTCAGCTTGTCCAGCGGGTTCTCGTGGTGGCGCTCCTTCAAAATGTCGATCTGGCTTTTGGCGTCGGGATAGCCCATGGAGGTGCGGATGAGGAAACGGTCCAGCTGTGCCGCAGGCAGCAGCTGCGTACCGGCGGAGCCCACCGGATTTTGCGTCGCCAGCACCACGAAGGGCTCCGGCAGAGGGTAGGTCTGGCCATCCACGGTGACGTGGTACTCCTCCATGGCCTCCAGCAGCGCCGACTGGGTCTTGCTGGAGGTGCGGTTGATCTCGTCCGCCAGCAGCAGGTTAGTCATCACCGCGCCGGGCTTATAGTCGAAATTGCCGGTGTCCCGGTTATAGACGGAGAAGCCCAGGATGTCCGAGGGCATGGTGTCGGAGGTGAACTGCACGCGGCGGGTGTCCAGACCCAGCGTGCGGGCGAAGCTGATGGCCAGGGTGGTCTTGCCCACGCCGGGCACGTCCTCCAGCAGCACGTGGCCGCCGGACAGAATCGCCATCAGCACCTTTTCCACCACCGCTTCCTTACCGGCGATGACGCTGTTGATGGATTTTAAGATGGTGGTCGTAATGTCATTCATACGTTGTTCTCTCTTTTCTTTTTCAGTACCAGTACCAGCACCATCGCAATAACGACGGCGATGACGATCAATACAACAGGCAGAACGGGGAAGGAGCCGCCGCTCTCAGCAGGGGTCTCTGTGTCAGTATCCGGGGGCGTTTCCAGCTGGACGGGATGGGCGGCGGTCAGGTCGAAGAACCGGCCTACGCCCTGCTGCCGCAGGGCCATGGCGGTCAGCGCCTGCATGGCCTGCTCACAGGCCATGGCGTCCAGCTGGCCGTCCTTCTCGTGGGCGAAGCCGCCGTCAGAAAGCCGGAAGTCCATCAGCGCCGCCACTACGCTGCGCTGGTTCTTCTGAAAGCGCCCGTCCTCTACCGGGTCGATGTCCAGCGCCGTCAGCGCCAGGATCACCTGCGCGCAGCTTTCTCCATTCTCCGTGCCCCAGCTCTCAAAGCCGCCGGTGGCCGTCTGGGCCGCCGACAGGGCGGAAAGCGCCGCGTCGATGACCGCCGGGTACTGCTGCTGATAGGGAGCCAGCGCCTGCAAGGCCATGGCGGTAATATCCACATCCATGGCGCTGCCGCCAAGGGAGAAGCCGCCGTCGGGCAGCTGGGCGGAGACGATGGCGTCGAGCATGTCCTGACGGCTGTACCGGGCGTCGGCGGGCACCTCCGCGCCTACCGCGTCCACGGTCAGCAGGGCGAAGATCCAGCCGTTCAAACCCTGTCCGCCCAGATCGTCTCCTTGCCAATTGTAAGCGCCCTCCGCCACCAGATCGATGGCCGTTCCGTCGGGCTTGGTGCCGAAAGCTGCGGGGTCGCCCCCCAGCGCCGCCGCAGTCAGGGCGATGCGGTGGTACTCCGTGGCCTTTACCTCGTGCAGGCCGCCGTTTTCCGCATACTGCCGCTCTACGTAGGCCTGCAGCCGAGCCAGATACCCGGCGTAGTCGTCGGCGATACCGGCGCGGGCCATGGCCAGGGCCGTCCAGTCGGACACAGAGCTTCCGGCGGGGAAATTCTCCTCCGTCAGCAGGGCCGCGCCATCGGCAATGCCCAGCTGCGCCTTTTCCGCCGATACGATCGACGCGGCCATATCGCCGTAGGACAGGCTGTCGCCGAAAGCAGTAACGCACAGCGTCAACACCAGCACCAGTGCGGCGGCACCGGCTATGATATTATGCAGTCGTTTCATTTTGTGTCTCCTCTCCGCCGGTGTTGGGGTCGGGTGTCGGCTCCGGGTCCGTACCGGGCTCGGGCTTCGGATCAGGGCCGGGGTCAGGCTCCGGGGTCGGCTCCGGCTTGGCATCGGGGTCACTCTGTCCGCAGACGGTGCAGACGCCGTTTTCGTAGTGATGGCCCGCGGCGGGGATGGTCTCGGTATGGCTCTCGCCGCAGAGGGAACAGGTATAGGTCTTTTCGCCGGGCTCGGTACAGGTGGCGGCCTTTGTGACCGTTTCCGTCTCCGTATGCTGGTGGTTGGGGTCGACAGCGCCGCAGACGGCGCATACGCCGTCCTTGTAGGTATGGTTGGGAATATAGCTGCCGTCGATCCACTTGCCGCAGTAATTTCTTTCTCCAGCGCCGATGTCTTTACCCAAGGCTAAGGTAAATCGAAGGGTCAGCGTATCACCGTCGCTGAGAAAGTAGTCCGACAAGCCCCGACCGGGGTAGGCACCGTTGATGCTGTACATCCAGCCAGCTTCCCGAGTATAGTCAAATTCGCCTACGCTGTTGAAACGAACCTGCATTTTAGGTGGAGTTACCACCAGGCCGTCCAGCTCCAGCAGGCGCTTCAATTCTTCAGGGATTTTCGCATATTCAAAAGTCATATTTCTGCTGATCCGACTAAGATAGAATCCGTCATCCAGCGTGCCGGTATAGGATACATCATAGCCCAGGCTCTCCAGCACTTCCTTCACCGCATAGGAGGCGGGGACATCCTGAAAGATATCCGTGCTGACCGGTGCCTCAATAATGCCCAATCCCAGCACCGACAGATCCAGCCGCACCGTAGCGGTGCCGATCTTCTCACCTTTCTCACGTGTCTTATAATCAATGAGGTACTTCATGTATTTGGAGTTGCCCTTGCCATCCCGCACCAAAACGGTCACGATATGGCGCGTATTGCTGCCAATACTGCCTGCTTCCAGATGCAGATTGTACTCCAAACCACTGGCACCAGAACCGGTACTGTACTTGACCTCTTTACCGTCCAGCATTACGGTGATGTGATCCTGATGGATCGGGTTATCCGACCCATCGGTAGCCCAGACGGTAAAAGTCAGATTGCGGTTGGTTGTTTCCAGCCGCATTTCTGAATCGCTGACGCGCACAGCGTCTTTATCCAGACTGGTGCGCAAGTTGAGCTTTTCGTTGCCCTTTTCCGGCTCATCCTCGTTGGCCAATGCAGCCTGATAGCTGATCACACGGGTTATCTGACCAAGAATCTTTGTCCCTCGTCTCAGCAGGAGCGTGACCTCATTGCGGCCCAAAGTCAGCTTGGTCATATAGTTGTTTTGGGAAGCGGATACCCTCTTACCGTTGACGTACACCTGCAGATAGGTGTCATCATCACCGCCCACGGCCATGGCGGTGAAGGTAAACATGTCGTCCTTCAGCTCGTCCTGAAATATCGTGCAGTTTTGCAGGTCAGTGGCGATCTGAGGGCCTTGGGGCTGCTGATCCTTTTTATCCTCATCGGCAGCGCCGTCTCCGGGGTTCTCGTTATCAGTTTTGTCCTGATCCGGCTGCTCTTCACCGGGGTCAGGCTCCACCTGATCGATCTGGTCGGGCTTCGGCGTCTCCTGGGGCGGGGTATCGTCCTGGGCCTCTGTATCATCCTGCTGGCCCTGTCCGTCACCCGAGCCGTCACCGGCGGCGCTGTCCTTGGTCTGGGACTGTTGGTCGTACCGCAGGCCGATCTGCTCAATATTCAGCCCGGGATAGCTCGTCTCCTCCGGCGCGTCCGGCTGCTGCCGGGGTGCGGACAGCGCCGCCCAACCGCCGCCAACCAGCGACAGCAGCAACAACAGACACACTGCACCAGACACCAGTGCCTTTCTATGTGTATGAATAAACTGCTTCATCTCTTTCTATTTCCTCCGTCCCACATCAGGGGCATTCTTGTGCTTATAGAAATTGCCCGTACTTTTTCTCAAAAGCATGAAAAAAAGCAGCGTGACACCTACTCCTCCTAAACATTACGGAGAGTGTGTCCGCTGCATTTGATCCTAACCGGTGCAATTCTCCTGACTTGCGCCGCGGAGCCTAGGCTCCTCGTCCGCGTCTTACCTTCTCGTGGAACCTCGTTCCGCAATGACGGAGTTTCCCCCCAGCGGCCTTTTCACCGCCTCAGACGCCTTCTTGCGCTCACAGTGCCGATCACGCGGGGCTCATCCCCATTCCTTCTAGCCGTTGCCTGATCCCCATGGGAGATCGTTGCGACATACGGTCACACCGGATCAACAGATCTAATATTCATATTCTGTTTTATTATAGTGGGCGTACCGCACAAAGTCAAGCATTACCCACACACAGGAAAGGCCGGCAGCGTGGGATTATACACCACAGGAGCATATATATCCGCGCTATTAAGAAAACCTATTGCCTCCACAGCCTTGCTTTTGTAGTCCATGGAAGCGTGGACATACAGCCGCAGCGTAGTGCGCACGTCGCTGTGACCCAGCAGTTCGCTGACGCTTTTGGCGTCTATGCCCTGCTCAATACAGCGTGTGGCATAGGTATGCCGCAGGGCGTGAAAGTTGCGATACGGGACACCCACCCGCTTCAGCAGCGCTTTGTAACGGTTCTGCATGGTGCGCGGATCCGGTATAATCTCTCCGCCGGTCAGCAAATAGGTCTCCGGTAGCCGCTGATCAGGCTTCAGTACCCGCATCATCTCCTGAGGGATAGGAATCCAGCGGTTTGAACTTTCCGTTTTCGGTGTCAGCACGGCCAGGCAAGTCGTACCGTCTTCCTGAGCGACACGCTCTACCGTGCGTTGGACATGAAGCATTCCCTTGCCTGCATTAACGTCCTGCCATTTCAGGCCGCACAGCTCCCCCAGCCGGATACCGGTATAGACTGTCAGCAGAATACCCAGCCCTGTTTCGTCCGTTCTGCGCAGGATGATCCTTGCCAGTTGCTTTAATTCCGTCTCGGTGAAAACCTCCACGTTTTTCTGGCGTACCTTTGGCAGTGTCACTTCACCGGTAAAGTTTATGCCGGCAAGCCGCAAAAGGGCCAGCAAAAGTGCCCCCACTTCCCGCACCAGCTTGGGCGAAAAGCTCTCCTGCATCGCCTCTAGGTAGTCGTCAATATCCTCCACCGTCAGGTTCGCCGCGATCTGGTCACCAAGCTTCGGGAGAATATGGCATTTGATATTGCGCTGGTAGCACTTCAGCGTAGATACCTTGACCTTTCCGGCCTTTTCTTCCAGGTAGATCTTGGCCAGTGTCTGCACCGTAGCATCTCTTCGGACATGTTTCCTGCGTCTCTCCATATTTCAAGCACCTTTCTGTCCCCCATAGGTGCCCTGATTTCACAAAAGCGCCGGCAAAATGCCGACGCTTTCTTCTTGTAAACGGATGCAAAGCCCCCGTTCATGCAACTCGATTTCAGGCGCGTGCATTGGTGACACTTCCGGCGCGTATCTGACTTATCTTCCACAACGGGAAGCCTCACAGTGACCTGCTCGCGGGGACTCTGACCCACATTCCAACTTTCATCTCAGCGCCGCGGCGCCTTGAACCGGAAGCCTATTCACTTGTCGGGGACTACGCTACTATTGTAAGCACAGAGTGCCCCACTTTGCAAGCACGATTTTCACCGCAAAGAATGCCGCAAAGCCTTGTGCCGTAAGGGCTTTTCCGCAAAGTGTTGGTATCAAAGGGATTATCGGCTTTTTGCATTACAAGTACTCATGCTTTTGATTTCAAAGATGATGGATACTAACACTATTTATCTCCGTTCTCTGCCACCCATGTCCGCACATAGTCCACGAACAGGCGGGTGGAGTTGGACAGGGCCTTCTCGTCCTTCACGCCGATGCCGATGGTGCGGTGGAAGGTCATGGGCGGGCGGCAGGCGGTGACGGGCGCGGGACTGTGGCGCACCATCAGCTCCGGCAGCAGGCTGATACCCAGGCCTTCCGACACCATGGACAAAATCGTCCGGTCCTCTCGTGCCACATACTTCACATTGGGCCGGATGCCCATTTCGTCAAAGGCTGCCATGATCTCATAGTCGTCGCCCTCCTCCAGCTGAATGAACGGCTCCGACGCCAGCAGCTCCCTGGGGAAGGGGTCGCTGTGGGCGTAAGGGTGGTCACAGGGCACGATGACCTGCAGCTCGTCCCGATGCAGCGCGTAGGTCTGCAAGTGCTTCACCGACGGCAGCCGCAGAAAGCCGCAGTCCACTGCGCCGGTGACGATCCAGTTCTCGATCTGGTCGTAGAAATCGCCGGTGACTACCTCGAACTCGATGTTGGGGTACAGCTTGCCGAAGCTTTTCAGGATCCGGGGCAGCCACTGGGCCGACACGCTGGAAAAGGTGGCGATCTTCACCAGACCGCTGTCCATGTCCTTCAGGCCCTCCACCGTCTGCATCAGGGCATGGTGGGCGGCGCACAGCTTCTCAATCTTGGGCAACACGGCACGGCCGTCCGCCGTCAGCACCACACCGCCCCGGTTGCGGCTGAGCAGCGTGATGCCCAGCTCGCTCTCCAACGACGTGATGGCGTGGCTGATGCCGGACTGGGTGAAGTTCAGCGCCTCCGCCGCCTTGGTAAACGTGCCGCAGGACACCACCTTCAAAAACACCTGATACTTGGAAATACTCATGAGATGCACCTCGCTGTTGTCTATGGCGTCTATTATACATGACAGGCACTCATGAAATCAATAGCAAAGATGCGTTTTACAAATGCGAGTTTTCATGTTATGCTGTCTACAGCTTACGAAACGGAGGATGTGACCCATGGCCGCGCCTGCAAAAACCATCCGCTGTGCCCTGTGCGGCAGCAGCAATGTGGTGTACCGGAGCGGACGCTATTACTGCGTCTCCTGCGGCGCTCGCGGCGACCATCCCATGTCCGACGCGGAGTTGGCCTACATCGACCGGGCCCTTTCCCTGGGCGATGACAGCACGGAGCTGGCGGCACTGCGGCGTCGCTATCCCCGGCTGCGAGTCAGATAAATCCCCCTATCTGTACCCAATCTTTTCCATTATGAGGGTATCCTCCCCTCGAACCGCACCCGACCACGCCGCCCGTGGCCGGGTGTGATTTTTTATAAATCCTTGACGATTGTGGTACTCATTCGCAGGATTCCACATACGCTCAGGCCTGGGTCAAAAACGGTTCAATGTACTTAAAAGAAAAACTGATATTTTCGCATCTGCTCAAAGATAACCGTTTGTATGCGCTGGCAAATGCTGTCTCCGTAATATGGCCGCACTTTTGACAGCACCGTCTCTACATCGCACTTGGTGAAGGTGAACTGCAGCTGCGCACCGTAAAGAGCTTCTGCGGCTTCCATCTGCTCCAAAAAGTCCTCCTTAAAAGGTTTGCCCTTGACCCGCGCTATCATCTGATAAATTTCTCCATCCAACGGATAATCCACCTGTGTGTCGGCCAGCAGCGCCAGGCCGTTGTCAAACACCGGACAAAAGGAAAATTTGCCGCTTCCCTCATTGCGGATCACCGCCAGATTGTTGGTGTGGCGATCTTCGTTCAGGAAAAACGCATCTACCTCCAGCAGTAGCGTCAAGTATGCACCCACGTCCATTAAGCCGGTTTTTTCTTCCACAAATTGCACCACATAACGGATCTTATCCTCTGCCGGGAAAATTTGCCCCAGCTCCATCGCCAAGCTCCGGCCGGTATAGCTTCGGTGAAGCCTCTCAAAAGTTACCAGCATCTCATCGGCGCCGCGAAAATTCAGACTGGCACATCCGGTGAACAACCGATCTTCACTTTGGATCTGTACCGGGCGGTACTTTACAAAATTCGTCACGTTGGACTTTTCTAAAAGTGTGGAGACCACCACCTCGGCGGCCCCTTCATAGCCCATGTGGTCAGCCTTATACCATGTGTCGCCACCGCGCCATTTCGGCTGATCGCCCTTAGAGGATGATCCGCCGCGGAGTTCAGAAATACGCTCATTGCCGCACAACAATATTCGTTCCACGTTTCGCCACCCCCTTATAGTAGTCGAACTTCAGCCACAAATTATCCTCTGCCATTCGTCCGGCAGTCTTTTCCGCAATTTGAAGCGGATCATACCCACCAATCTGCATCTGACGCAGCAACTGCTTTACATTTCCTCGCGTTGCCGGAAAACAGCGTTCTTTCAAGAAGTAGTTAAAATCCTCCCATGTAGGCGCCTCTATCACGCCGAAGGCGCGATGCAACACATCCGCAGTCCGGTTCTGAATCTTAATCTTTTCATTCACGAAATCTACACAGATGATTGTAGTGGGATGCTGCTTATACATACAGGTGATACGCAAGGGAAACTTCTCCGACGGAGGCATATTGATATATTTACTGATAACCTGCCGGGAGGTCTGAAAACGCGCAGCGATCTCATTGACAGTATATCCCTTGCCTAAGAGCTCCATCATCTGACGGACATCCGCAGTCGTGAACTTTTTCTTCCTGCCAGCGTTACGGGGATTGTGCGTCCCCGCCGTCTGAGCTATTTTGCGCAGCACCTTTACATCGTCCGTGCCAAATAGCTCTTTGCACAAGGCTTGATAGTCTACGTTGTTCATATCATCCCTCCTCACTTGTATTATATGCAATTATTTTAATTTCATTACATAGTATACAGTCAAAAGATTTGTCTGTCAAGCGTGGGGATGTGTCAGAATGCAGGTCATTCCGATCAATTCATAAGTAAAGAGGAGACAGCCATTGTGGCTATCTCCTCTTTCGTTCATTGCCCCATGCCGTCCTTGACCCGCAGACGCGCGATGGCGCGGGCCAGTGTCGTCTGGGCCATGTGGTACTCCTGAATGCTCTGCTTTTGCAGCAGCGCCTCTTTTGCCGCGTCCGCTGCTTCCTTGGCCCGCAGGGCGTCGATGTCCTCCGGACGCTCGGCGGTGTCCACCAGTACCAGCACCTCGCCGTTTTCGATCTTCACCAGTCCCGCGGATACCGCCGCATACTGCGGCGAACTACCGGGAACACGATAGGTCAGCTTGCCCGGTACGATGGCGCTGATGGTGTTGCTGTGTCCCGCCAGAATACCGTACTGCCCCTCGGAGGTGGGCACGATCAGTGACTCGCAGTCCCCGTCGAAGAACGTGTGGGACGCCGCCAGAATATGCACACGGAAGCTGCTCATGCCTGCTCCTCCGCCTTCAGCTTCTCCGCCTTGCGCACCGCGTCGGCGATGGTGCCCACGTTGTAGAAGGCCGCCTCGGGATAGTCGTCCATCTCGCCGTCCAGTATGGCGCGGAAGCCCCGCACCGTCTCCCGCAGCGGCACATACACGCCGGGAAGGCCGGTGAATTTCTCCGCCACATGGGTGGGCTGCGCCAGAAAACGCTGGATCTTCCGGGCGCGGGCCACGGTTTTCTTGTCCTCGTCGCTCAGCTCATCCATGCCCAGAATGGCAATGATATCCTGCAGTTCGTTGTACTTCTGCAAGACCTCCTGCACCCGGCGGGCCGTCTCGTAATGCTCACGGCCCACGACATCCGCCTCCAGAATACGGGAGGTAGATTCCAGCGGGTCAACGGCGGGATAAATGCCCTGTTCAGCGATCTTACGGCTCAGTACGGTGGTGGCGTCCAGATGGGTGAAGGTAGTGGCCGGAGCGGGGTCGGTCAGGTCATCGGCGGG
>ERZ1026898.1597-NODE-1597-length-10993-cov-8.045255_pt1 | contig 10993 bp, 9 predicted proteins | sample MGYA00380178_ERZ1026898 | MGnify/ENA primary metagenome ERZ1026898 (study PRJEB33269, sample SAMEA4719814) | human gut metagenome | biome: human-associated habitat; feature: organic feature; material: feces | place: Cameroon | collected 2013-10 ... | reverse complement strand
TATCAACTTGTTGTCTTAATTATAGCAGTTACTATTTACCTTGTCAACCTTTTTCAGCAATTTTTATTTTTGTGTCATTATTTCATGTATCGAGCATTCTTATGTGTAGTTATCTCCATTTCTGATTAACTGTTCTTTGTGTTTAATTCACATATAATACTTTACAACTTTTACGTCGCCTCGGAAATTGACGAAGCGAGTTTACACAAGGCATGCATTACGTCCGCTGTATTTTTTTCGGTTTGGGACTTAGAGACCAAAGTGCCCAAAAATATTTCACGCTGTATTTGCCAGCTTATATGGTTTCGCAACTCTTGTGGGCTGACGTTTTGGTACTTTGCAAAATGCTCGTCCAGATACGGCATCATTTTCAGGTTGCTGTGAACGAGGTCTACCAGATTCACCATGTGTTCAATGCCATTTTGGCGGCGAATCCGGTAGGCATTCAGCGACTAGAAGGTCTTCTGCTCATAGTAGTTGGTTTCGATGGCCAAACGTAGCTTGTACATCTTCAAAGGATAGTAAGTCTATGCCCTCTGCCGGTGCGTCCCGTAAGATTTTTCGTTCCTGCTAGGCACAGCTCATATGCAGGACACTTGGGTTCACGGTGCTGAAGAAAAGCCGCCGAGAACCCGACGCAGTGCAACTTACATAAGCATGAATACGGCGATTCCCGCAGATATGAATCAAAACAATCTGATGACCTACCTGCATGCCGTCCATATTCTAAGACAAGTTGAAATCATTCAGATTAATCCGCTTTCATCGTTTTTTCGGGCGTCCCAGTTTTTCGCTAGGCAATGACGGCAATTCATACATCGCCAATTTCTAAAAAAATACACAAAATTCTTGACATGCTTCAAAAAATTGATTAAAATAAATTTTACGTCTAAAGATAGTAGTGAAGAAAAATACCGCAATATGGAATAAAAATGAGAAGGGAGGATGTAACTACATTAGTCCAACATCTGAGTATCAATAATTTAAAGAGCCGTAATTGACATATTTAGTACGGAATGAAGGTATCTATCTATTTATTTAGAAGTAAATAGCTTATTAAAATGAAAGGTCATGACTTCAAATGGCAACAGTCTGCACTAACAAAGAACTCGCTAAGGCTCTACATAAGCTTGCTATACCAGAAACCGGAGATGCTTCAACTATCGTAGGTGCAAAGATATCGCAACGGCAGCAGGTGGTGTCAGCACATTAGATAAACTTCGTAATTATAAAATTGCTGAAAAAAATATCATGTATCGATAATATTTTTTAGGGAGTATTACAATGGAAAAAACAAAAGATTTTATAGGAAAGTTATTCATATATTTTATTTCTGTATTCTTTTTAGAGTGGCTCACAGAGAAAATCACAGGATGGCTATTCCACTGGACACCAGCGGGAAATCCTATTCTTCTCGGCATCATCCCGGCTTTCTTTGCCATCGTATGTCTTTATGGGGTCATCGACGACATGAAAGATGAAGGCTATTTCAAACGCATTTCGTTTTCTCTGTTAGTAGCAGCGGCCTGGGGCATCATGGCATACGTTGACTATTCAGATATCTTTGAGCCACCAGAAACCCCAACATACTTGGACATGATTATGATGTTCCTTTTCCCCACGACACTTGAAGGTACTATATTTGATGTTCTAAGTTTTGTAGGAGCCTTAGGCATCTTTTTCATTAATCTGAAAAAAATAAAAAAATAGATATCTCCTTCTGATAGGTACCCAGTTTTCTGGACACCGCTTAAAAATTGAATAATTATATTTGCATCATGGATGTTTCCCTAAATTTAGAAGGAGGCATCCATTTTGTTTTAGCTTGAATTCTTCTGTTATTATAATAATCAATGTACTCAGCAATAGCATTTGAAAAAGATTCAAAAGATGGATAATCTTTCTCGAAACCATAGAACATCTCATTCTTCAATCGACCGAAAAATGTTTCCATAATACAGTTGTCATAGCAGTTGCCCTTCCGAGACATAGATTGAATTATTCCGTGTTTCTCAAGCTCATCCCTGTAAAATGCTTGTTGGTACTGCCATCCTTGATCCGAATGCATAATCAAACCTTTTACCGAAGGAAAACTTTTAAATACCTTTGCAAGCATATCCTTGATTTGTTCTAGGTTTGGGTTGAGAGAAAGATTGTAAGAAATAATCTCATTCGTATTCATATCTAGAATAGGAGAAATATAGCATTTACCCCATGGCAGATTAAACTGTGACACATCAGTCGTCCACTTTTGCATTGGCTTTTCTGTCCTGAAATCTCGATTGATGATATTCTCAGCAACTTTGCCAACCTCACCTTTGTAGGAATGATATTTTTCTTTGTGACGTTTACCGTGCAATGCAAGCTGGTGCATAATTCGCTGAACTCGCTTGTGATTTACATTAAAACCACGGTTCATAAGTTCCCTATGTACTCGTCTTACACCATATCGTCTTTTGTTCTCATTGAAGATAGCAATGATTTCAGTCGATAAACCGGCATTGCGTTCGCTGACTTTATCTGTTTTGCTAAGTTCGTAATAATATGTTGAACGCGATAAACCGATCGCATTCAGCAAATAGTTCAGCTTATGCCCTTCGTCACGCAGTTCTTTGACGAATGCAGCTTTTTCGCCTTGAGTTGCGCTGCGAATCTCTCTTCCCGCAAGGCAATCCTTTTTTTACAACAGCAATCTCCGCTCTTAAGCGCTCATTCTCTGCTCTAAGGCGAATCATTTCTTCTCGTTCGGACGGAGTAAGTTCTGCTGGTTCTATCTTCTTCATGCCAGGCTCCTTTGGCGGTCGTCCTTTTCGTTGCGCGACCAATCCTTGATACCCTTCCATTCTATAACATCTGACCCATTGATACAAGAGTCCGTTGGCAATTCCAGCTGCAATAGCTGTTGCGTTAACTGATGCACCAGCTAGAATTTTAGCTACTAATTCGTATTTTTCTTCTGCCGTCCATATTTTGTTCTGATTTTGATGTTGTAGTGCTTCTGGTCCACAGGCATCTTCTATGCGAACCCAAGTCCGAATCGTATTGTGAAAACGTTTCACTTTTGCTCCTTCTGGAGTCTCTGCCCATTTCCCTTGTCGATATAATTCGACACAGTTTCTCTTGTACTCATAACTATATTTCATGAAAACACCCCCAATACCGGTTATCCAGTATTGGGGGTACATATCAATATAGGACTTGCTCGTATTTTTACGGCCTTTTTCGTGGTGCACCTGGATGGGGGGTTCATCAGCATGGAGACAGCGCTCTTCCAGAAGCATCTCATGCATCCGTTCATAGACCGGGCCAGCCATTCTTTGGAAGCGATGATAATCCAGTTAGCCAGATTGGCCCGGGAAAAGGCCAGGCCAATGCGTTTCCATTCACTTTCTTGGCGGTACAGTGGCAGGGCATAGCCGTATTTCTGCATCATGACATGTGCAACCACCGATGGCGAGGCGATAGAATGCAGGATGACCGGCTGAGGCATGGCTGCTTTCAGGATGGCAGGCTGTCCCTGCTTGCGGCAGGTACGGCATTCATAACTTTTACGATAGAAATCCTTCACTTCCACGCGGGCTGGGATGTAGACGACTTCCGAACGGATGAATTCTTCGCCTACCGGCGAAAGTGTGCTGCCACATTCCGGGCAGACCGTCGTTTCCGATTCGACGACAATTTTCTGATGAGGCAGTTTGGCCAGTAATTCTTCACGATGGCCGACCTTTTTCTTGCGTTTGTGCGGCTTGACCGAAATTTCCGATTCCAAAGCGCTGGGTTTCGCTTCTGTTTCTGCTTCATTGAACAGACTCATCTGTTCTTCCGGGTACACGACTTTCTTGGTTTCCGACTTGCGGCCGAACTGAGCCTTGCGCAACCATTCGACCTGCTTGCGCAGCTGTTTGTTCTCTGCTTCCAGAGACGCTTTCTGCGCAGTCAGTTCATCGATTTTTCCCTGCATTTCCTGTTCACGGATATCTGTCATACGGCACCTCAATCTTACGGATTTGTGATAAATCTATTATACCACAGCACTTTACAACTTTTACGCTGCCTCGGAAGTTGACGAAACCAGTTTACACAAGGCCTGCACTAAGTCCGTTGGATTTTTTGCGGTTTGGGCTTTAGAGACCAAAGTGCCTAAAAATATTTCACGCTGTATTTGCCAGCTTATATGGCTTCGCAGCTCTTGTGGACTGGCGTTTTGGTACTTCGCAAAATGCTCGTCCAGATACGGCAGCATTTTCAAGCTGCTGTGAACGAGGTTTACCAGATTCACCATGTGTTCAATGCCCTTTTGGCGGCGAATCCGGTAGGCATTCAGCGACCAGAAGGTCTTCTGCTCATAGTAGTTGGTTTCGATGGCCCAACGCAGCTTGTACAGCTTCAAAGGATAATAGTCCATGCCTTCTGCCGGTACGTCCCGTAGGATCTTTCGTTCCTGCTAGGCGCAGCTTATATGCAGGTCACTGGGATTCAGGGTGCTGAAAAAAAGCCGCCGGGAGCCAGATGTAGTGCAGCTGACATAAGCGTGGATACGGCGATTCCCGCAGATATGGGTCAAAACAATCCGATGACCCACTTGCATACCGTCCATATTCCAGGACAGCGTAAAATCATTCATATGAATCCGCTTTCCTCGTTTTTTCGGGCGTCCCGGCTTGCCGTTAGGCAATGGCGGTAGTTCATACATTGCAGAATCACTGCGGACATTACAGATGATGTCCAGTCCGGGATACTGCAAAACCCGTTCTATCAGCGAGCTTTTAGCGTACCAACTGTCAAAGAGCAACAGTACCTGCCGGTCTTTCAGTAAGGGCATCACCTCCTCGATGAGGTCACCGGCTAATTCAAGTTTGGTCTGCTCTTTCGTCCACATCCAGTACCCTACGGGAACCGCCAGATAGCGGATAATCGGAGCTTTTCCTTCATGCTGGTTCAGGCCAGGGACACTCAGTGTCAAACTGACGAAGCAATGACCGTTTACGTAAGGCTTGCCTGTATGGCAGGCATGGTCATGCAACAGAGAAACAGCATCGAACTTCTTGCCGAAATTCGGTACCGTCGTATCATCGACACTGAGAAAGACCGGTTCATTCTGTAAGGCCGCCGGAATCAGGCTGCAAGCCAATTGTGCTGTTTGCCGGCGGTGAGAACGGCTCGTCACCGTTTCGCTCTGAAGCGCCCGGTAATAACTATTTAAGCAGCGATGCGTCACCTGGGACAAGAAATTCCGATGAAGAAAGCGAAGAGACGAGAAGGCCTGCAAGGCTACCTGAGCGATGACCAACCAGGTCAGTAGGAATCGCATTGGCCGTGTCGCCGTAGAAAAATATGGAGAAAAGAAATGAAACAGACTACCAATAATCGAATTTTCGAGGTATAATGAATTCATCGCGTAACTCCTTTGGAATGATGTTTTTGAGCAGATTCATTATACTTCAAAGTGTGGTTACGCGATATTTATTTGTTCAAAAAGTTGTAAACTGCTGTTACATATAATACAATAAAAAATCTATTATATCAGCCGCAGCAGGCTTTAAGGCAATAAAAAACGCCTACAGCTCAGCTGCAAGCGTTCTTACGGTTTAGCAATCTTCATTTTTATACCACCTGTTAATGGATATAGTAGAAATTCATTTCATACAAAGCTTTGACAAATTTTTCCAGCATTATTCTCACCTCCAGAAATCAGTGAATCATATACCATTTAAAGTTGCACAGAGTTTCAACAAATTTTTCAAAAGTCATTTTCATATCATCCCTTCTGCTTTATTTTAAGGTCTTGCCTTAACATGCATTAAGTATAACACCTTATGACGTTTTTGTCCACTATGGACTTTTTATGTCCCGTAAGATGGTTGCAATGCCTTAAAGCCTTGCGCCATGCGATTTTACAAGGATTTTACATACAAAAGCAAAGAGGACTGCGAGAAAAATTTTTCTGCAATCCTCATATTTTATGCTTGCTTAGCCTTAAACCACCATGCCAGCAGCGGCGGGATAAAAATATTTATCACCAACACGCGCACCAGCTGATAGGTCAGGATAATCGAAACATTCTCACCCATACTCATACCGGCTAAAGACATTTCGGCTATGCCTCCCGGCGCCATCGCCAGGAACGCCGTTACCAGCGAAAAACCGTAGCGTGCGGAAAGCACATTAGCCATACCGATGCTCACAACAATGAGTATCGCCGTACCGATAAGAATATAGGGCACCATTTTTTCAGTTTTGATAATGCGGTCCGCATCAAGCTGCATACCCATGAACAGACCGATGCTGGCCTGCGCCGCCGCCATGAACCAAAAAGGCACAGGCTGCACACCGCCGGCGAAGACGGAAAATGCAGCCGTCGCCAAAATCGGGCCCAACAGTTTCGGTGTCGGCATATGTATTTTGGTTGCTATAAAGCTGCCCAATATAGACAGGGGCACTACAACAAGCCAATGCACTCCGCCATGGTTAGGCAATGCTACGCTGCTGCCCGTCACATGAGCATTCAGCAGCCAGATAACAAGAAACGGCACAGTAATAACTACGCCCAGCAGACGCAGCACTTGCATCACCATAACAATGTTGGGGTTTACTTCTTTATCATCTTCGCAGAGCAGCATCGTCAGCGTCATACCGCCAGGAAGCATACCCATGACACAGCTTTTGAGGTTTTCCCGCGCCAGCTTTGCCGTAATAAAAGCCAAAGCGATACTGGCAGCTAAAATAACTATCGTTGCTTCGACTACACCTACAAGCTCTGACAGAAAGTTATTCCAAGTGTCCGAGGTAAAGGTAGAACCGATACCGTAGCCTGCAACCATCAAAGCATATTCGCGCCATTGCTTAGGCCAGCTCACGTCACTGCGATGCGTCAGTGTTTTGCAAAGCAGAGCAGTCAGCAAGCCACCCAGCAAAAACGGTATCGGCAAATGCATGCGTACCAGCAGGCTGCCTAAGCAAAGTGCCATGATAAAAAGCAACAAGCGATTTAAAAACATAGCTTTTACTCCTGCTCTACACCGTTAGCAGATAAAGCATCCATAATGCGTTCAATCAGCTCGCCACGCATGGTATGCTGCGAGGATGAATAAGTGATAATCTCATGCTCCTTCAGGCCCATTTCGCGCTTAAAGAGTGCCTTTTGGGACATCGCCGCATTTTTAGAAAGCTTATCGGACTTGGTCAACACAACCTGCACCTTCAGGCCGCAGCTGCGCAGCCAGTTGAAGCATTCCATATCACTGTCCATAGGCTTATGACGGATATCAATCAGCTGGCAGACTACACCGAGGTTTTCACCGCCGGATAAATATTTGCTGATAAAGCCGGACCATTGGTCCTTATTATTATGGTTTGTTTTAGCAAAGCCGTAACCGGGTAAATCTACCAGATAAAAGGATGCTCTTTCATCCTCACCTTCAACTACGCGCTTAGCCTCCAGCTCGTAAAAGTTGATGGTCTGCGTTTTGCCCGGTGTAGAGCTTACGCGAGCCAGGCCGTTGCGGCGGCAGAGTGAATTGATAAGCGACGATTTACCGACATTACTGCGGCCGATAAAGGCAGCTTCAATCAGAGAAGGCTGCGGATATTGGTCTGCACGTACGGCAGAGGCCACATATTTAGCACGGATAATATCCCAATTATCTTTACTCATTTTTATCCTCCAATGCCAGCTTCAAAACATCATCAAGATGCTCAACAGGTATAAACTGCATTTCCTTACGAATATTTTCCGGCAGCTCGTCCAGATCTTGCATATTGCGCTTCGGCAGCAGCACCGTCTTTACGCCATAGCGGTAAGCCGCCAGCATTTTTTCCTTAATACCGCCGACAGGCCATACCTTGCCGGACAGGGAAATTTCGCCGGTCATAGCCAGCTTGCCTTTAACCTTTTTACCTGTCAGTGCCGATACCATGGCAGTAACCATCGTTACGCCGGCAGACGGACCGTCCTTCGGCACAGCACCCTCCGGCAGATGGATATGGATATCCATCGTTTCGCCAAAGTTGGCTGCAATACCAAGGGCTTCCGCACGGCTGCGGATATAGGTATAACCGGCCTGAGCCGACTCCTTCATTACATCGCCGAGCTGGCCTGTAAGTGTAAGGTTGCCCTTGCCCTTAAACGCCAGTACTTCTACCTTCAGAAGCTCGCCGCCGACACTTGTCCATGCCAAGCCATTGGCAACGCCGACACTTGATTTCAGACTGATATCATCATCAAGGTAAATAACCGGTCCCAGATATTTTTCCAGATTTTTTTCTGTTACCTGAGCACCCTTACTCTTGCCCTTGACAATTTTAAACGCAACCTTACGGCAGATGCCTGCCAGCTTACGCTCCAGGTTACGCACGCCTGCTTCCCTGGTATAGTCATGAATTACACGGCGGATAGCCTTTTCGCTGACGCTTACCTTGTATTTTTCCAGGCCATTCAGCTTCAGCTCCTTCGGCAAAAGATGCAGTTGAGCAATTTTAACCTTTTCTTCATCAGTATAGCTGCTCAGCTGAATAATCTCCAGACGGTCCAGCAGAGCCGGCGGAATAGTATCTACGGCATTTGCCGTTACAATCCAGAATACATGCGACAGATCAAACGGGAATTCAATAAAGTGGTCACTGAAGCTGTTGTTCTGCTCCGGATCAAGCACCTCCAACAGCGCTGAAGCCGGATCACCGCGAAAATCAGAAGCCATTTTATCAATCTCGTCCAACAGGAATACCGGGTTCATGCAGCCGCAGGTCTGCATACCGTGAATAATACGGCCCGGCATAGAACCGATATAGGTACGGCGATGACCGCGGATTTCTGCTTCATCACGCACACCGCCCAAAGAAACGCGGGTAAATTTACGCTTAATCGCCTTGGCAATGCTGCTTGCCAAGCTTGTTTTGCCTACACCCGGAGGTCCTACCAGACACAGAATAGGTCCGCGTGTGCTTTTGGACAGCGCACGCACTGCCAGATACTCCAGAATGCGCTCCTTAACCTTCTTCAGGCCGTAGTGGTCATTATCAAGAACAGCCTGCGCCTTATCAAGGTCAAAATTATCCTTAGTGAATTTGCCCCAAGGCAATGCCAGCAAAGAGTCAATATAGGTGCGGATTACCGCTCCCTCCGGCGTCATCGGCGGCATTTTCGCCAGACGTCCCAGCTCCTTGTTGGTTTTTTCCGCAACGTTTTGAGGCATTTTCAGCTTGGACATCTGCTCCTTGTAATCAGCAATTTCTGCCTGTACGTCTTCGTTTTCGCCAAGCTCTTTGCTGATAGCCTTAATCTGTTCACGCAGATAATATTCCTTCTGATTCTGCTCAACCTGCTGATGTACCTGCTCGGAAATATTTTTGGCTACATCGGCAATTTCCTGCTCACGCACCAAAATCTCGTATAATTTACGCAGACGCAGCTTCAGCGGCGCCATTTCCAGCAGCTCTTCCTTTTCGGTCAAAGACAGCGGCAGATAGCCGACAATAATATCAGGCACCTTGCTTAAATCAGTGCGAGATTTAAGCGACTGCACCGTATCGGGATTAACCTTTTTCGTAAGGAGTACCCATTGCTCAAAAGCATCCAGCAGCAGACGGCGCAGGCCTTCTGCTTCGGCATCGACCGCATCGTCAGCAGGCACTACTTCTACCTCACCGACAAAGAAATCCTGCTCATTCTCATGAACCTCTACCGCATTCAGCACATGTACGCGCTCCAGGCCTTCTACCAGCAAGCGCACAGCACCGTTAGGCAGCTGCAGCCTTTGCTTGATATTAGCCAGAACGCCCCATTTATATAAATCATCGGCAGCAACATTTTCCTGCTCAGGCTGTTTTTGCCCAACCAGAATAATTTGCTTGTCCGTACCTTCGGCTGCGTCAATAGCAGCTATAGATTTTTCTCGGCCGACATCCAGATTGGCAATCATGCCCGGAAAAATCAAGACGCCCCTCAAAGCAAGAAGGGGCTTTGTAATTATCAAATTAGCCATATAATCCCTCCTTAAGCTCCCAAAACAAGAGAGAAATTTATTGGCAGTACGCACACCAGGCATACTTGCCATAGCGATAAAATAAGGGAGAAGGTATAATAATCCTTCCCCCTTAGATATTTTGTTATTTTGTAAGCATTTGCGGCTCGCAATGCTGGCGTATAGTAGCTTCAGTAACAATGCACTTTGTTACATCATCACGGGAAGGAACATCATACATTACGTTACGCATGGTGGACTCAATAATAGATCTCAGGCCACGCGCTCCGGCATTACGTTTCAATGCTTCCTCAGCAATAGCAGTCAGAGCACCCGGTTCAAACTCCAGCTCCACGCCATCCATTTCCAGGAAACGCTGGTATTGCTTAACCAAAGCATTACGCGGCTCAGTCAGTATTTGTACCAGTGCAGCCTCATCCAGCGGATTGAGTGTTACTACTACCGGCATACGTCCTGCAAATTCCGGAATAATACCGAACTTCATGATATCCTCAGGCAATACCTTGGCAAATACAGCCTCGTTATCAACCTCTTCCTTACGGCGGATATCAGCACCAAAGCCCAGGTTTTTCTTACCTACGCGGGCATTGATGATATGCTCCAGTCCTGCAAAGGCACCACCGCAGATAAACAGGATATTGGTTGTATCAATATTGATAAACTCCTGATGCGGATGCTTGCGTCCTCCCTTAGGCGGAACGCTGGCAACAGTACCTTCAAGTATTTTCAGCAGAGCCTGCTGAACGCCTTCACCGGAAACATCACGGGTAATGGAAACGTTTTCGGATTTACGGGCAATCTTATCAATCTCGTCGATATAGATAATGCCGCGTTGAGCAGCTTCAATGTCATAATCGGCATTGCTGATCAGCTTGAGCAGAATATTTTCAACATCCTCGCCTACATAGCCTGCTTCCGTTAAGGTAGTAGCATCCGCAATGGCAAAGGGAACCTGCAGAATCTTTGCCAAAGTCTGGGCAAGCAGTGTTTTACCGCTGCCGGTAGGACCGAGC
>ERZ1026898.1596-NODE-1596-length-10998-cov-6.331079_pt1 | contig 10998 bp, 10 predicted proteins | sample MGYA00380178_ERZ1026898 | MGnify/ENA primary metagenome ERZ1026898 (study PRJEB33269, sample SAMEA4719814) | human gut metagenome | biome: human-associated habitat; feature: organic feature; material: feces | place: Cameroon | collected 2013-10 ... | reverse complement strand
TCCTAGAGTAAAGAAAACATATAAATATCTTAATTTAGTATTGATTTTAATATCTAATATAGTATAATAAAGGTGAAAATCCAGAAAAGGAGCCGAGGTTATGGATAAACAAAAGATGTTTTTCCCTAAAGGAAATCCAACAGATACCTTTGATAAGGATGCTCATGGAAGGTTTCAGAGTGATTTGATGAATCTTGCTTATGATAAGCATCTGAGCAAAGAACGTAATATCTTCTTAGTTGGATTATGTGGAGTATGTGTAGCAGCAGTAGTATATATTGCTACTACCGCAAATTACAAAACGTATGTCGTGCGTGTCAATGATGCCACCGGTCAGATTGAAGCAGGACAACAGCTGCAGGCTGTTGCTTATAATCCTAAAGAAGCGGAAATAAAATATTTTCTATCTCAATTCGTAGAAAATATCCGTACCGTGCCTTTAGATCCAATTCTGTACCGAAAAAATTGGCAAAATGCACAGCAGTATATGACTACAGCTGCAGCTCAAAAATTGAATGGACTTATTGCATCGGAAAATCAAGCTGCAAAGCTAGGACAGTATACAACATCAATCAAAATAAGGTCTGTACAGATGCAGCCTGGAAGTCAGCGGACATATCAGGTACGCTGGTCAGAAGATACCTATAGTATTGGTGGAACGAATACTGGTAAACAAGATATTTATGTTGCTCTGTTTACTGTAGCTGTTGAACCCCCAACGAATGAAGCTGCATTCCTGGTTAATCCTCTCGGATTAAAAATTGCAGATCTTAACTATGCAAAAGAGACATCTAACAACAAATAGGAGCGTGCAGAATGAAAGGTAAAACATTAACCAGAATTTTAGTAGCTTGCGCTGCGTTGTCGATGATTCCTTTTAACAACACGTTTGCTGCAGAACCAAAAGCTATATACCGTATTGATGATGCAGAATTGGTTGCTTCACAACTTAATTATGAATATTATCCTGAAAGCTTATACAATGTCGATTGCCAAGTGGGATATGTCACCGACATTGTTCTTAAACCCGGTGACAGTGTAACACACATTGCTGCAGGTGATACAGCACAATGGATGGTTGATTCAGCAAATATTGGGAACGTTACACATATTTATGTGAAACCTCTAGTCAAAAATGTTGATACCAACTTCATTATCACGACTAATAAACATGTTTATAGGTTGGTCCTTAATTCTTCAGATTTTTATATTCCAATTGTGAAATGGAATTTTAGCAAAGAAGATACGGAAATAGCTGCTGCTATCAAGAAAGCTAAAGAATCTCGTGAGCAGACAAATGATAAGCAAGCTAAGATTTCTTTTGCACAACGACGTTTACATAATTACGCTTACGAAATAAAAAAGAAGAAAAATATTGAGGCTGATTTTTGTCCTACAGCTATTTACGATGATGGCGTAAGAACTTACATACGAATGCCCAAAAGCAACAAATACGATCTGCCTGTGCTCTATAACGTAGACCGTGAAAATAAAATGACATTAGTAAATTATAGAGTCAAAAATAATGTTTATATTGCTGACAGATGCTTTACTCATGCAAGACTTGTTTTTGGTAAAAAGATGAGCCTAGATTTTGTACCTTTGAAAAAGGCTGGTGATGATAAGTGAGTTTTCTCCAAAACCTTAAAGAAAGATTCAGTAAAAAAGATGAGAATGTAGAGCAATTTCTCCAAAATGAAGAGATGCCTTCGGAAGATATTGAGGATGAGCAGGACAATATAAGTGTACCTGATGAAGATGCTCCGGAAGATGGTGCGAAAACAGTAAAAGGGAAGCTGGTAAAAGGTATTGCTTTTGGTGTAGCTGCTATAGCAGTAGGTGCTGTTGTAAGTAATATGATGAGCACTCCTAAACATAATCCTCAAGGCAAGGAAAGTACCGATTTATCTGCTAATACAATAACAGCTAATCCTGCGCAGGGCATTCCTGATAATTATGCTGATATTGCAAAATACCAGGCAAAGAATAATAAGCAGCAACCTATAAAACCAGTTAATGCTGAGCAGCGTTTGGCTGGTCAGCAACAAGGTCAACCATATAATGCAAACCACAGTAATGCATATAGACCTGTATATGAAAGCTCTTCTTCGTATATGCCGGCAAATAATGCTGGTAATTATTCTCATGGCAGTACCTATAACAGCGGTTCAGATGCAAGGCAAATTGCCGCAAGCCCTATTTTATTTGATATCAGTAAATTTGCCCAGGCTGCAGCAAGCATGAGTACAGCAAATGCTGCTTCTGCTCCGATGCAGACAACTAATGACAGTTATGATACTGGCTTTACTCTCTATGCTGGTACCGTGATACCTGCAACTCTGCTGACCGGTGTGACAAGCGAAGTAAATAACGGTGATGTAGTAGCGCAGGTAAGACAAGATGTATATGACAGTCTTACAGGAATGCATCTGTTAATTCCTCAAGGTTCACGTCTAATCGGTGTATCTGGCGCGGCCGGCAGCCGTGGCAACAAATGTATTGGTGTTGCCTTCAAGCGCATAATTTTTCCGAATGGATACAGTGTGCAGTTGCCAGATCAAAAGGCTATAGATGGCACTGGTTTTCCTGGATTGAGGGATAAATATGATGACCATGCATCTACTCTTTACCGCACAGCTTTCCTTGGGGCTTTACTTGCTGCGGCAGCTCAATCGTCTACTGGTAATTCCAGTGGCTATGATAGCAGAAGCCCTGGACAAGAAGCTGTCAGTGGTGCTGTAGCAGAAGTGCTCGACACAGCACATACGATTGTCGAAAGAGATGCCAATATGGCTCCTACTATTACTATTACGCCTGGCGCACAATTCAGCGTTTTCATCAATGCTGATATAGCACTTATGGAATATCTTTATTAACGATTTTGGGGTAAAGGACATCATATGAATCAGGGTACAAGGTTTATTACAGCAACAGCCCCGTTCTTTATTGGAATTTGGAGCGCAACACAAAAAATTGCTAATTATTGTGAATATGATCCTATTCTTGGAGAGCCAATCATAAAGTTTTGTCATCTTTATGCTCCTTGGCAATGGTTTGTATGGTACGGAAAATTTCATCAATACATTCCGGATTTGTTCCGTTCGTCTTTAATACCACTTGTTGTAGGCGGTGTTGTCAGTCTTGCTCTCATGATGTTTCTTAGACCACCAGAAAAACGTGATAGTCATGGTAGTGCTCATTGGGCTGAATATAACGATTTACGTAAGATGGATCTGTTCAATAAACACGGAGTAGTTGTAGGCTTATATGACGATAAATTAGCCAACGGCTTTTTTATCAAAAAATGTACCGACATTCTGAGATGGATAGAAGGCAAAAAGAATGAAACAGGTAGTAATTTCTATAAGAAAATCTATAAAAATTTTCTTGGCTTTTATGCTTCTCTCAATCATTATTACCTGCACGACAACAGCAATAAACATTTGGCAGTTGTCGCCCCTACTCGTAGCGGCAAAGGTGTTGGTTTAATAATTCCTACTCTACTAGGTGGTTGGACAGAGAGCTGCATAATAAACGATATAAAAAGTGAAAACTGGGGTGTTACGGCCGGCTATCGCAAGAAAATGGGGCAGACTGTAATCAAGTTTGAACCAACAGCAACGGATGGCAGCACAGCACGCTGGAATCCCCTTAATGAAATACCCATTGGTACGGAAGAAGAGGTAAGTGCCTCGCAAAATCTTGCTTATGTCATTGTCGATTATGAAGGCAAGGGTAAGCTTGATTTCTGGGGAGCAAGTGCAGCTGTTGTAATACAAGCAGTCATATTACATTTGAAATATGCTCATTTTGCTGATCCGGAAAACTATCCGTTTGAGCCTAATCTGTATACGGTAGCTGCGTTTATGAAAGCCAATGTAATACCTGCTTTTGATAAAGATGGTAATCCTATTATTGATGAGGAAACAGGCGAACAGGCTATGACTGTCGCAGATTTCATTGCTACATTGCAGCAATTGATTGAGTTCCCACACGTTCCGGACGAAGGACTGCATATCCGCGAATGGAATACGAAAAAATGCGAATACGTTGAACGTGTTATGTTTCCCAAAGATTTGCAGGAGCTTTATCCTTTTGAAAGCAGCTTAATGCATATGCCCAATACCCACCCTATCATCTTTAAATGCTTCAGTGAAATAATAAAGAAACCGCCTAATGAATGTGGTTCTATTATTTCTACCGCAAATACAGCTCTTAAGGAATACCTTGATCCGGTGCTTGCAAAAAACACATCTATCAGTGATTTTTGCGTTGATGATTTAATGAATTATCAAAAGCCTGTATCACTATATCTTGTTACTCCACCATCTGATTTATTACGTTTAGCCCCTATATTTAGACTTTTTTTCGAGATGATGGTCAGACATCATGCAAAAAAAATTGGCGATTACGTAAATGGGCAGGCAGTAACGGTATATAAGCATAAGTGCCTTTTCCTTATGGATGAATTTTCATCTTTAGGTAATCTGCAAAGTTTTGCTGCCACTCTTTCATATATCGCTGGTTACGGCATGAAAGTATTTCTTATCTGCCAGGGTATACCGCAGATTAACGGAATCTATGGAAAAGACAACCAGATACTTATGAACTGCCATCTGCAGATTTTTTACGCTCCAAATGACAATGACAGCGGCAAATACGCTGAATCACTGTTAGGTAATGAAACTAGAGTCAACAAGTCAATTTCAGATGCCGGAGGTTTTTTCGGTAAGCGTACATATAGCTATAGTGAAGCTGCACGTGCGCTTATGACTGCGGATGAAATCAAAAGACTTGGTGAGCAAGAGATTATATCTGCATCAGGCTTTCCACCTGTAAAAACGGATAAGGTCAAATATTATGAGAATGAATTTTTCCGCAGTAAGCTTATGGATGCTCCGTATGTAAGTGATGTTATACGTAATAATCCATATCCTTTGCGCGATAAGCGGATAGCAGAACATCATGCCACAAAACCTGCTGACCATAGCTTTAAATTTTCATTTGATGAATCTGCAGGTGCAAAGAAAAGCCATAAACAGAAAAAGAGTAACTTTACGTTTGAGTACAGCGATAAAGGAGCTGGTAAAAATGTTTAATTTATTTTCCTTTTTGAAAAACATGACTTTATCCAAAAAAGAAGCTAAAAGAAAGCATGTCTTTGTCTTATGGGATGAGATTGAAAAATGTGAGCAAGCTTATAAGCATAAAAAAGAGCTAGGCGAAGAACTGCTTGCTTTAGCTCAGCAACTTGATGATAGTGATTTGCCCTTTACAGAAAAATTAACAAAAAAAGAGATATATCTTAATGCAGCCAGAGATAATTTGGATAAAGCTGATTTTTATAATCAAAAACTTGATGATTTAACAAAAGAATTACAGCTGGCTATGAAATGAGGTGTTTAAAAATATGCTTAACGCTAGTAATTCGCGTTTGGAAAAGCTAGAGGCTAGTTTTTCCAGAATGCAGAAAAGTACGCAACGCGAAAAAAATAAGCTCAAACAAGCTTTAAAAAAGCTTGAAGCTAATCAAAAGAAACAGGAAAAGGAATATTATGTCGAACGTGTCAACGAACGCAAAGAATTTATTTGGCAGCTTTTAAAGCAGCTAGGCTATAGCTTTGATGACATTTGCATTATCGGTGGCAGCCTGGCGCTTTTAAGAGAAAAAATTGATAGCGGTAATGCAACAGATGAAATCAATGCCTGCATCGCTAAATATTCTGAGCTTATAAAAGAAAAAGAATCTGCTGACGATGAAGCGCTTGATAATGAAGCGGAAGTTGATGATGCTGATGAAGTTAATGATACTGATGCTTGTATTGATACTTCGCTTGACAGGATTGATCAGTAATGCCTAAAGATGACAATAAGACATTAGATGTCATGATGGGAGCGCACCTTGTCGAGCTTATGCGTAAACGTGATGATATAACAGAAATATATATTAATGATGATGGGCACATACGTTATATATCACATGAACAAGGCAAGGTCAAAACTGATATCTATATGGAACCGTCTAAAGTACAGGCTTTGATAGAGCTTATTGCCGGTCAGTGCGGCAAAATTGTTAATATGGATATTCCCTCCATTTCTACAGAAATTAGAGGTTATGGTTGCCGTTTTCAGGGTGAACTGCCTCCGATTGTAAGAAATCCGCAGTTCAACATACGTAAAAAGGCTATAAAGATTTTTACGCTTGATGATTATGTTAAAAATGGCACTATGTCACAGCATTATGCTGATTATCTGAAACAGGCCATAAAGCAAAGGAAAAACATTCTTGTTGTAGGTGGCACAGGAACAGGTAAAACTACATTCTTAAATGCTATATTAGATAGTATTGCCAAAATCAGTCCTTATCACCGCATCATTTCTATTGAGGATTTGCCGGAATTACAGTGTCCTGCAGATGACTATTCACCGATGTATGTAAAACAGGATACATCTAAAAATGGTATCCGTTATAACATGACAAGACTGCTTGCCGACTGTATGCGTCGTAGTCCTGATAGAATCGTATTGGGCGAAGTTAGAGACGGTGCAGCATATACCATGCTTAAAGCCTGGAATACCGGACATGAAGGCGGTGCTTGTACTGTACACGCTAATAGTGCAGAACAAGGATTAACACGTATCAAATCCCTAGCGCAGGAAGATCCTGATGCAGCAGGCGATTTGAAAGAGCTTATTGGTGAAGCCATTGACATTGTTGTTTCTATTGTACATGTTGAATATCTTGACGGTCGTAAAGGTCGTAAAATTAACGATATTATCGAAGTACAAGGATATGACAGTGCCAATGAATCATATATTTTAAAACACATTAAGGAGGAATTTTCAAAATGAGTTTCAAGGAAAAATTAAAAAAGAAGTATTATGCCCAATGTGCCATTGCGGCAATGGCAATTATGGATGCCTCCCCTGCCTTTGCCAGCACATTGAGTGATGCAGGCCTTACAGGTGGTACTGCTACTGTAAACTGGCCGTGGCGTAGATTTTTAAATTCTGTTGTAGAAGAGCTTACCGGTCCCTTGCCTTTGACTTTTGGCATTCTTGGTATTGCGGCTTGCTGCTTTATGGCTATGTCTGGTAACAGAGGCCAGTTCAGTATGCAGCTTATTGGTTTGGTATTTGCTATCAGCATCGTACTGTTTGCGCCTAATTTCGTAAACATTATCTCTTCTAGCGGTGCGGCACTTACAATCATGCCATGATGCACGGTGTAGAAGCTCCGTTGCACCGGTCAATGGTGCAGCCGATATATCTTATGGGAGTACCACGTAATATATTCTGGCTGGAAGTTTTTGGTGGTATCTTATGTGGTCTGTTCTTCAAATCTTTTTTTGTAGTAGCCATATTGATACTTGTACATTTGCTTTTTACATATCTTGGTCAAAAAGATTCACTTTTTCTGCAGGTGTTCTGGCACAGCCAGAGACATAGCCGTTATTACTACAGATAAGGAGCTGTATAAGTAATGTTTTCGTTGTTTTCTAATAAAAAGAAACAAAAAAATGTAGGCTACAGCAACGAAGTAGGAGCTTTCAGAGAAAAGCCCAGAGTTGATTATCTGCTGCCGTGGAGAAACATATCTTACCGTAGCGGAGTAGTTTATGGCAAAAACAATGATATGCTTGCCGTGTTTGAATTCCGTGGTCCGGATCTGGAAAGCTCTACAGATGAAGAGCTTGCCCAATTCAATTTGTCGCTTAATCAGGCTATAAAAGCCTTGCCTACAGGTTTTGTACTGTATTTCGATGCTCAACGTCATTATGCTAGCAGCTATGAGAAATCAGATTTTCCGAATCCCTTGCTGCAGCAAATGGAAAATGAACGAGCAGACTATTATAATAGCCAGGCTCATTTTGAAACATCATATTATTTTGTAGTGTATTATGAGCCGCCACAGCTGTTAAAATCTAAAATCACCCAAGGCTTTATCAACTCCAAGAAAAAAGCCGATGAAGATACAACACAAAAAATATTTGAAGACACTTCACGGTTTTTCATAGACCGTGTAAATCTCATTGGCAATGCTCTGAGCCATATTTTCCCGGATATCCATGCGTTATCTGCTGATGAGACGTTAACATATCTGCATTCAACCGTATCAACACGTAGATTTGATTTAAAGGTTAATCCATTACGTGAATTCATCTGCGATTATATCTTCGACGAGCCAGGCATTACTGCAGGTCGTGAGCCTATGATTGGTAATAAGCATATGCGCGTTGTTACTGTGTTGAATTTCCCACCAGTTACAACAGCCGGGATTTTAGAGTTTTTTAACCGTCTTGATATAGAGTATCGCTGGGTAAGCCGATATATCTGTATGTCAAAGTTAGATGCAGACAAAGAACTGAAAAACTATCAGACTTTGTGGGGACAGCAGATGGTCAAGCCGACTGAATGGTTCTTATCAGCACTTGGCAAAGCTCCGGAAAATTCTAATCCAGATGAACAGGCTGTTATGAATCGTGATGACGCCACTCTTGCTCTGCAGGAGCTTGCCAACGATACTGCAAGCTATGGTTATTACACTATGACAGTAACCTTATTTGATGAAGATAAGGATGCTGTAAATAAAAAAGCGAATAAGGTGCTTGATTCATTAAACAGCAACGGCTTTACCGGACTTATCGAAACAGACAACAGCATGGAGGCCTGGTGGGGTTCAATTCCTGGCTGTTATCGTGCTAATGTCCGCAGACCTATTATCTCATCTCTAAATTTTTGTCACCTTGCCCCGGCAATGGCAACATGGCCAGGAGATAAAAAGAATGAGCATCTAAAGGGGCCTGTGCTGCTCTACACGGATACCGGCGGTTTTACGCCGTTCCGTTTATCACTGCACTGCGGTGACGTGGGGCACACGATGATTTGCGGACCATCTGGCAGTGGTAAATCTGTACTGCTTAATACACTGGAAGCGCATTTCTTGAAATATAAGGATGCCAAAGTCTTTATATTTGATAAGGCTGCATCCAGCAGGGCGCTAACACTTGCTATTGGCGGTAATTTCTATAACCTTGCAGCAGAAGGTAAGCATGAGCTTTCATTCCAGCCGTTGGCACGTATTGATTCAGACAATGAAATCAAATGGGCTAAGGAATGGATTTTAAGCTATCTGCGTCAGCAGAACATGACCGTTACTCCTGTGCATGACCGCTTTGTATGGAAAGCTCTGCAGTCCTTGGCTGAATTTCCTCAAGAGCAGCGTACAATCAGTAATCTGGTTGATCTTGTCCAGGATAATGATATCCGTGTAGCCTTGGAACCTCTGACATTAAAAGGTAGCTATGGTGCGCTTTTTGATAACGATGAGGAACGTAGCGGTGCTAATGGTCGTTGGCAGGTATATGAGATGGAAACGCTCATGTCAACTCCTGCTATAGTGCCGGCAACGCTTGATTATCTCTTTCATCGGATTGAGGGCAGCCTAAAAGAAGCTGCAGGACCATCTATTATTGTGCTTGATGAATGTTGGCTGTTCTTTGATAATCCAGCATTTAAAGATAAGCTGCGTGAGTATTTCAAGGATATGCGTAAAAAAAATACGTCAATCATCTTTGCAACGCAGAATCTTGCAGACGTAGCCAGCAAGGCAGATTTGATGACAACGGTAATGGAGAACTGCCCTAACAGAATTTTTCTGCCGAATGTCAATGCAGTTAATGAGAAAAACCAAGAGCTTTACGCTTCTTTTGGTTGTAATTATCAGCAGGTCAAATTAATTGCACAGATGCAGGCAAAACGAGACTATTATTACGCTTCTCCTAAAGGAAATCGTGTCTTCCAGCTTGCACTGCAGCCTATTGAGCTGCCTTTTGTGACTGCTACAGCAAAATCTGACCAGCTTGCTATGGATCAGATTCTTGCAAGCTATCCACGTGAAGAATTTGTAAGAAAATGGTTAGAATATAAAGATAAATAATCATTAATGTTTTCAAAGAATGTTTTATCAGATATTGAAGGAGGTTTTACTAATGGATCAGACAACCTTGGCTGGCAGAACAATTCTGTCAGCAATGCTTTTGAGCTTAGGCAGCTCTCAAATTGTGTGGGCTTTAGATGCAAGTGGTGACACATCAATCCCTCCTATTCTGAGTTGGGATTATTACAATGAAAGTTATTATGGAAAGGCTTTTGTTAATAATATCATTTTAGGCAGTCAATCTTATAATACTATTAATGGTTCAAATAATATTATATTGAATAGCGGTGGTAGATCACACAACGCTTTCAACACAGTTAATGGCAATTCAGTAAATATAGGCAGTAACATTTACACTGGAAATACGTCCACTGGTATAGGTGATGCAGTGTTTGCTGGTGATTGTTCTGTTGCGATAGGTGATGATATATATAACCATAATGATAGTCAAGGTATTGGATACTATACTAAAGATAATATTAGGCCTACTGGTGATCATTCTGTTGCTCTGGGCAGTAGTATCGAAGCAAACGGATATGCTTCTATTGCATTAGGTCGTTCAGTTAAAGCTAATGGTCATGATAGTATTGCTATTGGTACAATGTCAGCCTCTTTAGGAGAAGGTTCTGTTGCTATCGGTTCTAAGTCATATGCTTCTATGGAGGAATATGTAGTGTCTTTTGGACATAAAATTGGAGAGAATGCTACTACATTCGGTATTAATGTTAGCCAGGATTCAGATCTAGATGCAAATGGTAAATACAAAAATACTTTAACAAGACGTTTGATTAATATAACTGATGGTATCGATAACAGTGATGCAGCAACTAAAGGACAGGTAATCAGTAGAGCAACTTTTTCTGACAATATACTAACTTTGGCTCGTAATAATGGTAAAGATAATATTACTGTTGATTTGTCAGAATTGGTTACTGATGATTCATTGAATGTTAAATACACTGATAACACCAAGAGTGCTGTAGATATTGGCAATACGTCCTTTAGTACAACCGGAGTAGGAAGCTTTGGTTCAGTAAGTGTTGGCGGCAATACCTATA
>ERZ1026898.1594-NODE-1594-length-11021-cov-8.760533_pt1 | contig 11021 bp, 10 predicted proteins | sample MGYA00380178_ERZ1026898 | MGnify/ENA primary metagenome ERZ1026898 (study PRJEB33269, sample SAMEA4719814) | human gut metagenome | biome: human-associated habitat; feature: organic feature; material: feces | place: Cameroon | collected 2013-10 ... | reverse complement strand
ACATGTAACAACGATGAAGAAAGAAAAAGCATTGACACTCAAGACTCTGACAAAGAGCAACGTATGGGACATTCAGGAGAACGACGTGTTCCGTCTTTGGGAAGCTGCCGAGAAAGACGCCGACCTGAAAGACTGCCAGAACAAATACGTCGCTATTATCCGTAGCGCCTTCGAGATAGAGGAAGTGAAGATAAACAAGCCTGAAGTCATCGAAAAATATAATCAGCGTGGCTTCAAAGTGGGTGTTTTCCAAATCAACGACAACAAGGTGAAGTATGCCATCAAGAAGCGCCCCATCCTGCGCGTCACCGACCTGACATACGAGAACATCCGTCACATCAGCGCTGCCAAACTCATGGAGGTGCTTGAACGTAACTTTGGTGGTGGATGGGACAGTCTGCCACAGAGCATTCAGGACATTATCCAGAGTGGCTTTGAAATCAGCACCACAACTCTGCCTAAAGACCGTCTGCACAAGGCTGGCGGACTGTATGAGAAAAAGGTTAACGACGGATTCGAAGTTCTCGAGATTCCTAAGGGATCATGGACCGAGGCTATCTTTGCCAAGGAGAAACCTATGGTAGAGAAAGTACGCATGAGATTCGATGACGAAGATGAGCTCGACCGTGAGGATGAGTTGGCTGACCGCGAGGAGGACGAGGATGAGGATGCACCAGAGATTGAAGACCACTACAACGATCCTGATGAGGATGACGATGCCTTCGACGACGACAAGTTGACAGAAGAAAGCTATCGTACCACCTTCGAAGATCCTGAGAACCTCGGTCTTGATGACGCAGAGGATGTTGCCGACGATGACGAATACTAAGCATCGAAAGCCACACGAGACTTGTAACATTATACATTATTATATATACATACAGAAATGAACGCATTAATTGGATTGATCGTACTCTTCGCAGTAGCTATCATCGGATGGGCTATTGCAGAAATGAAGTACAAGGCCTTCACCTTTACACGTTCCGAGAAGGATGTAGAGGAAGAAGAACTGTTGGAGAACGAGCATCGCGCACAGGGATTCAAGGAAATGAATATCCGCGACATCATGCGCAACAACTCTACCAATGGCTACAACGCAGTAGGATAATCACATCGAAAAAATGACTATCCAATACTTGATTATAGGTATCACATTGGCGGCATGCATCACGTATGCCGCCATTTGTATCTATCGGGCTGTCAATTCCGCTCGAAAATGCAAGGATTTTCACTGCGCAGGCTGTGCTTTTTATGATAAATGTAAGAATAATCAGAAAAAAGCAAGAAAAAATTTGGTGGAATAAAATAAAAGCAGTACCTTTGCACTCGCTAATCAGAAATGATGTTGCAACGCTACAAGGTGTCTTAACCGAGCGGTTAGGTAACGGTCTGCAAAACCGTGTAGAGCGGTTCGACTCCGCTAGACACCTCAACAAAAGGAAGCTTCTCTGTGGGCTTCCTTTTTTGTTTATATACTACCCTACTCGCATCTTTTTTCACAGAATCCACTTGTTTCTTATCTTTTTTTAGTAACTTTGCCACCACAATAACAGAAGACAACATGGATATCATCAACAAATACTTTCCGAACCTCACGGACAGACAGAAAGAGCAAATAGCACAGCTTGATGCTCTGTACAGAGAGTGGAACGCCAAGATCAACGTCATCAGCCGAAAGGACATAGACAATCTCTACGAACACCACGTGCTGCACTCCATGGCTATCGCCAAAGCCATCAACTTCAAAGACGGAACCGAAATTCTCGATTTCGGATGCGGAGGAGGCTTCCCGGGAATTCCGCTTGCCATACTCTTCCCAGAGTGCCGATTCAAACTCATCGACGGTACTGGCAAGAAGATCAGAGTGTGCAACGAGGTGGCTGATGCCATCGGACTGAAAAACCTCAAGGCGGAACACCTGAGAGGAGAAGAAGAAAAGGGGAAATATGACTTCGTGGTAAGCCGTGCAGTCATGCAACTGCCCGACTTGATGAAAATCATCAAGAAGAACTTCAAGAAGACACAACAGAATGCCCTGCCCAACGGACTGCTCTGTCTGAAGGGAGGCAACCTGAACGAAGAGCTCAAGAGCTACAGCCGGGTGGCTGAGATTACGCCACTGAGTACCTTCTTCGACGAAGAATGGTTTGCACAAGACAAGCAACTCGTCTACGTGCCCTGCTAAGACTCACCGCAAGGAGACAAAGTAAAAAACATCCAAACAACAACCCTCAAAAATAGGAGAAAACTAAAATGTTACATATCGAACGATTCCAGTGCAACATGCTTTCAGAGAACTGCTACGTGGTGAACGACGAAACCAAAGAATGCGTCATCATTGACTGCGGAGCCTTCTATCCTGAAGAGCGAAAAGCCATTACCGATTACATTACCGGAAATGGTCTCAACCCCATACACCTGCTGGTGACACATGGCCATCTTGACCACAACTTTGGCAACGACACCATCTATCAGGCTTTCGGACTCAAACCCGAGGTGGCACAGGCAGACGAACATCTGATGAAAAACCTGCAGCATCAAGCTGAGTCATTCTATCAGATGAAGATAGACAACGTATTTCCACCCATCGGTCATTTCTTCGAGGACGGCGAGACCATACACTTCGGCAACCATGAGCTGAGCATCATCCCTACCCCAGGTCACTCTAAAGGTTCGGTCACCTTCTATTGCGAGGCTGAGGGTATAGCCTTCACTGGCGACACTCTCTTCCAAAATTCTATAGGAAGAACAGATTTCCAGGGCGGATCGATGTTCCAGATTATCAACAGCCTGCGTCTCCTGGCACAGTTGCCTGACAAGACGAAGGTGCTGCCAGGACATGGCAACACCACCACCATAGGAGAGGAACTCGCCCATAACCCCTATATGGACAGATAAGAATCAGATAGGTTATCAACAACAGAAGATGAAACAAGCTAACAAGGCAGAGAAAATCATACTCGGCATAGACCCTGGCACCAATGTCATGGGCTATGGCGTTATAAGGGTCGTAGGCAACAAGGCGCAGCTTGTGGTGATGGGCATCATCGATATGCGCAAAGAAAGCGACCCCTACCTCCGCTTAGGCAAGATTTTCGAACGGGTGACAGGTATTATTGACGAATACCTACCCGACGAAATGGCGATTGAGGCGCCCTTCTTTGGCAAGAACGTGCAGTCAATGCTCAAGCTCGGACGGGCACAGGGAGTAGCCATCGCTGCCGCCATACATCACGACGTACCAATACACGAGTATGCTCCGCTGAAAATCAAAATGGCCATCACCGGACAGGGTCAAGCCTCCAAGGAGCAGGTGGCTGGTATGCTGCAGAGAATGCTGAAGATCAGCGACGACGACATGCCTAAGTTCATGGACGCAACCGACGCACTCGGAGCAGCCTACTGCCACTTTCTGCAGATGGGAAGACCCGAGACTGACGCGCCACTCTACTCCAATTGGAAAGACTTTGCCATACGCAACAGAGGCAAGGCTTCGACAACAGACAACACACTAACAGGCCCTCAGGCCAAACTCCTGGGAGCTCTCAGGAAACATTAATATTAGACAGAAATGCAAACAATTATCAAGATTGAGAATGGCGTGACCCGTATGCCAGAATGGCGAATGGCAGAGCCTGTCAACTTTACAGCCTGCGAGGGCGAGCATATTGCCATCGTGGGAAGAAACGGTGGTGGAAAATCCATGCTGGTAGATATTCTTGTGGGCAGACATCCGCTGCTCATGCACGATCCCATATACGATTTCTCGCCCAGCAAAAAAACACTCGTGAGCGACAACATCAAGTATATTACTTTCCGCGACACTTACGGAGGAGACAACGACCGAACCTACTTTCTGCAGCAAAGATGGAACCAGCTTGAGATAGACGAGAATACGCCCATAGTGAAGGACAAACTGGAGGAAGCCTATCAGATGGCTGGCGAGGATACTCCCGAACGCAGAAAACTGCAGCAGCACATCTACAAGCTCTTCCATATGGACAAATTGCTCGACAAGTACATCATCCTGCTGTCGAGCGGTGAGTTGAGAAAGTTCAAACTCGCCACCACCCTCTTCTCTGAGCCACGTGTGCTCATCATGGACAACCCATTTATCGGACTGGATGCCGATACCCGCGAACAACTCAAGCAGCTTCTTGCCACTCTCTCAGCCGAACGTGCCCTACAGGTTATCCTGGTACTCAGCAAGAGCGACGACATTCCGCAGTTCATCACACACATCGTAGAGGTTGACGGTATGAAGGTTGGCCGTAAAATGACCAAGCAGGAGTATCTCGACTCACGAAAGCCCGTTCCTGAGCATATCCTTTCGCCCGTCCAGCAACAGGCCATTATCGACCTGCCCTACAGCAATCGAGAATATCACACCCAGGAAGTGGTCAAGATGAACAAGGTAAGCATACGCTACGGACGTCGCACCATACTGAAAGAACTCGACTGGACAGTCATGAATGGTGAGCGATGGGCACTGAGCGGACAAAACGGAGCAGGAAAGTCTACCCTTCTCAGCCTTATCTGTGCTGACAATCCTCAAAGCTATGCCTGCGACATTGCTCTCTTCGGAAACGCACGAGGAAGCGGTGAAAGTATCTGGGACATCAAGAAACACATCGGCTACGTGTCACCAGAATTGCACAGGTCTTATCAGCGCGACCTGCCTGTAATACGAATCGTGGCAAGTGGACTGAAAGACTCGGTAGGTCTTTATGTGAAACCCAACGAAGAAGACTACGAGAAGTGCCGCTTTTGGATGGAAGTGTTTGGACTCAAAGACATGGAGGAACGTGGATTTCTGAAACTGTCGAGCGGAGAACAACGACTGGCCCTTCTGGCAAGAGCCTTCGTCAAAGACCCCGAACTACTCATACTCGACGAGCCCTTGCATGGACTCGACAACTACAACCGCCGACTGGTAAAGGACATCATCGAGGCGTTCTGTAAACGCCAGAACAAGACTATGATCATGGTTACCCACTACAAGGAAGAACTGCCAGCGTGCATAGACCACAGCATCTTCCTCGTCCGACACGATGAGTAAGCCTGTGACTCCATTATAATAGAAACAAAAAACATAGACACAATGAAAAAGTTCTTATTTCTTATAGCCGTATGCTGCCTCACTACGACAGCCACCAAGGCACAGGATGTGCTCAACGAGATAGTAAAGACTTCTCTCAGCATCACCAACGACACCACACTGAGCCGCGAGGTACGAAAGGCTGCCGTGTTCAAGTATGATGCCATGACTTATCTGCGCTCCAAGGTGTTGCCCCCCAATGTTCTGTTGGAACAGAAGATCAGTGCAGACTCACTCAACGCATGTATCAAGATGCTCAATGAGCAGGCTTACGCCATGAACCAGTATGTAACTCTTTATCAAAAGCGACTCTCTGAAGCCAAGAAGCGCAACAAAGGCATGGTGAGAAGCCTCTTCAAGCAAGCCACCATCGACCACAAACTGTTCAACGACAGCGATACTGAAATCACACTGGCTTACTTCAACCGTTCCGACTACCCCATACAGTTCTGCCTCGACTGCGACTGGATCAAGACGCTCGCCTTCATCCGCTCTATCGACTGGAGCAAGATTTAGAGATTTGCATAGTCAACCCGTATTATAGCCCCAACTGGAAAAGTAAACTTATGTAATGTTATTATGTGGTTCTAAGCAATCAAAATCACATCAAACCACTATTACTGGGTAATACGTTTCTTATAAAAAAAACAATAGAGAGTAGTTTACAATAATCGGTAAACAACTCTCTGTTGTTTAGTTCTATCACATACAAAATCTCATGCAGTACCGTAAAGCCACCGCACTTCACAACTTGCAGTTTCTTTGCAAGTTACAGAATATCTATGCGGTGTGTGTTATTTTTCTTATTGCTTTATCTTTAAAGCCAATTGCTTCAAAGTTTATTTCTTTTTCTTCAATGCCAGCTTTGGTATATGGATTTTCTGACCAGCTTTCACGTCGATAGCACCGCCATTGACAGCCTCAAGATAACACTCCATGCCTGGACCAAGATACAACTTGCTGATACTGCCCAAGGTCTGACCACTCTTAGCAACAATAGTCTGATCCACGCCCAAGATGCGATAAGCACCTGTTCGTACACGCGGATCGGCATCATACTTGCTTGCTGCCTGCACCTCCACTTTCTGCTTGGCTTCTTTCAAAGTTTTCTGCTTGGCAACAGCTTCAGCAGCTTTCTGCTTGGCAACTTCAGCCTGTTGCTTAAAGGAAGTCTCCTTTGCTGCAGCAACTTTCCTGAGGCTGTCAGACTGAGCGGCGGCATTCTGCTCATCAACTCCATTTAACACCTCAGCAGACTGAGCCAAACGAGCACTGTCTTGCAGAGCTTTGGTGCGCAAGTCATCCTTCTGAGTTTGTGCCAGACTGTCTTTTGCCATACGTGCTTTCTGCATTTCCTCCAACTGCAAGGCAAGATGATTGCGCTGGGCTTGCATCTTACCATAGTTGAAAGCAAACCATCCGATACCTCCTATCAAGACCAAAATCAGAATGACTGCTACAGATATGACATAATGTGGAAGCATGAAATAATGCTTTCTATCTGATGAAGAATCTTCGTCGTCCTCTTCGACAGTATTCTCAGGATTACCGACAGGGACAGGCTGCTTTGTTTGAGAAACAGGAGCTTTTGTTTCTGGACGAGAGACTACAGTTTCCTCCTGAACAGAAAATGCTGTAACAGGCTGAACGGGTGCCTCCTTCACAACTGGCAGTTCGGGTTCTTCTACATCAGCAACAGATGGCTCAGACAGATTGACTGCAGCAGGCTGATCTGACTCTTGTACCTGTGATACGGGAGGTTCGGGCTCTTGAACATCGGCAACAGGCTGTTCTTTCTCTACTATCTCAGAAATAGGCACCTCAGCCTGCTCAGATACAACAGATAAATCCTCTACCTGAACTGTTACTTCAGATAAGGCATCTTCTTCCTTTACCTTAGGTTCGTCAGGCATCGCAGCAACAGCGGGGATGCTTTCCACCTTATCTACTGGCGAAGACTCAGACTCTTCAGCAGTCTGTTGTTCATCAGAAGATGCAGACACCTCCTCTTTGGCCTCGAAGGCAAACTTTCTGTCAATCTCGCTAAAATCAACACCATCGTTGACAACTACCGTCTCGAACTGGGCAAAAGGTTTGTTGACAATCTCCTTCAGGATATTGTCAGGAGTGAAGGTAATCTTATCACGACCACCAATGACGATACGCTCACCTGTATTGACATCCACACTCTCACGGTCCTTGACAAACATCACTTTGAAAGTGCCAAGCCATCTTATTTTCAACTGCTTGTCTGCTTGCATCACACTATTAGCCACATCAAACATCTGTTTGATGAAAGCCTCAGCCTCCAAAATGGTCATATTGTTCTTCTCGGCAAGAATCCTGGCAAGAATTGACATACTGGATCTATTCATCTCCTACTCCTCCATTCTTTAGTTTTTCCTTGATAGCAGCTACAGGACGAAAGGCAAGTACCAACTTGGGCGGTACGAGCTGACGCTTCTTGGTTGTGGGGTTGACAACCATGCGCTCCATACGCTTCTTAACCTCAAAAGTTCCAAAATTAGGAATAGCGACAGCCTCTCCCTCTTCGAACTGAGAGATCATTGCATCAATCACTTTTCTCACCAACTTCTGTGCATCCTCTTGCGAATAACCCGTCTGGCGAGCAAGTTCTGCTATGTATTCTTTATTGTTCATAATGATAAAAATCTATATGTGGATATTGGGAAGAATCCTTAAAATGCAAAATTAGTAAAATAATGACTAAAAACCAAACAAAATGGAGAAAAAGTGAAAGTTGCGAGGCTTTCACCCTGCAGTCTGCATGCGCCAAAAAGAGAAAAAGGAATACCAAGTTTTGACAAACTTGATATCCCCTTTGTTATGATTATGAAGCCACACACCGGAAAAGTGCAGGGCTACAAAGTTCTTTTTCACAAGATATTGAAATGGAAAGACGGAACTAATTGTTCACGCTACCACCCACAATATCGAGCAATTCATTCGTAATGGCCTGTTGACGACTCTTGTTGTACTGCAGGTTGAGCTCTCGCAAGAGTTCATCGGCGTTATCGGTTGCAGTCTGCATAGCTACCATTCGGGCTGCATGCTCACTGGCCTGACTGTCCAGAAGGGCTGTGTAAATCATCAGTCGCAACTGCTTAGGAATGAGCACACCCAATACCGTCTCCAAGTCTGGCTCTACGATGAAGTCATCGTTCAGAGGCTTTACCTCTGACATTTGGTGTTCATCATCCTCTACTTGTTTCTTACGCAAGTATTCCTGAGCCTTCGCCGTAACCACATTGGATGTGAGGTCGCGGTCGTTGTCTCCTCCTATAGCCTCAGTAGAGAGGTCGATAGGCAGGAAAGTTTTCTGTGTCAGGATTTGCGAGCCGGCACTCTTGAAGTGATGATAAATCATCTCCACCTTGTCGAGTTCGCCAGCAGCATACTGCTGAGCAAGTTTATGGGCGATGTCGGCACAAGCTTGTGCATTGGGATGGTCGGCAAGATCCATGAAGTTTCCGCCAGTCTTCAGTCCTAACTTCTGTGCCTTCTCAGCCACCTTTCTGCCTATAGGATAAACCATGATGTCGTCAATGCCTTGAGCCTTATACTCGTCCACCGCCTGCATCATCATCTTGATGACATTGGAGTTGAATCCGCCACACAAGCTGCTGTTGGAACTATAAACCACCAAAGCCACACGCTTAATTACCTTGTGCTCTACCTGCAACTCATGCTCCACATTAGGAGTACTGACCAAGAAACTCTTGAGGATATGCTCCAGCATATTCTCGTAAGGCAACATATTCTGAATAGCTACCTGAGCATGATGCAGCTTGCTCGAAGCAACCATCTTCATGGCACTCGTAATCTTACGGGTACTATTGACACTGGCGATGCGAGTTTTAATCTCTTTTAACGACGGCATAGGCTATTACGCTTTATATTGTCCTGCAACATTAGCCATGGTCTCCTCGATAACCTTGATACAGTCATCGGTAAGTTTACCATCTGCCAAAGTCTCGATAACATCAGAGTGCTGGCTACGCATAGCATCAAGGAACTGGTCCTGACACTCGCGAACCCTATCCATAGGCACGTCGTGCATCAATCCGTGTACACCACAATAAAGTATGGCTACCTGCTCGCCTACTGGCATAGGGCGATACTGAGGCTGAACAAGGAGTTGGTCGTTCTTACGACCACGGTCCAAGGTCATTGCTGTCACGGCATCCATATCACTTGAGAACTTAGAGAAAGCCTCCAACTCACGATACTGAGCCATATCAATCTTCAAGGTACCAGCCACCTTCTTCATACTCTTGATCTGAGCAGAACCACCTACACGAGATACAGAGATACCCACGTTGATGGCTGGACGGAAACCCTGGTTGAAGAGGTCGGTCTCCAGGAAGATCTGACCGTCGGTGATAGAAATCACATTGGTTGGAATATAGGCTGAAACGTCACCAGCCTGTGTCTCGATAATAGGAAGAGCAGTCAAAGAACCACCACCTCTTACCTTTCCCTTCATACACTCAGGCAGGTCGTTCATCTGCTCGGCAACTTCCTGCTGGTCGTTGATACGGGCAGCACGCTCCAAGAGACGAGAGTGGAGATAGAAGACATCACCAGGATAAGCCTCACGTCCTGAAGGACGACGAAGAATCAGTGATACCTCACGATAAGCCACAGCCTGCTTACTCAAGTCATCGTATACTACGAGAGCGGAATATCCACGATCGCGGAAATACTCACCGATAGCAGCTCCCGCGAATGGAGCATAATACTGCATCGCAGCAGGGTCGGCAGCTGTTGCACTTACAATAATGGTATAAGGCAAAGCGCCATGCTCCTTGAGGTTCTGTACCAATGCAGCAACGGTAGAGGCTTTCTGACCGATAGCTACATAAATACAATATACAGGCTTACCAGCCTCATAGAAACTCTTCTGATTGATAATGGTGTCTACTGCTATGGCAGTCTTACCCGTCTGACGGTCACCGATGATAAGCTCACGCTGACCACGACCAATAGGAATCATGGAGTCGACAGCCTTCAAACCTGTCTGCAGAGGTTCCTTTACTGGCTGTCGATAAATCACACCAGGAGCCTTGCGGTCCAAAGGCATCTCGAAAGAGTCGGTAAGATCAATATCCCCCAGTCCGTCAATGGCCTCACCCAAAGGGTTAACGACACGTCCTAAGAAATTGTCGTTCACGCGGATAGAGGCAATACGATGTGTACGCTTTACGCTCTGTCCCTCCTTGATGCCAGCTGTTGGACCCAAGAGGACACAACCTACATTATCTTCCTCCAAGTTCATGACAATTGCCATGGTGCCGTTCTCAAACTCAAGAAGTTCATTAGCCTCGGCATTACGAAGTCCATATATACGTGCCACGCCATCGCTGACAGTAAGCACTGTACCCACCTCGTCAAACTGCTGAGAGCCATTCACCTCCTGTAGTTGTTGCTGAAGAACTTCAGACACCTCACTTGGTTTAATTTTATCTGACATTGTTTGTTTACTTTAATTGTTATACGAGGAGTTAAGGAGTTGAAAGAAGTTGAGACTATACATATTCTCGTCTTCAAATTCATCCAATTTTAAGAAGTACTCCTAATTTATATCAGGCAAAAGGTGTTGATAGTAAACTCCTTTAACTCCTTAAAAACTTAACTACTCAAGAAAATTACTTTTTGAGCTGTGTCAGAATGTTGTTGAGCTTAGTCTTCACGCTCGCATCCATTCTGTAAGTATCATACTCAAGGATAAAACCACCAATCAGTTCAGGGTTCACCTCAGTCTTGAACTCCACAGTACCTTGCGTTCTCTGTTCCACCATCTTGCGCATCTTGTCCTCAGTAGAGGCATCGACAGCAGTGGCGGTTATCAGCTTACCGCGGATGATGTTCTTCTGTTTCCTGTAAAGAGTGATATACGAAG
>ERZ1026898.1593-NODE-1593-length-11023-cov-19.002371_pt1 | contig 11023 bp, 11 predicted proteins | sample MGYA00380178_ERZ1026898 | MGnify/ENA primary metagenome ERZ1026898 (study PRJEB33269, sample SAMEA4719814) | human gut metagenome | biome: human-associated habitat; feature: organic feature; material: feces | place: Cameroon | collected 2013-10 ... | reverse complement strand
GTATAATATTTATATAATAAAAAGGGATGGTACATAATTATGACAAGAGAAGTCGAAGAGTTAAAAAATAAATTAGATGTAACAGTAATTAATAAAGACCAGTTAAATAAAATTTTACTTGAAAGAATCAATTTTGCTTTTGATAGCTTATATTTTCGATATGCGATGGCTATTAAAGAGCTTGGTGAATATAAAGAAAAAGAAGCTTTAAGAGAAGGTAGAAACTTTTCCCGCAAACACTGGGAAGATGGACAGTGTATGCATTTTTATAAAGTATTAGAGGAGATATTAGAAGCCCATGCAGAAGACCACCCACTTCGTTCAAACAGCAAATAATCCAGTTAGAGCTTTTAAATTAACTAAAAGTGATATATTTTCGATTTCCATGAAAACATATATGAAAAGTTCATATTTATGGAATGGAAACTTTAAGATAATGGGATTCAAAAAAGAGCGAATATGTTTATATTGGCGTTATCATAGAATTCCAACACCGTTTAAACAGCAGATGATTAGATTAATGTATATGAAAGAGAGTAATGAAATAAATGGAATTAACTAAAAAACAAGAAGAGGGATTAAAGATTGCGGTTGAAAGATTTCATAACAATGAAAAATATACCGTAATAGCTGGGTACGCAGGTACTGGTAAATCCACCCTTGTAAAGTTTATCATCGAGGCTCTTGATGTCGAACCAAGCAAGGTTGCATATGCCACTTTTACTGGTAAAGCTGCGGAGGTTCTTCGCAAAAAAGGAAATAAGAATGCTTGCACTTTACATAAATTGCTTTATGAGCATATTCCAAGACCAGGCGGAGGCTTCTTTAGAAAACCAAAAACTAATCTCGAATATAGTATTATTGTAGTAGACGAGATTTCAATGGTTCCAGTAGACATGATGCAGCAGCTTTTTAAACATAAAGTGTACGTTATTTGCCTTGGTGACCCATTTCAGATTCCTCCAATAGAAAAGGATAAAGATAATCATTTACTTGATAATCCTCATATCTTTTTGGATGAAATTATGCGGCAGGCCGCAGATTCAGAAATTATTAGATTAAGTATTGATATTCGAGAAATGAAACCTTTAGAATTATTTAGAGGAGAGAATGTTCAAGTAATTGATCAGAAAGATTATGAAGCTGGTATGGTTCTTTGGGCTGACCAAATTATTTGTGGAACCAATGCCGCAGTTGAAGAAATTAATACTTATGCAAGGAATCTTTTAGGGAGAGGTCCCCTTCCAGAAGATGGAGATAAGATTCTTTGTAGACAAAATTATTGGGATGATATTAGTGATGACCATAATGCTTTAGTTAATGGTACTATTGGTTATTTAAAAAATCCTAAAAATAGATTTGTTTATTTCCCATATTGGATTGGAGCTTCTGTTCCATCAGTACAGGCTATTCAGTGTGATATAGAGACTGATGAAGGAGACTTATATAAAGACCTATATTTAGATAAAACTATGCTTACTCATGGAGCAAGATGTCTTGATGATAGAGATATTTATAAAATTGGTAAATATCGTGAAAGAGTTGGAGATTTAGTTCCAAAATTTTTTACTTATGGATATGGTATTACTGGACATAAAGCTCAAGGTTCTGAATGGGATAAGGTTTTAGTTCTTGAAGAACCATTTCCAAGAGTAAGATTAGAACATGCCAGATGGCTTTATACTGCGGTTACAAGAGCATCTGAAAAAGTAATTGTAAGAAGAAAATATTCTTCAGGTACGAGAGCATAAAGGAGAAAATAATATGAATGTAGTTACAATAGATTTTGATATTATTATGGAGCCAAGTATTAGTTTCTATAATAATATGGTGGATATTGAAGACCCAATGAAAGACTATGTAGATAAATTTTCATTTCTTACAAATATCCCTGCCAATTTGTATATTTATGATTATCTAACTCGCTATATTGTACGTGCGGCAAAGCAAAATCAAGAAATTTATTTTGTAAATAGCCATGATAAAGTGATTGATATTCTTAAAACAATTCCTCATGATGAGCAGATTGATTTATATAATATTGACCATCATCATGATTTAGGATATGATATGGAGCCTTCAGACTGGATGCGTCCAATGTTTAAATATGATTTAAGTGATTGGGTTAAATACGCCAGAGATAAGAAAATGGTTGATACTTTTTATTGGATTCACAATGAAAATTCTGACCCTTATCCTAATGAGGCCGCAAGATATGTTACAGAAGATTATAACTTAAAAGATTTTAATTTAGAAGATGACAAATATGCTCCAGATGTTTTAATTATTTGTTCTTCTTTTGAATGGATTCCGCCGGTTTATCAGCCACTATTTTATTCATGGAATACTATCTGTAGTGAAATTACAGGTAAAGAATATTCTTTTGACAGTATTGAAAAAATATGATATAATATTTATATAATTGAGAATAGTATAGATAGAGGAAGATAATAGATGAGCAAAAAGTGGTTTAATTGTCATAACCATACAGAGTATTCAAACTTACGTCTTTTGGATTCAACCAATCACCCAAAAGATTTAATCAATAAAGCAATCGAATTAGGACTTAGTGGTATTTGTATAACTGACCATGAAGCCCTTTGTGCGCATGTTGAAATAAATAAAATTGCAACAGAGTTAAGAGAAACAAATCCTGATTTTGTGATTGGGTTAGGAAATGAGATTTATTTAACTGATACAAGAAATCATGGTCAGAAATATTATCACTTTATTTTGATTGCTAAAGATGCAATTGGTCATAAAGCATTAAGAGAATTAAGTTCTACAGCTTGGTATTATTCATATATGGATAGAGGTATGGAAAGAGTTCCAACTTTAAAAGATGAATTAACTGAGATTGTAAAACATTATAAAGGTCATTTAATTGCGACAAGTGCATGTATTGGTGGAGAATTATCTTCATGGTCTTTATTATATGCAGAAGCATTAAAAGTAAATGACCAAAAAATGGCAATAGAGTTTCAAAAGAAGATTCAAGATTTTATGGATTTTGTTCTTGATTTATTTGGAGATGATTTTTATATTGAATGCGCTCCATCTAATAAAGAAGACCAGATGACAGTAAATTCTCAGCTTTTCAAAATTGCAACTGCATATAATGTTAAGATGGTTGTTGGAACTGACTCTCATTATTTAACAAAAGAAGATAGAATGGTTCATAAAGCATATCTTAATTCAAAAGGTGGAGAACGTGAAGTTGATGATTTCTACGAATTTGCGAGACTTATGGATAGTGATGAAGTAGAAGAATTATTATCTCCATGTTTTCCAGATGGATATGTAGATGTAATTTTTGAAAATACTTTAGATTTACAAAATAAAATTGAATATTATAGTCTTTTTCATAAACAGGATATTCCTTCTGTTGAAGTTAAAGATTATCCAAAAGTAAGAGGATTTAAACAGTATCCACATTTATCTGCAATGTTAATGGATGATGATATTCAGAATCGTTATTGGGTAAATGAATGTTTGAATCAACTTGAAAAACTTGAAAAAATCAATGATAGACGCTATCTTGATGAGCTTGAAGAAGAAGCACGAGTTAAAAGTATTATTAGTGAAAAACTTGAAACAAATATGTTTCGTTACCCAAATACACTTCAGCATTACATTGATATGATTTGGGATTGCGGTTCAATGGTAGGTGCAGGACGTGGTTCCAGTTGTGCGGCTCTTAATCATTATCTTATGGGAATTACACAGCTTGACCCAATTGAATGGGATTTGCCATTTTTCCGTTACTTAAATGAGGAACGTATCGAATTAGGTGATATTGACATTGATATTTGCCCTTCTAAACGACCTATGATATTACAAAAAATTAAAGAAGAACGTGGAAAGATGTTCTATGATAATATCATGGAATGGGCAAAGAAAAATCTGGGATGTACTCTTGTAGCAACATTTGGTACAGAAGGAACAAAATCTGCAATTCAGACAGCCTGTAGAGGTTATCGAAGTGAAGATTATCCAGAAGGAATTGATGTAGATGAAGCTCAGTATATGAGTTCATTAATACCAGAAGAAAGAGGATTCTTATGGACAATTAAAGAAGTTGTTTATGGTAATCCAGAAAAAGGTCGTAAACCAGTTAAAACATTTGTAAATGAAGTTAATAAATATCCAGGTTTGTTGGATATTATCGTAGCAATTGAGGGGCTTGTAAACCATAGAGGTTCTCATGCGTCTGGTGTAATTTTATTTGGAGATGACCCATTTGAGCATAGTGCTTTTATGAAAACTCCAAAAGGTGAGATTACCACTCAGTTTGATTTGCATGATGCTGAGTATATGGGATTAACAAAGTATGATTTTCTTGTAACTGAGGTTCAGGATAAATTAGTTCAAACAATTCAATTACTCCAAGAGGATAATGAAATTGAGCCTGAGTTGAGTTTGCGGGAAGTATATGATAAATATTTTCATCCGAATGTTTTACCTTTAGATGACCAGAGGATCTGGGATGCATTGGGTAAAGTATCTGTTATTAATACTTTCCAGTTTGATTCTCAGGTTGGTGCCCAGGTTGCAAAGAAATTAAAACCTCAGAATGTATTAGAGATGGCAGATGCCAATGGTCTAATGAGACTTATGGGTGAAGATGGAGAAGAGCGCCCAATGGATAAATATTATCGTTTTAAACAGAATATTCAACTATGGTATGACGAAATGACAAAATTTGGTCTTACTGAAGAAGAGCAGAAAACTCTTGAACCTTATTTTAAGAGTTCTTATGGGGTTCCACCTTCACAGGAACAGTTAATGAGAATGTTGATGGATGATAAGATTTGTCACTTTAGTCTTGGAGAAGCAAATGCGGCTCGTAAGATTGTTGGTAAGAAGCAAATGAATAAAATTCCAGCTTTACATGAAAAGGTATTAGAGCAGGCTGCAAGTGAAAAACTTGGACAGTATGTATGGAAATGTGGAGTCGGCCCGCAGATGGGTTATTCATTTAGTGTTATTCACGCTTTAGCATATAGCTTTATTGGTGTACAAACTTTATTTGTTGCAACTAATTGGAATCCTATTTATTGGGATTGTGCTTGTCTGATTGTGAATAGTGGTTCACTTGAAGATAGTAACGATTTAGAAATTGAAGAAGATGATGAATCTGAATCTATTTCTGTAAAGAAGACAGCTTCAACTGATTATGGAAAGATTGCAAAAGCTATGGGTGAAATTATGTCAGCAGGAATTAAATTAAGTCTTGTTGATATAAATAATTCCGATTATGGATTTAAACCTGATGCTAAAAATAATCAGATTCTTTATGGAATGAAAGGTTTATTGAATGTCAGTGATGCGGTAATTGATGATATTATTAAGAATAGACCTTATATTTCTCCTAAAGATTTTTTATTAAAAGTCCGTCCAAATAAACAGGCTATGATTTCACTTATTAAAGGTGGAGCATTTGATACAATGATTGACCGCAAGATTTGTATGGGATGGTATATTTGGGAAACTTGTGATAAAAAGAAGCGAATTACATTACAAAACATGGGAGGTTTGATTAAATATAATCTTCTTCCAGAAAAAAATGAAAAACAGATTATGGCGAGAAGAGTTTATGAGTTTAATCGTTATTTAAAGTCTGTTTGTAAAATTAAAGATGATGCAATTAATTATCATATAGATGATAGAGCAATGAACTTTTTGATTGAAATGGAACATGATGATTTATTAGAGGGTTACTCTTTAAATATAAAAGCATGGGACAAAGTATATCAGAAATGGATGGACATATTCAGAGAGTGGATTGCAGAAGAAAAAGAACAAATTCTTCAAAACTTAAATGAAAAAATCTTTAAAGACGATTGGGATAAATATGCTCAAGGAACTTTATCAGCTTGGGAAATGCAAGCATTATGTTTCTATTACCATGAACATGAATTATCTCATGTAGATACTCAAAGATATGGTTTTGTTGATTTTGACAAACTGCCGCAAGAACCTATTGTAGAAAGAACATTTACAAAAGGTACTAAGCAAATTAATATATTCAAATTGAATAAAATTTGCGGAACTTGTATTGCTAAAAATAAAACTAAAAGTACAGTAACTATATTGACAACTTCTGGAGTAGTTAATGTCAAATTTAGAAAAGAATATTTCTCATTATTTGATAAACAGATTTCTGAGAAACAAGAAGATGGAACTAAAAAAGTTCGAGAAAAATCTTGGTTCAATCGAGGAAATATGATTATAGTAATGGGCATTAGGTCAGGAGATGATTTCATTTCTAAGAAATATGCTTCTTCTAATGGACATCAATTATATAAAATTGATAAAATTAATGAAGATGGAAGTTTGGAAATCAGAAGTGATAGATACCAAGGAGAAGATGTTTTTTAACATCTTCTCTAATATATCAAGTAAAAAGGAGAATAAAGATATGAGTCAAGTTACAAAAAGAGTTTGCGATTTATGCGGAAAAGAAATTGTGGAAAATTTAGATAGTGGTAATATTAATTTTAACTATGCTAATTCCATGGGATTTATGCATAGTCATAATATTGACCTTTGTAAGAGCTGTGCTCCAAAGATTGTTACCGCTCTTAAAAGAACTTTAATAGATGTATTTAAAGTAAAAGAGACAGATAATGAAATTTCTGATTTAGATACATTTTTCCAGAAGGAAAGTATTATGCAGGAAGAGATGAAAAAGTATCAGGAAGAAATAGATAAAGCAAATAACTCAGGCGGAAACACAAATTCAGAAGGCACAAATAAAGAGGAAGAAGCAAGCGTATGATAGGTTCTTATAAAATTCTTGCCATTATTGGAGAAGCTGGTAGCGGAAAAGATACTCTTATGCAAGAGGTTTTAAAAGTTAATCATAATCTCCATGAGATAGTTAGTTTTACAACAAGACCTCCAAGAGAAGGAGAAAAAGATGGAATTAACTATCATTTTGTTTCTGGTGAAGAATTTGCAGAAAAGCTTCTGGCAGGTGAAATGCTGGAAGCTGCCTGCTTCAATGATTGGTTCTATGGAACTGGTTTTGGTTCATTGCGCTCTGACTGTGTTAATATTGGAGTTTTTAATCCAGAAGGAATTGATAGTTTAATGGCTCATAAAAACATTGAGCTTGTTGTGTATTATGTAACTGCTAAAGATAAAACCAGACTATTGCGGCAGTTGAATAGAGAAGAAAATCCAAATGTTGATGAAATTATCAGAAGATATAAAACTGATAAAGAAGACTTTTGTGATTTAGATTTTCATTATAATGAAATTGTAAATGAAGATAGAAAAGATATGGACTTCAATGTGAAGGTTGTATCCGCTGCGGCACAGCGGTTGGAGAACAGGATTGGATAATTTATCTATCACAAAAACCATATATAGTGTTAAGACTTAAAAAATTTTACTAAATATAGATGGAGGGATACAATATGTTAGAAGTCCAAAAACGAAATGGTGATATTGTCCCATTTGATAAAGAAAAAATTATTGATGCAGTAAATAGAGCAATGATTGAAGTAGACAAAATTCTTTATGAAACAGATACTTCAGAAGATATTGCTACTGAAATTGAAGAAATGGCTAAACGTTCTAAGACAACTATTTCTGTAGAAACCATTCAAGATTGCGTTGAAGATTTATTAATGCAATCTGAAAGAAGAGATGTTGCAAGAGCGTATATTCGTTATAGATATAAACAAGAAGCAAAACGAGAACATGAGGCAATTTTTGTTAAAACTTATAGTGAAAAGTTGGAAGCCCGCAACGTTCAAAACCAAAACGCAAATGTAGATGAACATTCTTTTGGCGGTCGTATGGGCGAAGCAAGTTCTGTTATGACAAAGAAATATGCTTTAGATTATATTGTGTCTAAAATGTCAAGAGATAATCATTTAAACAATGAAATTTATATTCATGATTTAGATAGTTATGCTGTTGGAATGCACAATTGTTTGTCATTACCTATAGATGATTTACTCAGAGATGGATTTAATACTCGTCAGACTGATGTTAGACCAGCTCAATCTATTAATACAGCTTTCCAGCTTTTGGCAGTATTATTTCAATTACAATCATTACAACAATTCGGTGGTGTTTCTGCGACTCATCTTGATTGGAGTATGGTTCCATATGTTCGTAAGAGTTTTAGGAAGCACTATATCGAAGGTTTAAAATATATTGAAAATATTTTTGATAAAGAGTTATTTGACCATATTCCAGATGATGCTGGAATTGAAGACAGCGAATATATGGTCTATGATAAAACTTACAAATATGCTATGGATATGACTGTAAAAGAAACATATCAAGCTGTTGAAGGAATGTATCATAATCTTAATACATTACAAAGTAGAAGCGGAAACCAGTTACCTTTTACTTCTATTAATTATGGCACTTGTACACTTCCAGAAGGAAGATTAGTCACTAAAGCCCTGTTAGAAGTATCTATTAAGGGTATTGGTAAACTTCATAAAACTTCTATTTTCCCTTGCGGAATTTTTCAATGTATGAAAGGAGTTAATCGTGAAGAAGGAGACCCAAATTACGATTTATTTAAACTCGCATTACGTTCAACCGCCACAAGACTGTACCCAAATTATGCTAATGTCGACTGGTCTGGAAACGCAGGATATGACATCAACGACCCTCGTACCTACTTTTCTACAATGGGTAAGCGGAAACTCAGCCCATTTAAAATCTTTTGAACTGTGCTAACAGGTGTCTATATAATTTAATATAGGCTAACGGTTAGGTCTTAATAACTTTGCAGTTTGTTGTTAAGATGAGACCGTGCTAAGATTCATTATAATATTCACACATAGAAGGAGGCTATATGTGGATATATAAAATAACAAATATTCAAAATAATAAAGTTTATATCGGTCAAACAATACGACCAATAAATCAAAGATTTCATCGACATTTGAATGATGCTATCAATAATATTTTAGATACGCACTTTGCCAGAGCAATTAGAAAATATGGTAAAGATAATTTTATCATAGAAGAAATTGATACCGCTCAAACTCAAGATGAATTAAATCAAAAAGAGCAATATTGGATTAGATTTTATAATTCAGTTGAAGAAGGATACAATGAAACAGATGCAATATCTAAATGCGGGGGTAATACGTATCGTTCTAAAACTGAAGAAGAGATGGAAATTATCAAAGAAAAAATTCGACAAACAAAAATAGGTACTAAAAATCCTATGGCACGAAAAATTAAACGGACAAATATTATTACTAATGAAGTAGATATATTTGATACTATTATTAGTTGTGCTAAAGCTTGTGGAATTAAAAATGGTAAAACATCTATTTCAGCAAGATTAAATGGACAAATAAAAAGTCCTTATAAAAATACTTGGATTTTTGAATATTATAATGAATAAAGTGTATCGACTATCCCTGATGAATGTATGGGAGTAGGGACGGAGATAAGCACCGTCGTTGTTTTAGGAAACGAAGCAACTGAGAACCGAAGCGGAAGACAACTCTATTTACTTTTAAATAGAATGATAATATAGTCAGTGCTGATGGTGACATCAGATAAACACGTGTAGAACTGCCAATGGATACGATATTAATGGTTTCGGTCAGTTAAAAGATGGTCGTGGAAATATTTGTCCTGTAACAATTATCTTACCAACTTTAGCTATGGAAGCTAAACAGAATTTTATGTCTCAATACGCTTTAACAGGTGAAGATGCTAAAGAAGCTTTTGCGGTTGAATATTTTATGACTCTTTTGGATGAAAAAATTCATCAAGCAAAAGATATGTTAATTGAACGTTTTGATTGGATTTGTTCTCAAGATGCTTCTGCCGCAACTTTCATGTATGAAAATGGCACAATGAAGGGATATATTCCAGAAGAAGGAATAAGAAGTGCATTGAAGCATGGTACTTTAGCATTAGGTCAGTTAGGACTCGCTGAGACTCTTCAAATTCTTATTGGCACAGACCACACTACTCCAGAAGGAATGAAATTGGCTAAAAGGATTGAACAGTTATTTAAGGATAGATGTGCTGAATTTAAAGAAGAATATAAACTTAATTTTGGAGTATATTACACCCCAGCTGAGAATCTTTGTTATAAAGCTTTAAAGAATTTTAAAGCAAAATATGGAGTAATTGAGAATGTAAGTGATAAAGAGTTCTTTACAAATTCAATTCATGTCCCAGTTTGGAAAGAAATGTCTCCTTTTGAAAAAATTGATATTGAGTCTCAATTAACTGGTTATTCATCTGCGGGATGTATCACTTATGTTGAATTAGATTCAAGTATTAAAAATAATCTTGAAGCATTAGAACAAATTGTAAATTATGCCATGGATAAAGATATTCCATACTTTGCAGTTAATGTTCCTAATGACACTTGCCTTGAATGCGGATATACAGATGAGTTTAATGATAGATGTCCTATATGTGGGAGCACTAATATCCAACAGCTTAGAAGAGTTACTGGATATTTAACAGGAAATTATAAAACTGCTTTTAACCTTGGTAAGCAAGATGAAGTTGAGCATCGTGTTAAACATGGAGGAAAGAGAGAATGGGCGCAGATAAAACCTGGCACGACAAAGAAGAATACTTAAAACAAGCAAAAGAATGCAGATATTGCAGAGAATTAGATGCAGATGATACTTTATATATGGCAAACGACTGGGATGGCGGAATAGGATTTGAATATATCAGACATATTAAATACTGCCCTATCTGCGGCCGCAAGCTTTTTAATTGGGAGGAATAATTATAATGCGTTATGCAGGAATTATTAAAAATGATTTTTCTGCTGCTCCTGGAATAAGTGTAACTTTTTTTACACAAGGTTGCCCTCACAGATGTGAGGGTTGCCATAATCCAGAGACTTGGGATTTTGAAGGCGGAGAAGAAGTTACCCATGATACTATTTTAGAAGTTATTGAGGCTATTACTGCTAATGGATTACATCGTAATTTATGTATTATGGGAGGAGAGCCTCTTTGTTTAGAAAATCAATTTTTGACTAATTTAATTATTAATTCTG
>ERZ1026898.1585-NODE-1585-length-11072-cov-4.312699_pt1 | contig 11072 bp, 8 predicted proteins | sample MGYA00380178_ERZ1026898 | MGnify/ENA primary metagenome ERZ1026898 (study PRJEB33269, sample SAMEA4719814) | human gut metagenome | biome: human-associated habitat; feature: organic feature; material: feces | place: Cameroon | collected 2013-10 ... | reverse complement strand
CTCTTATTTGTCACGCAAGATGATATAATCTGCCAAATCAATCAAAGCTCTGCGGGAAGGAGAATCGGGGAAGATATCCAACGCACGGACTGCTTCATTTCTGAAATCCGTCATTCGCTTCTTGGCGTATTCAATGCCGCCCTGTTCTTTGGCGAACAGGATTAATTGGTCGATATGTTCATCAGTGAAGTCTTTTGTCAGGACGATTTCCAACATCGTCCCTGCCTTTGCGCTTTCTTGTTTCAGGGCATAAAGCAACGGCAAAGTCACTTTTCCCTCTCGGATATCGTTTCCTGTCGGTTTACCGATGTTCGATTCCTTATAATAATCAAATATGTCGTCTCGAATCTGGAAAGCGTAGCCGATGTTTTCGCCGAATTTTTTCATCGCCTCGATAGCTTGCTTATCCGCTCCTGCTGAAATGGCTCCTATCGCCGTGCAAGCCGACAACAAAGTGGCTGTTTTCTTATAAATGACTTGCAAATAGCAAGATTCATCCAAGATGCTCTCATCCGCCGTTTCCATCTGTTTGATTTCACCTTCGGAAAGGTCTCGTCCGAGATTGGAAATGATGCCAATGATACGCAAGTCGCCTGTTTGAATGGAACGAATCAATGCCGTTGAAAGAATATAGTCGCCAGTCAACACAGCCACACGATTGTCGAAAATAGCATTCAAGGAAGGAACGCCACGCCGTTCACGTGTTTCATCGACTACATCGTCATGAATCAGCGTAGCCGTATGCAACAACTCCAAAAAAACAGCGGAATTGATGGTGCAATCTGTTACACTCCCACAAGTTTTAGCCGACAACAACACTAACAACGGACGCACATGTTTGCCCGTTGACCTCAAAATCTGCTCAATGGCAGCCTGTAATCTCTTCGTCTCGCTTCTCAAAGAGGATTCAAACTCCTCGTTAAAGCGGGCAAATTCAGCAGCCACAGGCTCTTCTATTTTTCTTCTGTCTATCATATTTCTTTCAACGCTTTGCAAAAGTAACAAAAACTATTTATCAACAGTAACAATAGCGTCTAATATTTAGAAAGAAGAACATAGTCTATCCAATAGAGATCTTATTATTTCTTCGGCATCAAAGTGATGAATGGAATAATCATCTCTTCCATGGAAATGCCACCATGTTGGAAAGTATTTTTGTAATATGAGACATAATAATTGTAATTATTGGGATAAGCAAAGAAGTTCTGCCCTAATGCAAATATATATTTGCTGCTCAGGTTGGGCGATGGAAGCCCGACTTTCTGCGGTTCACGTATTTCAAACACCTCTTTCGGGTTATAACTTAAATTCTTCCCCAATTTGTAACGCAAGTTGGTATTGGTGTTCTTATCTCCAATCACTTTTACAGGAGTATCCACACGGATTGTCCCATGATCGGTCGTCACGATTACTTTATAGCCTGTTTTAGCTATCCGCCTGAACAATTCCAATGTCGTAGAATGGCGGAACCACGAACGAGTCAAGCTGCGGTAAGCCGCTTCACTCTGCGCCAATTCACGAATCATCTTGCTTTCCGTCCTGGCATGTGACAACATATCCACGAAGTTCAGGATGATAACGTTCAATTGGTTCTTCAATAGCGACGGAATCATTCCTAAAAGCTTCTCGCCGTATTGGGAATCGTGCACCTTGTTGTAAGAGAATGAATATTTCTTGCGGAAACGGTCGATTTGTGTTTGGATAAGCGGAGCTTCGTTCAGGTTTTTGCCCTCTTCGCTCTCTTCGTCCACCCATAAATCCGGAAATAACTTTTCTATTTGCAAAGGCATCAATCCGGAGAATATCGAATTGCGGGCATATTGGGTCGCTGTTGGCAATATGCTGTAATACATATCTTCATCGAAAGTATAAAATTCCGACAGCAGGTCTTTAACCACCCTCCATTGATCCATTCGGAAATTATCAATCAGGATGAAAAAGATTTTCTCCCCTTCATCCAAGAGAGGGAACACGCGCTTTTTGAATAAATCAGGGCTCATCAAAGGACGATATTCGGGATGATTGATCCAGTCCTCGTAATTCTTCTTGATAAACTTGCCAAATGCCAAGTTCGCCTCTTCCTTCTGCATCAACAGCATGTCCATCATCTGCGTCTGGCTGCTTTCCAATTCCAATTCCCAATAGACCAACTTCTTATAAACCTCTTTCCAGTCCTGCGTTGTCAAGGAATCATTGATTTGCATACCAATTCTTCCAAACTCCTGTTGATAACCCTGGGTCGTTGTCTCGGAAATGATGACATTCTTATGCACATTCTTCTTGATTGACAACAAAAGCTGGTTCGGATTGACCGGTTTAATCAAGTAGTCGGCAATCTTGTTGCCAATGGCTTGGTTCATGATGCTCTCCTCTTCGCTCTTCGTCACCATGACAACCGGCACGTTAGGCGCAATTTCTTTAATCTGCGCCAAGGTTTCCAGACCTGTCAATCCCGGCATATTCTCATCCAAAAAGATAATGTCAAAGACATCTTCCCGGCAACAGTCGATGGCATCTTGCCCGCTGATTACCGGAACCACTTCATATCCCTTTTCCTTCAGAAACAAAATATGAGGTTTCAACAAATCTATTTCATCATCTGCCCAAAGTACCTTATCTTTCTTCATCGCCTCTATTATTCTTTAGCATTAAACTTCCATCTTTCTCTATCAATAACGAAAAGATGTGCTATTTCGTATATCAAAAACAACCAGCCTGTCTGAAAACCAATGGTCAGCACTCTCCAATATTTCCACGGAAGTACTGGCTATTATTCCTGTTTAATAGGAAACCGTCACATCAAAACCTTCGTTTCTTGCCCGCTCTGCAATGGCATCCAAATCGGTTTTAGAAACTTTATAAAGCGATTTAAGAGGGGTTTCCCTGTCAATAGTATAAATCATCACCTGCCGCGGTTTGATTTGTTTCAATGCGGCTATCCATCCTTCTATCTCTTCTTCCGTTGTATTGTCCACCTTCACTCCGTCCCGTTCGCCTCTCAAAAACATGGTTTGGATGATCAGATTGCCCTCGAAACGGCAAAGGTTCTTCAACAAAGCATCGAAACAAAAGCCGGGTTTGTTCGGATTGTCCACTTGATGAATACGGCTGTCTAAAACAGAATCTAACTTCATGATATTATCCTCCACCTTGCATAAGGCTTGAAAAACAGACTCCCTGTCGAGCATGGTCGAATTGGAGAGGACTGCAATCTTTGCAGAAGGACAATGTTGGTTACGGATAGCTATGGTGTCATCGATAATTCCGGCAAATTCGGGATGCAACGTCGGTTCGCCATTTCCTGCAAAAGTAATCACATCCGGAACCAAGCCTTCCGCACGCATCGCATCGAGCTTCAAAATCAATTGCTCCTTCACCTCTTTCCTTTTGGGCAAAGCGGTGTGTGTCCGGTGGTCTTCGTTGAATCCGCATTCGCAATAAATGCAATTGAACGTACACAACTTCCCGTCTGCCGGGAAAAGATTCACGCCTAATGAAACGCCTAATCTTCTACTATGAATAGGCCCATAAATGATTTTATCAAAAAGAATCGTACTCATAATTTCTTTTGTCTAACGTTACTTTTCTTCTCACAAAGATAATGATTCGGTTCAGAATTTAAATCGAAAAAGCAAAGATAAATCTGTTTTATGTTTGCCTTGTATCTGTTCCGTCCCGCTACCGATAATTCTCCTATCCGTGTAGGTAGTATGCCCCAATTTGGCAGAAAGTTTCACCAACCGGCAGATATCCCAGTTTGCCGTTGCAACCAAACGGACGCCATTGCCGTATAATGAGGGCATATAAAAGGCGTACAAAAGGTTCTTTTCATAGGAACTGATGCGGACGGAATAGCTATCGGTTGAAAACCATGCGGCATATAAATCCATTCGGAGCGGGAGCTGACGAGGTTTCCAGCCGATGCTTTGCGCCAACATATAGCCCCATTCCTTTTTCTTCCGGGCAGTAAGGTGCGTCCCGTCCATGGAAGTCCGCAAATACCATCTGTCATCCCATCCGTAAATGGCTTGCCATCTCAAACGGCGCTGCACGTCATCCTCATTTCTCCTTTTCTCTTTGTATCTCAAATAGGAGGAGAATCTTCGTCCCGACATATAATCCGCCTGTACCATATACTCTTTGCCGGTCTGCAAACTCACAGCTTGGTATTTCAGCCATGGGAATCGGAAGAAATCGGCATAGGCGGATAATTTCCAGTGGGCAAAAGGCTGCCATTGCAAACCACAATAATATCCTTGTTCATTCTGCACGGTGCTATTTTGCCCAAAAGCATTGCCATAAAGCGATTGGTAACGTTTGTCATAATAACGGTGAAGCAAAAGCAAAGAGAAATAGGAGGCAGGAGCCAGCCGAAGCGCATTCATTGTGGCAATAGCTCCATTCGCAGAAACGGCAGTTTCGCCGTATATCTTTATCATCCGACTTTTCAACAGGTAATCAACACCTATGTTGAAATTGTTCTTTCCCCTAAATGCAAAGCGGTTATAAGGCAATTCTTGAGGGTAAAAGGTTGCTCCGCCAAAATAGTAATCAACCGCAGTAACTCCCACTTGGAAGCGGGGTTTTATCCAACGAAGATGCCCTCCAAACGTATGTATGTCCAGTTTCTTCCGCTTTTTCCAATCCCGTTCCAAGCGATGCAAACCATCTGTTTTCAAAGACGGGAAAGTATCATTCACTACCGCCGCATCGCATTTCCTTCCAGAATAAAAAAGCGTCCATTCCCACGACTTGTTGAGTGATAAAGTAGCAGCTGCACCTCGGAAAAAATCTTGTTCGTTGGTGGAATAATGCCGCCTGATACCAGAAGTTCGTCGCTCGGCTTGCGTGACTATGGCAGCACGACTGGGAGAAAAGTCATGGCTCAACACCAATCCTTGCCCGAAGGAGAGTTTGTAATCGCCCAATGCCAATGTTTTTATCGCCTTATGACTTTTCAATAGGAAATGGAAAGAGTAATAATCAAAACCTTTGTGCCGGTCTGTCCAAAATGGTTCACCTGCATCTTTCTCGGCGACAAATCCCCACATCAACCGCTCGTCGAAACGGTAACTATATCGCAAGGAGCTATAAAAAGGTTCGCCTAAATATTTACGGTTTGGATATTTCTGCAAAACCGAGTCGGGATAAGATTGATATCCGCTTTTCTGTTGAAAACAGTTGTCATACCTAAGAATCAATTCATTGTTCCCATATTTCAACATATTCTTAACCGATAATTTACGTTTATCAACAGGTTTTTCCCCGATATAAACAAATGGATAAAGTAATTCGACCGTAGCATAATCCATTCCATATATCGCTTTCAGTTCATAAACGGAGACGAACGAACGGACTCTTTTCCGGTAACGGAGAATTTGTTCCACCTGTTTATCGCTCAGGAAAGGAAGCCGGCTCAGTTGTTCTTCAGCCACTCTATTCAAATCAAACGGATGTTCCGACAAATAGGACAATTCCGTATAAAGCGTTTCCAACTTCTCACTGCCCGCGGCATCATCGGCTAAATTATCGACATATTCTTTCCATTTATCAACAGCTATTATCTGTTGGCTATAAGCATGATAACTTAATATCAACCATGTTATCAACCATATTATTAACTTTCTCATAAGGCATGGGGTTTAAAAAGCATAAGACAATCCAACACCTGAGTTAATCCCTAATTCGGGATGCCAAATCGCTGCAATATCCAATTGGAAACCATAGCAACAGAAGCCAACACCCAAAGTAGGAAGAAGAGGCAACGTTTGTACTCCCGCCCGAAATGTAAAACAGGAATATGCTTTGTATTCCATGCCCGCTCCAGCCATGACATCATGTTGATCATCGACCGCACCAAATGAAGTTATCCATAGGTCGTTCATAACTTTCCAGTTAAAACCTACTTCCACTCTGTAAGATTTGAACTCATTGATATCAACATCTTTAGCCGACAACCGGAAAGACGGCAAATCTTTTACAGAAAGAGCCATCAACAGGTTTTCAAACGGTTTATAAACAACTCCCATGTCTACTGAAATACGGGCGGGAGACTCTTCATATAGTTCCGATTGCAAACCAGCATATTGGAATGCTATGCCCAAACTCCACCATTTATTCAGGCGTTTAGAGAGCAGACATCTCCCCATCACCATCCTGTATTGTTCATATCCGAATGATGAAAGATGCATTCCTGCCGAGAGATAGGGATTCGGGAAAAGGAAATATCCTTGAACCGTGCCCAACTCTTTTAATCCATAACGGTTAAAATATTCAATTCCTACGGAGCGGTCTTTAGCCCACTCCATCATGGACGGATTGGATAAGGCATCCAAAACCACCCCACTTCCTCCCATTGAGAGGGATTTGATATTGGGAACTCTCAAATTGTCTGAAGCAAAAGCAACAGATACAGACAAAGCTGCCAAAAAAAGAAGTGCTTTTTTCATAGCTATTTGGTTTGGAAATTTTTATTCTCAGAAATTGGATGCAAAGGTAAGGATTCAGCGGCAAACCGAATCCTTTTTACCTTCTAAAGTTTTGAACAAGTTTTCAATCCCTCCTGTTTATATGGAGATTTCCAAGAGGTTGTACACATTCAACATTACTTGTTTTGCAACACCTTCAACACCTGCTCTGCAAAGCTCTTCATTCCCTTTACAGACGGATGTCCGCTCTTCTTGTCGATGTCTTTTAATTTGATTACCGGCACATTGTAATGACGACACACCTCATCTACCGACTGGTTTACCACCTCTTTTAATTCGGAATTAAGAATGAAGTAGACATCCACATTTGGATAATGTTGACGAATGTCGCTAAGCATCTTCGCCATGGCTGGACGAAAACAGTAAAGGTCGGCGCGTTTCCACCCTTCATACTGGTATTCTCCCATTTTCACGCCTGCCCAAGAATCGTTGGTTGCCCCACAAATAAGGATGATATCGGGATTGCCAAGATTGTTGGCTCGGGTGACAAATGAACGGTCGGTGAAATCTTCGTCCCTGTATCCCGTATTGCAAATGGTCGAACCTGAATAAGCATTAATCATGCCTAACTTATATCCTCCCTCTTTTACCACTTGCCACCACCAAGTCTGCTCTACGCTCGTTACATCCGTTTGGTCGGTGTGGGCAGGATTATAATACCATATCGCATTGTCTTCGGGAATAAAACCTTCATAAGTGGAATAGGAGTCACCCAACACAGCGATTGTCTGGCGCACTTGCGCCATGCCTTGCTGAAACAGCATCAGCGACAAGGCAAACAAAACAAATATCTTTTTCATCTTATTAGAACTCATTTGGCACAAAGGTATAACTTAATCTTTCATTCCCGCAATAAGAAACGGATTATTCATCCCATCAGCCTACAAACATATAATTAAAACAGCGTTAAAACAGTGTTTAAACACTGTTTTAACGCTGTTTTAATAAAGATACTTAGTTCCGTGACTATTGCAGAAGAAGGTTGAAGAAGTTTTCGATGCTTTCCTTGTCTACGAACAGGAAGTCAATCCCGCAGACTGTGTGCTGCTTCATCAGATTCTCCAAGCCTTTGTATCCATCTTTGCCTGCAGAAAGTATTTGCTCTTCATACAATTGGCAAACTGTTTTCCGTGCTGGATCATTTGGCAATGAAGTATATGTGCCCAAATACCAGTTTCCTTCAAATACATTGTCTGTGGACTGGGTCAAATCAAAGTGGGAAGGCTCGGCTGCATAGAAGATATTCTGACTAAAAGTAGTGCGGGCGGCATAACCATCCCAATTGTCGGACACAATCATGCTCCGGTCAATATCCTTACCCGGTTTGGCATTGGCATGAATGATGTTGCGTTCAATTCGTGTATCTTCTACCCGGCCTGCAATATGAATGCTTGGCGAAAACATACCTTGGCGTGTAAGTTTGGGACGAATTCCATCTCCGATGCTGATATTGTACCGTACAGAACTGCGCTGGTTGCCCAAACTGTAGGTTCGTTCGTTGCCCGAATCGCACACCAACGCTAAACCGCCGTAGTTGTCATGGCTGTAATTGTATTGGATAACCGTGTTCCGGCAATTGTAATCGCAATCGTAAGCTTGCGCATCCCAAGGAGCCTTGTGTCCGCTGACATGATTAAACTGGATTGTCGTATTATCACAGCTCCAAGGCCAAAATCCAGCAGCAGCTTCCGTCATGGGCAATACATCCGGGCAATTACGCATAACGTTATATTCGATAAGCGTGCTGTCACAACCAATGGGCACAATGCCATCACCGGGAACTTCTTCAATAAGGTTGCCACGTACCACAGTATGTTTACTTGGATACCAATTCCGGCGGTCGTGATAACCGCTCCAAATCATGGCATTACGTGCACATCGCAAGATATGGCAATTCTCGATGACAAGGCTGTCGAAGCAAGACTTCACCAGTTCTCCTTCATTGACAATGTAAATTCCGCTTCCTCCTCCCAATTGCTTGACGTATGACCCGTTGACGTCACGAATGGTCAAACCGTCGATGCGGATATTGTGCGCAATCCCGTAATCCTTACATTCGATCTTCAATCCCGTTCGTTTAGGCAGAGGCTGTTTCCCCGTGTTTACGATTTCAAGATCCCGCATGATAAGGTATTCTGAATTGAAGATGCGGGCAGCATAAAGTGAAGTGTCATTTCCCACAATGCACGGCTTCGACAGTTTCTCATCTCCATAAGAAGCAATAACAACTGGCTCAGCCGCTGTTCCTTTCGCACAGACTTCAAGTTCTCCATTAAAAGTCGCTCCACGCTTCAGCAACAATTGTTCGCCAGGAGTCAAAGAGAGGTTCTTTACTTTTTCTAAACTCTGCCAAGCCTCCTCGACTGAACGTCCAGAGTTGGCATCATTTCCATTTACTGGGTCGATATAATAAGTAGATGGACTGCTCGAAGCGCATGAACTTAGTTGTATTCCTACAGCCACACACGATACCCACAGCAACAAATCAAACAAAACAAATATCTTTTTCATCATCTAATAATACTTTTGATGCAAAGTTATGACTTTATCTTTCATTTATATATTAGTTCGATGTCGTATTAATTCACGTATGGTATTTTTAGATAAAAAATAGTAACTGTTGTTTTACTTACTTTTTTCTTCTGCTTAACATAACCGTGCATTCCGCAAGAACTTTTGTGGAGTCATGCCGTATTTCTTTGTAAAGAGACGGTACAGCGAGGTGGAGGAGATGAAAGTGCATTCTTTCAATAGTTCTTCTACACTGGCGTATTTACCCGAAAGCAAAAGTTCCGCTACATATTCGATGCGCAAATCGTTGATATATTCGCTGAAACTTTTACCTGTGAACTGACGGAACAAGCCGGCGAACTTGTTAGCAGGAATATTGAATTCGTCCATGAGCGCCTTGCGGGAGAAAGTGTTGTCGAGGAAGAATTTCTGATCAATGATTTTTACTCTGATTTGCTCGAACAGCAGTAGGTCTGGATCCTCATCGTCATTCCATGCAATATTTTCGGACAGAGTACTACGGTTTAACTTCTCAAGCTCTTCCTTATATCTCATTGCCTCTTTCACGTTGGCAACCAAAGAAATGTTCTTCTTTCTGATGATGCGGTTGTTATATCCCAGCACGCAACCAATGATAGCCAAAGCAATCAAGATGCAGATGGCTATCACAAGCCCCCAACGTTGGTGAGTGATTTGAGCCTCCTTGTCTTTGACATCGTAGATGATGGACAACTCTTGTGAGGAACTGCGCAACTCCCTTACACGCAGGCTGTCCCGCAATACGCTTAGTCGCTCAAAATAGCTTGCCGCCTTGTCATATTGTTCCAATCCCTGATATGCCATGCCGTAGAATTTTAAGGTGGAAGACATGTAGAGGTTGATAGTATCTTTCTTATGCATCATCTCTGTTTCACGTTGCTTGCACATATCCACGATTTCATCATAACGATGCAAGCCAAAGAGATAAGGCACAACCAAGTAGGCGTACCGGCGATTGATACGTCCCATCTTCTGAAATTCAGAATATGCCTCATTCGCTTCTTTTTCTTGCCCTAATTTGGAACATACGACAGCACGATGGGCAAGCCATTTGCATTTTTCTTGCTCATAGAGTCCTTCCATTTCAGCCTCGCCTGGAGTTTTGGCATACAAGTATTTCTCAAGTTTATCAAGTACTTGAAGGGCTTCCCCGTATCTTTTATCACGCTCGTAGCAGATAAGTAAATCGTTGCAGTTTGCACGCAAATTGTCATATTTCCTGTCGTAATGCGATTTCTCCATCATCTCTGTGGCTTGCAGCATATAGACATAACCACGTTCTTTCGTGCCTTGTTCATGAAGGCTCTTGCCTAAATAAAATAGGGCAATCGACTCCATACCACTGTCTCCAGCTTCTTGGGCATTTTGCATTAAGAGCTTTACCGTCTCTGCTTTTCGCTTTTCGTCATATAAGCCATCATAGCATGAAATCAAACGATGAAGCAGCTTCATTGTCATCTGCTCATCTCGCTTCACCGCCTTTGCAGCAAGGGCGTTTTTATAGAAGCTGGCAGCTATGATGAAGCGGCCAGTGTTATAATACAAGTCACCTTCCGTTATATCGAGTCCATGAGTAGCTTGCTTTCCCTTCTTCCGTAGTTCCATCATGATGCGTTCAGCCAAAGGTGTGTCCGAAAAAGTAAACTCGTACACTTTATCTTCTGTTATCAGGCTATCGGGCAAGGCTGACCGGTTGGCGAGCAAAGGCATCGCCCACAATCCGCAAACAAGCGAACATAACCATATTCTCATTTTTCTATGCAAATGCCTTTTCATTATACTATGTTGTTATGATTATCAAAAGTACAACTTATATCTAAAATTAAGGATGCTTTACTTCTTTTTTGGTAATATCTGGGTAAGATTATGAAGATTTGGGAGGGAAATTAATAATCGGGAATGGCAGCTGAAAAAGCGAAAGAGTGTATTCTGAGTAATTCAGTAAATCTATCTTATGTTTGTCAAACGAAACAATCGCTTGCTTGTTTATTTGGCGTTATTTATTCTTGCAGACACATACATTAAATATTAACG
>ERZ1026898.1583-NODE-1583-length-11075-cov-5.337296_pt1 | contig 11075 bp, 16 predicted proteins | sample MGYA00380178_ERZ1026898 | MGnify/ENA primary metagenome ERZ1026898 (study PRJEB33269, sample SAMEA4719814) | human gut metagenome | biome: human-associated habitat; feature: organic feature; material: feces | place: Cameroon | collected 2013-10 ... | reverse complement strand
TAGAAAATATTTTGTCCTTTTACGTGCATACAAAGGAGCATTTCAAGATGAAAATTGTTGAATTTGAATGTCCGGTGACTTATTCGGATGAAGAAATCCGTGCTTTTATTTCTGAACAAATTAAAGATTTGGGAGCAGCGATTCCTGCAATTTCTATTTCCCGGAATAATGGGCTTGCCATTAAAAGTAAGGATTTTGCTGCAGAATTTATTGATAGCCTTCATGTTTCTATGGCCATTCCGGTGAACAAGGATATTGAGCTTCCACCTACGGAAGAAATACTGGCGCTTGAAAATGATGTAGAAGAAATAAAAGAGCGGAAATCTGAACTTGAAAAAGAAGTGGCTGTCTCTAATCGAAAGTCTGCCTTTATTGGTTGCCCTTGCTGTAAGTCCAGAATTAGCATTGAATACTTAAAAGGACGTGACTTCTGCCCTGTATGTGATACAGATTTACGCAGCCCCACCAACTTGAAGCGGATTCAGAATATGGATGCCAAGATTTTGAAGTATCAAAAACTGTTGGACGAAAAGAAACAAGAGCTTATTCAGCAGGGTGTGGGTGCCGGAGATGAAGTCATGTATGTCAGACTGTTTTTGGATGTTCCCGAGTCCGATGCTCTTTCTGTAGTAACGGAGGAAACTACTCATGATTGATTTTTCTGGATTTTTTAAAAAACTTTTCAATGTGTATATCTATGGTCCGACTTGGGGGCAGTATCTCAATTTGCTTCCTTCTCTTCCTTTCTTAGCTAAGAAAGATGAACGATATCAGCTGGTAACTGGCACTCGTTCTATTTGTGGGTATCAGGCACAATATTCGGGCTTAGGTATTCGTTATAACAGTGATCGGCATATGGTGATTAGCGAGCTTGTAACACCTGCTCATACAGCAAAACATTTTGCTGTAGAAAGAGTGATTTCTAAAGCTGAGAACAGCGTGATTTTTCTTCCTGTTTTTCAGAAAAAGGTTGTACTTGTAGAATCTTATCGCTATCCGCTTCATGGAAGTACCCTGGAGTTTTTTAAATCGATCGATTCTCTGACTTCTTTTGTTCCGCAAGACTTAGTCAATTATTTTTGCTCTATGACTGGAATCCCTTATGAATCGGTTGATACGCCGCAGCTGCTTGGTCATGTGCTTGCTGACCCGGTTTATGACCATCAGTCTATTGCCGTTTATCTGGTGCCTTTGATTTCTATGAACTTTCATTTCACGCATTTTGAAGTTCCTGTTACCGAAAAAACGATGCGAGCTCGGTATGATTGGGATTTTGCTCGGGCAGATGCTTTTGATAAGGATGAAGTACGCCAGCTGATTTTGGACGGTCGTTTGAGAGATGCACAGACATTGGCTGCTTTTATGCTTTATCTTTCTAAGCAATAGAAAAGAGGCTGTGAAGAAATGAAGATTCATTTCTTCACAGCCTCTTCTTTTGTGTCCTTTTTTGTGTTCATGGAGTTATTATTTCACAGATCCTTATATGTTTTATTTTATTTCGATGTATACAAAGGATTGTGGAGCCACGGCTACTCCAAAGTCGGATAGATTTTTTGGGGATTTAAATATTTCTACTTTGCCGAGTTTATAAGCATATGCGGTTTTACAGCCACGAAAATAGTCTTGAAATTTGGCGCGGCTAATACCTGCTGCTGCTTTTGTTTTCTCCCACAATGCAGTAGGAGAATCAGACAAGTGGCCCTCAATATGAACGTAAGCTACAACTTTCATTGACGGAGCTGTGCTATAAACGTATATATATGAAACGTCTTCCTTCGCCAATCGCTTACGGTATTCAAATTTTTTCTCCCCTTGTAGTATTTTCTCCACATATTCAGGTTTGATGGATAAAAGAAGTGCTTTCAAAATGTATTCCTTTTCATTCTACATAAGTAATCTTTGTTTGTGTATCCTTTACAATCATGTCAAACTGCTCGTTGGTTATAGGGACAAATTATCAATTATTTTGTGAAGAAATTTTAAAAAAAACAGGAAGCATCGCTTCCTGTTTTTTCTTGCTTTCTACTGCTTTACTTCGTCTTTTCTTTTATAAATGGTTTTGATGATTTCCATTGTGACGTAGTCTCTAAGTTCTAAATTATTCGGAGCAATTTTTTCCTGTAAGACTTGTCCGATTCCTCGAGCCAGATGGAAGATTTCTAAGTCTGTCATGGTTGGGCTTATGTCCCCATCGCTACGCAGCATCGCCCAGGGATCCCCTTTCTTTTCATCGATGGGATCATTGTAATCCGGGAAATCGCTGTATACGTTGTAATGAATATCTTTATCATGACATTTCATTTTGATACAGAGCGTATAACTTTCCGGGTCTTCAATGTTAATTTCTTCCGGAATAATTTGCAGCTTTTTGGCTTCCATAAGATTCCTCCTTATATGATCATAGTTTTTACTATTTTCTTTATGATAGTATGATTTACTTCTTTTCGCAACTATTTTTTGCTTTTTCCTTATTTGCTGATGATTCTTTAAAAGTTATTTTGCCTTGCACTCTATAATTTATAGAATTGTAGTAATTTCTCTTTTCTCTTTTCTATTTTTATGGTACATTATGAGTAGCTATTCTGTAGAAAAGAGGGAGATTTTTATGCACAAAAAATGGATGAAATGGGTTTGTGGAATGGTTCTGGTTTCTGTTTCGTGTATGGGGCTTGCTGGATGTGGCGGTAACGAGCTGCCTAAAAATGCAGCTGCTTCTAATGAATTTTCCGATTCAGAATCCAAAATCACTTTGAATGATTCGGCTATTCCCTGGGATACCCTTCCTGAATTTTCCGGAGTCCCCTATGTTCCGCTTCACAATAACAAACCATTCTTTTCAGAAAAGGAACTGGAAAAATACAAAGACTCTAAAGAATTTTTGGAACTTGGCAAATTGGATTCCTTGCAACGTGTAGGGAGCGCGATGGCTCTTCTTTCAAAGAAAACCATTCCGGATTCTCCTGTATCGGTTCTTGGTGATATGATTCCCACCGGATGGCATGTGAAAAAATACAATAACATTGATGGTGGCTCTCTCTTTCATCGCAGCATTTTGATTTCTTCTTCTTTGGCGGGAATCCCCAAAGATGCCAGTGCAGAAATTTTTACAGCGACCGAATATCTGAATAAGACCGGGATGATTCCCTTTGAAGATACCGTTTTGAAATTTATTCGGAAGAACAATACTCGGGTTCTTTATCGCGTGACGCCTGTCTTTTCCGGGACAGAGCTGGTCTGCAGAGGCTTGATTATGGAAGCCATGTCTCTTGAAGATAAAGGCAAAGGTCTTTCCTTCTGCGTTTTTGTTTATAACTCGCAGCCTGACATTTCCATTGATTATTTGACTGGGGACAGCTCACCGGCTGCTGATTCCGTGAAAGAAATTCCTTCGATTGTGGTGGGCAATTTGAAGTCCGATGCAGCGGATGCAGATACTTCTAAGAAAAAGACCAGTTCCCTTTCCAATAAATAGCCGATGGTTGATGAGAATAAAAAAGCCCTGCAGAGGTGGATGATAGATCTCTGCAGGGCCTTTTTATTGATGCGGAACTGGTGCTGCAGTTGGCGGATGGGAGGATGCAGTGCCAATTCTTTATTGGTTTATCGTGTATTCTTTTTATTTTATACGAGAATAAAATAAAAGCAATTATAAGAGCCGCCGTTTAAGCGGCGGCTGTTTGGTGTTTTTTTCTGTTCTTTTGTAATTGACTTTTGTGTTCATCTATTTTTTCTAAAAAAGTTTTTCATGCAAGAAGGGCTGCCCTTGTAGGGGCAGCCCTTCTTAGTTTTCGTTATTTCCTGTTGGGTTCAAATCCAAAGTCGATGTCTTCCAGTTTGACGTGATAGAGTTTTGCCAGATGATATGCTTTCAGGCTTGAAAGTTTTGTCGCATTGACTTCTGCTTTTTCATAGGTCTTGCGAGGCATGTGAATAGCGGCAGCCACTTCGTCAATTGTCAGGTGATGTTCCATTCGTAATTCTTTTAAAGTTTTCTTTTTCATGTTTTTCTCCTTTACTTACAAAAATGATGTTTTCCTTTTCTGTTGATGTTTTTCTGAAGGAAAGTGAAAACCAATCTTGTATTCTAGTCGCCGCTTGAGCGGCGAATGTAAAAAGGGAAGGCTGCATTTTTTGCGGCCTTCCCCTTCCCTGTTTTCAATGGATATCTTCAAACTGGAAATCAATATCTTCGAGTTTTACGCCCAGGGCTTTTGCGATGTGATAGGCTTTAATTCCATTCAGGCGTCTTGGATTTTCTTCTGCTCGTTCATATTCCTCCGGGGTCATTCCAGCTGCCTTTGCCGTTTCGGTTTTTCCAAGATTTTTCTTGATTCGAATTTCTTTCATTGTCATTTTTTTCTTTGCCATGTTTTTTTATTCTCCTTTGGTTTTGTGTTCCACATAGTACTGGGTGACGGCATTCGAGAGTGGAAGGGATGCCTGCAATTCTTTCATGGGATAGAATTCTCCGATTTGTTTCAGGTTGCCATTGCTGTCTTTCTGATAGAAGATACTTCCCATGGGGATGGCTGCGGCTACGTTGTCTTTTCCAATGAGCACTAAAGTCGGGCAAAGCATGAATTCAGCTTTTCGGATTTCTTTTTTGCCTGCTTTATCGGCAATGATTTTTGCCTGTTCCTTGGTGAGCGGTCTCATAATTTCTACACGGAAAGTTTCTTTGAACGAAATCGGTTTTCCATTTTTATCATTGAGCGCCACATCGCCTACTTTGGCTTTGCTTCCCCAGTTAATAAAACTGCCATCCATCATCTGGTCAAAAGTTCTGCTGGGGGTTACTTCCGGTGTGGCTGCTTCTGCCATTGGGAAAGCACAAAGGCTTCCCATAAGTGCCATAGCGGCACATGCCATTTGAATTTTTTTCATTTGGATTCTCCTTTTCTGGAATCGTGATTGGTTCCACTACAAGAAATAAATTTATAAATGAATGCGGAGTTTTAGCGACTGTGATCTTGTTCTCTTGCCAGTTGTGCTCCACCTTTGCTGAATAGCTCACGCATTTCATTTGCCCATTCGCCATTTTCGAACTGGTCATTTTCACGAGCCATTTCTTTTGTGATATCTGTTCTTTTTGCATTTTCAGCAGTTTTAGCATCTGCAGATTTTTCTTTATCCCAGAAATGTCCGAAGTTTGAGGTTTGCCCCTGAACAGCCTGAGATACAAATGTGTTAAGCATATTGCTTGCACGTATTTGATTTATCTGACGTGGCCCAGCGCCACCTCTGCCACCGGATACTTGCCCTTTGGCGGTTCCCTGTACAGATACTGGGGTGAGGGTTTCTCCTTTTTCCAGCTGAGGATTGTACTTTGGATATAGCGGAATTCCATTGGATGTTTTTCTGACAGCTTCTCCTCTGTATATAGGAATGGCCTTGCCATTCTTTAAAGGTACTTTGCTGACGGTGACATGCATCGTGTAAATTCGAGCCATCCCCTTGATGGTTGGTTCACCCAGTTTGACGCAGCTGACTTCTATTGGTTTTCCATAAGGGGCATTTTTCATTGGGCTTACAATGACATACACATCTTTTCCAATGGTGGTGTATGGTTTCTGAATCAGCGGTCGATTTCCTACTTTGGCTGTCAGATATACACGGGATGGAATTTCTTCGCCAAAGAGTAAGGTTGATGCAGGCATACTGGATTCAAGTTTTTTGCATTTTTCTCTGTAAAGGCTTTCTGTGTATTCAAATTTGCGTACCTTCTTTTCTGCTTCAAGCGCCCATTTTTCTCGGGCTGCATTGTGCTTTTCCAGTTCTGGATTGAATTGGTCCAGTGCTGTGGTTCGCTCCAATTGGTTAATACGGTAGCTGACTGTTTCCTGTTTTCCGTTGATATTTATCCGGAGAATCAAACGGCCATTTTCTTCCAGACTGTTTCTTTTTCTGGTCAGTTCACGAAGCTGCTCTTTGGCTTCCGGTGTTGTTGCTCCTTGAAGTGCAGCAATTCCTTTTTGCAATTCCTGGTATCTGGTGTATGTTCTCCAGTTGTTGACTGCTATGCGGCTTTCTTCTTTTTCTGCAGCGGCTTGCAGTTTTTGTTCCAGTAAATTTCGTTTGAATGCAGAAGCAGCGGTTGCGTCTGTGATTTTTTCTGCACGATAACCTGCTGCTTTTTGATTGTACTTGGTGATTTTTTCTGCATAGTCATTTGCCATTTGCTCCATGCGGTGGCAAACATCCCCCACGGTAACGGTGATAGGACCCGTGGCAATGCTTTCGTCGTAACCATACTGTTTGAGCGTATAGAGTTTTCTCTGGTACCGCTTGGTATTGAGTTTGGCGCGTTCCATTTGTATTTCTCGTGCGGCTCTTCTCATTGCAATATCTTCAGCATATAGTCTCATTTGTTCTTTCATAATTTTGCTTTTCAGTTTTTTCTTGCCGTCCAGTTCTTCTTCATCCTGCTGAAATTGTTCTTCGGCCATAGTACGGTTTTGGGTTTCTTCTTCTTCATAAGCCGGAGCCATATCCATTTCTTGAGCAAGGTCTTCCGGCATTTCCTGGTCTTCTGTGTTTTCTGCTTCACTCATTTCAAGGGTGTGTTCCATACCTTCCGGCATGTCTGTCTGTTCAAGACTGTCGATATATTCTTCCGGATCAGGTGGTTCGGCCTGATAGTTGTTTTCATCTTCAGGAACGTCAAATTCCGGAGGCATATCGTCACCGGCTTCCATATCCATGGGTGGTGTCATGTCTCCGCTTTCTTCCTCGGCGTATTCTTCTTCGGGCAGATGGTTTGCTGCTTCTTCATATTGATTAACGATTTCCCGTGCTTCTTCATCGGCTTTTATGCTTTCTTTTGTATCGTTTTCAATTTCATTGGCCATGTTTCGAATTTCTTCCAGCACTTCCGGGTTCCTGAATTGCTGATCCATATGTGGCATGACTTCTCTGTCTAAGTATTGTGCTTCTTCATAACGACCTTCTTTTTCTAATTCTTTTTTTTGTGCTTTCAGCGTTTTGCAGCTGATGCGTTTCTCTATTCCTTTTTCAGCAAATTTTTCATTATTGATTTTTTCCCAGTATTCACGCATATCTACTACGCATTGTTTTGAATTGAAATAGCGATCCATTTTGAGTCCGCCAGAGATTGGACCATTGGCTCTCTTAAAGATTTCTTCTGCTTTATTGAAGTGACGGCTCGCATCTACATGGCGTTCATTGAACATTAGATGGCAATGAATATTCCGATGTACGGGATCCAATGTCGAGTATTTATCATGAATCGCCATAGAATAGGTTTGGTACTGATCGATGCCAAAATGATGCATAAAATCATGTACCAGGGCGATGTTTTCTTCCTGTGTGAATTCTTCCTGCAGGGCGATGGTCACGTCTCTATAAGCACGGCCATTCTTTCTTCCGTATTCAGATGCAGCTTCCCAGTAACGATTGATATCTCCGGAAAGTTCTTTGCAATCAGGCACATTGCCGGATTCGCTATAGACTAAATCTTCTCTATCGGAATATCTGCCGCTTCTTGTGATGTACTGGAAATGACTCAAGGAATTGACCCGATGGCCGTATTTGTTTTTCTGCTGTGGTCTACAAGAGAGATGATAGGTTGCCATGACGGGTCTCCTCCTTTCGTTTTTTTGCTAAATCCAGAAATTTGATGGGCTGCCTTCTTAGGCTTTTTTCGCGCGACAGCGCCCATACCCTCGGAGAGCGCACGCCGTTTCTCAGGCTCTTTCCAAGAGCCGTGAGAGAAACGAGTAAGTGCGCTTACGATATCTTTTTCTCTATTCTATCACATTTGCCTTGAGTTTACCACTTCTCTTTTTCTATGCGGTTAAATTTGCTTCAAAGTAGGCAAATGGATATGCTATTTGCTGCGAAATGGCGTTTTCATGATAAATAGCGATTGTCCTATACTCGCTTCTGGGGTCTATGGGTTTGCATAAAATTGACCGATTCTTATATAATTCTCAAAACATTTATTCTAATTCCTAATTTCTTGGATAAAAATTCAGCCATAAATACCGTAGCTCTTGTTTTTACAGCGGGCAATCGCTATTTATTCTTTTTTATTATGATTCGATGTTTCATTTGAATTTTTCTGTTTGTCTCTTTTAGGGAAATAAGCTGAATCAAAACTTTGGCTTTTTTATAAAACAAAAAAAGCGCAGTATCAGAGATACTGCGCTGTAAAATCTTTTGGGGTATGTACAGTGGAGAGAGGGATTTTTTGTTTTTTAGCCTGAAAAGTTAAAATAAAAAAAGCCCCTTGGCACGAAGTGCCAGGGGGCTCAGGGGGTAGTTACGGTTCTTCACTGTATTGAATTTCTTCAAGAGTGAGTGTAAAGTGATATGGAATGACAACTTCATTTGTCTTGAAAAAAATCGTTTTGTAAGCCGTTATTACATCAGATGGAATAACGGCTGCTTCCAATTCTCTATCAATGATAGCGAGGGCAAAAAGTTTGGCTCGCCCTTTGCTTTTAAATGCAAATGAGGGGCTCGGCTTGCCATTCACTTTTTTGACGAGAACATAAATGCTCGAAAATTCAGAGTGATTCATGATAGGGGTTCTCCTTTCGAAACTAATTTTGCTAATCAAAAGATTGTTATATTGTTCAGCCGCCCATTAAGGGGCGGCGTTCTTCTATGCTACATCGAGCGGATTTTCTAGAGCATATAGTTCAAATGGATTATTTAAAAAATATTCCGTTGGAACTTCCATCATATCTTGGAGTTCCCCAACAGTCCCCCAAATATCCAATACTTCCTCTAAATTTTCAATCAGTTCGGCATGAAAAATTCGTGACGTGTTTGGTGTCCAGTTTTCATCGTACTGGAATTTTACACGAAGAATAATTGGCACGGTATATCTTTTTTCTTTTCCTTCGATTTCACGATTGCTGAAAATACGAACTTCGCGGATAAAGTTTTCTTCAGCAAGCGGTAAAATTGCGTCCGCATTTTTCAAAATATTTTCCATTTCATTTCTAGTGAGTTTCTTCACGATGTGTCTCCTTGACGAAAAAAATAAAAACCATATTTTGTTCCGCCGCTGTATTTACAGCGGCTTTTGAAGATACTTTGATTTTTCTTTTTCAAAGAATAGATAGGCTAGTGACGGATTTCCCTTTCTTATAAACCTTTTTTCAGCCGCTTCTTTTAAAGCGGCTTGCTTGGTGATTGCAAAAAAAGAGGCTATGAAGAAATGAATTCTCATTTCTTCATAGCCTCTTTTTTTTATTCCTGTTGCTTTTCTTTTCTCTTTCGGGCATGTGCATAAGTGATCAGGTTGCTTTGCAGTATTTTTACCGTTGCACTAATTTTGGCAGCACGTTCTTTGCTTATCAGCTCATTTTTTGCAAGTTCTTCTCGGATGGTGTTTTCGATCCAGTCCGAAGGGAGTTTTTCAAACCAGTGATTTGTGAAATCGGTTAGTTTGACTTGTTTTTCCTGTTTTTCTGAAAATGGATAAGCTGGTTGTTTGAATGGACTGATGAGTTCTACGGGTGAATCAAACCAGAGTGAATTGCCGTTATCAAAAATGGGGGCTACGCCTTGAAATTCCAGGGTATTGACATTGCGGATAAATCCAAAATTTCCGAAATGCCGGTCTGTATTATTGATGAGATAATCAAATTGTAGCATGGCATCTACATCTCGTTTGACATGGGGAATGCCCAGTTTCTTTCCGCATGCGATGAAATGTTGGTATGCTCCATCCTGCCTTTTAAAAGGAAGTACCTGTAAAATTTCATAAGCTGGAATGTATTCTGTATCCGGGGTAATAAAGGTTGGACAAATGGAGTAGATATTCTTCTCTATTTTTTTTACTTCATAAGTTACATGAGGTAATTCTGCTTTTTGAAGAATTTTACTTGCGATGATTTCATTGGTAATTTGCTGATAGTACGGCTTTTTACCTGCTTTGGCAAGATAGCGTATGTCATTTTGAATAAACCAGTATTTAGGCAGGTTCCCATTGGAGCTGTAATCAGGGGAAAATCCCGTGGGAGGTTCCCATGAGGTGATTTCATTTCGGAAACTCATGCCGAGCGGATGTCCTGAAAAGTCATTTTCAAAGAAATTGACATCTTCCCACTGCATGAGGCTGCCGTATGGTTTAAACCAGTATTGATCGTTTAGGTTGAGTCCCAAACTTTTTAGAGACAATGAATTGATTCGTATGTCTGTGTTTTTAAATACGCTTCCCGCAAGTGCTCTTGTTTTTGGAATGTTTCTATAATTGATCCATTCCTGGAAAGCCTTTTTCTCTTTCATCCTTTTGTCCCGATATTGAACGGATAATGGAATTCTTCGAGAATCGTGTACTTGCAGGATCTCTTCTACATCTCCATAGTAGGGATCCATTTCTACGTCCATCACCTTGTTGTTTTTTTGCATGAAAGTATATTTCATAGATGGTATCCTCTTTGATTTAAATACAATCTTTCTTTGTATAGTATATGGAATGTCTTTGGGCGTTGCAAGCCTATGACATGGAATACTAGATGTAAAAAGGGGCTGTAAAATAATAGCTTCATGAACACGAAAAAGGACTTTTGATTCACAAAAATCAAAAGTCCTTTTTCGTGTTAGAATTTAATTGCAATGAAAAACCTAACTGTGTACTTAGCTGAGCTTTTAATTATCTTTTCCTTTTTCATCAGGGAAGAAATATTCCATGAATGGGTCAGCGAATACCGCAATCGCTACCATCACGGTTGTCTGAATCGCAACGATATCCCCCCAATGCTTTTCAAGGAAAAATGCGTAATTCTGCATTACGCAACGTATCCATTCAAGAATCATTCCTTCCATAATGAAGTCCTCCTTTGCCTTTATGGCATTTCAAATTAGATGATAAATTCATCTAGGTGAATCATACTTTTTTAAGCCGCCGTTTTATCGGCGGCTTGTGTTCGGTTTGGAGGTTTTCACTTCGATACTAAAACATTGAAATAGATGGGAAAACCCATTTTACGTTCTGTTTTTTTGATGATTTCCATTAAATAGGATTTGTAAATATCTGTATTCTGCTTGATATTGAGATATGACTTTTCTCTGTCACATACTATTTGAAAATCCATCAGGTT
>ERZ1026898.1581-NODE-1581-length-11078-cov-10.109135_pt1 | contig 11078 bp, 6 predicted proteins | sample MGYA00380178_ERZ1026898 | MGnify/ENA primary metagenome ERZ1026898 (study PRJEB33269, sample SAMEA4719814) | human gut metagenome | biome: human-associated habitat; feature: organic feature; material: feces | place: Cameroon | collected 2013-10 ... | reverse complement strand
CGTCACTCGCGCCTCACGATAGTAAGGCGCGGTTGAGAGTTGTTACGACTCGCAGGGATTCATGGCGAAGCCATGTACACCGCACTTACATTGCGCAGCGCGTGCAGCTCTTCAAGCCTCAAACCGCCAATGCAAACGCCTTTCTTTTGGACGGTCACACCGCCCGTTTTCTTTCCACGGAAAGAAAATGGGGGGTGTGATCTTGCGGCGCGCACGCCGCATAACCCCGCGCGCCCAGGGGCGCGCAAGAAACTCCCCCTCACGGGGGAAAGTGAGGAACATTTTCATGATTTTCAAAAAATCCGGCCCGCCGGAATGGCTGCTCGTCTGTTTGGGCAACTACGGCAAGCAGTACGAAAACACCCGCCACAACATCGGCTTCATGGCCGCGGAGCGTCTGGTCGACAAGCGCGATCTTCGCTGCAACCGCCTGCGCTTCCGCGCGCTGACGGAGGTCATCGAATTTGGCGGGGCGAATGTGCTTTTGATGATGCCGCAGACCTACATGAACCTCTCCGGCGAGTCTGTGGGCGAGGCAGCGCGGTTCTATAAAATTCCCGCCGACCACGTCATCGTCATCTCCGACGATATTTCGCTCCCGCTCGGCAAGCTCCGCGTGCGCGGCAGCGGCAGCGCGGGCGGACACAACGGCCTCAAGAACATCATCGCGCACCTCGGCACCGACGCTTTCTCGCGCGTCAAGGTCGGCGTCGGCGCGCCGGAGCACGACATTGTCGACTGGGTCATCGGCCCGTTCACGGCCAATGAGCGCAAGGTCATCGACGGTGTGCTCGACCGCGCGCTCGGCGCGGCGGAGTGCATCATCACCGACGGCGTGAGCGCCGCGCAGAACCGCTACAACGGCTGAACGCTTTTTGCCGCCAAAATTTAAAAAATCGACATAGACTTTTTGCCAAAAGCCTATATAATAAAATGACTGACAACCACGGGCATGACCCGCCGCGGCTGCGGCGGATCTGCCCTTTTGCGCGTTGCGGAAGGAGGGATACGGCATGGCGCAGGGAATGAACAAACTCAATGAAGCGCTCGCATCTCTTCCCGAGGTGCGCGAGCTGCTGCTCTCGCTCGACGCGGGCACATCGCCCATCGCCGTGTCGGGCCTTTCGGGTGTGCACCGCGCGCAGCTCACCGCTGCCGTGCGGCACAAGACACAGCGCCCGCTTTTGATCGTCTGCGCGGATGAAAACGAGGCAAACCGCATGGCGGGCGACCTGCACGAGCTGCTCGGCGAGGATGTGAGCCTGCTGTTCGCGCGCGAATGGCAGCTGCGCGACCGCGTGTTCGCCTCCCACGGCTGGGAGCAGCAGCGCATCGGCTCGCTGTGCAGCCTTGCTGCCGGAAAAGCGCCGATCCTGGTCGCGACGGTCGACGGCCTGATGCAGCGAACGCTCCCGCCCGACACGCTGCGCGGCGCGGTGACGGACATTTCGCTCGGCGACCGCTTTGACCTGAACGCGCTCTCGAAAAAGCTTGTCGAAAGCGGCTACACGCGCGCGGAAACGGTCGAGGGCGTCGGCCAGTTCGCGCTGCGCGGCGGCATTCTCGACGTCTGGTCGCCGCTGAGCGCGCCCGTGCGCGTCGAGTTTTTCGACGATGAGGTCGACGCGATGGGCGAGTTCGACGTGACGACGCAGCGCCGCACGCAGAACGTCAAATCCCTGACCGTCCTGCCCGCGGCGGAGGTGCTGCCTGCCCTCTCGGATGGCGGACGCGAAAAAATGCTCGAGCGCCTTGGGCGCGCCGCGCAGAAAATTGCGAAAAAGGCCGAAGACAGCCCCATCGTCCAAACGCTGCGCAGCGACATCGAGAGGCTTCGTAACGACCTGCCGCTCGGCGGCATGGACCGGTATCTCGCCGCGTGCTACCCCGACGAAGTCTGCGCGCTCGACTATCTTTCACCCGACACGCTGATCACCGTCAGCGACGGCATGCGCGTTTTGGAACGCAGCAAGAACTACCACTGGGAGCTCTCCGAGGACGTAAAGCCCCTCATCGAAGAGGGCGTTTTGTGCGGCGAATTCGCCGCGCTCGCGCTCAGTCAGGAGGCATTGAGCCATCGCATGGGTGCGTTCCCCGTGCTGCTGCTCGATTCGCTCCCCACGTCGCGCAATCTGCTGCCGCCGAGGGCCATCCTCAGCATGAACGCGCGCTCGCTGCCATCGTACGGTGGCAGTCTGGAAACCGCCGCGGGTGATATGGAGCGGTATCTTGGCGCAGGCTGCGGCGTGCTCGTTCTCTGCGGCAACGAAACGCGCGCGAAAAACTTCCGGCGCCTTTTGGAAGAGCGGAACATCCGCGCGCAGCTCAACTTGAAAAACGACCGCCTCCCCGCCCCGCACGAGACCGTCATCGGCCTCGGCGCGCTGAGCGCGGGCAGCGAATATCCACAATTAAAGCTCGTCATCCTGACCGAGGGCCAGCTGACCGCTCCCCTCTCCGGCAAGCGCGCAAAGGCGCGGCCGAAGAAAGAGACGTCGGCCCGCGCCGCGCTGCGGTCCTATGAAGACCTCTCCCCCGGCGATCTCGTCGTGCATGTCCACCACGGCATCGGCCGCTTTGCGGGCATCGAGCGCATGCGCGTCGACGGCGTGGACAAGGACTATATCAAGATCTGCTACGCGGGCAACGACAGCTTATACGTCCCCGCGACGCAGCTCGACATGGTGTCGAAATACATCGGCGGCCATGGCGAGGACGAGGACGGCCAAATACGCACGAAGCTCAGTAAGCTCGGCGGCACGGACTGGTCGCGCGCGAAGACGAAGGCGCGCGCCGCGGCAAAGGACCTCGCCAAAGGGCTCATCGCGCTCTACGCCGAGCGCCAGCGCCGCCCGGGCTTCGCCTTCTCGCCCGACTCCCCGTGGCAGAAGGAATTTGAAGAGGCCTTCGACTATGAAGAGACCGACGATCAGCTCCGCGCCATCGCCGAGATCAAGGCCGACATGGAGCGCTCGACGCCGATGGACCGCCTGCTCTGCGGCGACGTCGGCTACGGTAAGACTGAGGTCGCGCTGCGCGCCGTGATGAAGTGCGTGCTCGACGGCAAGCAGGCGGCCATCTTAGTGCCGACCACCGTGCTCGCCCAGCAGCACTACGCGACGGCGCTGAACCGCTTCCGCTCGTTCCCCGTGCGCATCGAAGTGCTCTCGCGCTTCAAAACGCCCGCGCAGAAGAAGCAAATTTTGCAGGATGCCGCCGCGGGAAAGATCGACTTACTCATTGGCACGCACTCGCTGCTGCAAAAGAGTTTGCACTTCAAGGACCTTGGCCTTCTCATCATCGACGAGGAGCAGCGCTTCGGCGTAACGCACAAGGAAAAGCTCAAGGAGCTCTCGCGTCAGGTCGACACGCTGACGCTCTCGGCAACGCCCATCCCCAGAACGCTCAACATGGCGCTCTCGGGCATCCGCGACATGTCGACCATCGAGGTCCCGCCCGTTGACCGCCAGCCGGTGCAGACATATGTGCTCGAGCATAACTGGAGCGTCATCGCCGACGCCATCCGGCGCGAGCTCGCGCGCGGCGGGCAGGTCTACTACATGCACAACCGCGTCGAGACCATCGACCGCTGCGCCGCGACACTCAAAAAGCTCCTCGGCGACGATGTCGCCATCGGCGTCGCGCACGGCAAGATGGACGAAAAGGGCCTGTCGTCCGTGATGCAGCAGCTCTCGGACGGAGAAATTCAGGTGCTCGTCTGCACGACGATCATCGAGACGGGCATCGACATTCCGAACGTCAACACCCTCATCATCGAGGACGCCGACCGCCTCGGCCTCGCCCAGCTGCACCAGATTCGCGGGCGCATCGGCCGCAGCGCGCGCCGGGCGTATGCCTATATGACCTACCGCGCGGGCAAGATCCTCACCGAGGTTGCGGCCAAGCGCCTGACGGCCATCCGCGAATACGCGGAGTTTGGCTCGGGCTTCCGTATCGCGATGCGCGACCTTGAAATTCGCGGCGCGGGCAATTTGCTCGGCCCTGAGCAGTCGGGCTACATGATGAGCGTCGGCTACGACATGTACTTGCAGCTCCTGGAAGAGGCTGTGCTCGAGCAGCGCGGTGAAAAAGCGCCGCAGCGCACCGAATGCTCGGCAGACCTCACAGTCTCGGCCAACCTGCCGGAGAGCTACATTCCCTCGGGCGAGCAGCGCATGGATATCTACCGCCGCATCGCGGCGCTGCGCACCGCCGAGCAGTCGCAGGAGCTGCTCGACGAGCTCATCGACCGCTACGGCGAGCCGCCCCAGCCGGTCCTCAAGCTCATGGACGTCGCGCTTTTGCGCGCGGAGGCCGTGCAGATCGGTGTGAGCGATATCTCGCAGCGCGGCAGCGAGATCACCTTCACCTTTGCCGCGTCCGAGGCAGTCCCCGTGGAGGCCGTGATGGCCCTCTGCTCACTGCCGAAGAACCGCCGTCGGCTCACGCTCTCCGCCACGGGGACGGAACCGAAGCTCCTGCTGCGTCTTTCGCTGGGCGAGGATGCATTGGATACAGCCTTGACGCTGGTCGGAGACCTGCGTGTGAATAAGGAAGAAAACGAAAAAGAGGTAACATTATGATCAAGAAGAGATTGCTTTCGTTCCTTGGCGCGGCGGCCATCACCGCGGCGCTCACCTTTGCCGTCGTGTCGCTCTCGCCCTCGAACGGCTTCACCTCCGGCACGATGCAGGAGGGTCTCTGCTACGAAGCGACCGGCGTCGCGCCCGACGCGATCGTCGCAAGCCTGAACGGCAACGGCGCGAGCGCCGACCTTGTCGCATACTGGATCGGCTACGACGTGTCGTATCTCGACAGCTACATGCAGTATTACACCGGCTCGTCCATCAACTGGGACGACACCCTCTCCGACGGCATGAGTGTCTCCGACTATGTGAAAGCAAGCGTGCTCTCGTCCGTCAAGCAGCACTTGGTGCTTGAAAATCTCGCCAGCAAGTACGGCGTGACGCTTACCGCCGAGCAGGAGGCCGCCATGGCCGAGAGCGACCAGAGCTACATTGACCAGTACGGCAGCGAGGAAGCTTTTGAGGCCGAGATCGCCAAGCTCGGCATGCGCCGCGAGACCTATGACCGCGTCGCGCGCTCGAACTACCTGTATCAAAATCTCTATGAGCTCTACAATACCGAGGGCAGCGCGCTCTACGCCTCCGACGAGGACCTCGCCGTCTACGCCGCCGAGCAGGGCTACATCACGGCGGACCACATCCTGCTTGCGACGAAGGACATGACGACCGGCGAAGCCCTCACCGACGAGCAGAAGGCCGAAAAGAAAGCGCTCGCCGAGGAGCTCGTCGAAAAGCTCAATTCCTACACCGGCGACGACATCGCCTCCTACTTTGCCGAGCTCGCCGACGAGTACAGCGAGGACCCCGGCCGCGAGACCTATCCCACGGGCTACACCTTCACGACCGGCTCGATGGTGCAGGAGTTTGAAGACGCCGCCTACGCGCTTTCCGAGGGTGAGGTGAGCGAGATCGTCGAGACCAGCTTCGGCTATCACATCCTGCTCCGCCTGCCGCTCGACAAGTCCGCAGCCGCCGATGAGGTGCGCGACGATTACTTCTCGAACTTCATCGCCGAGCAGATGGATTCCGCCGTCATCGCCACGAGCGAGAACTACGATAAGCTTGACCCGCAGACGATCTACGAGGCGATCGTCGCCGCGCAGGCGGAGGGTTAAATCGCAGCGCGGCGCACTGTACGGCGCTTGCGCCCGCGAGGGCGCGTGAGGGGCAGCCCGAAAGGGCTGCTTCCTTTTTGCGTCTCGGCAGGGGCACTGCTTTTTTCCCTGCACCGTGCAGAGGACAAAATAAAAAGGAGACCTCTTTCGAGGTCTCCTTTTATTTTTAGGGCTCAGAGGTGCTTTAGCACTTCTCAAAGATGGTGGCAACGCCCTGGCCGCCGCCGATGCAGAGGGTGGCAAGACCCTTCTTGGCGTCGTCGCGCTTGAGCATTTCGTGCAGCAGGGTGACGATGATACGAGCGCCGGAAGCGCCGACGGGGTGGCCGATGGAGATCGCGCCGCCGTTGACGTTGACCTTGCTCATGTCGAAGCCGAGCTCACGGGCAACAGCGATGGACTGGGCCGCGAAGGCTTCGTTGGCCTCGACGAGGTCGATATCGTCGATGGTCAGGCCGGCCTTCTGCATGGCCTGACGGGAAGCGGGCACGGGGCCGACGCCCATGATCTTCGGGTCGACGCCGCCCTGGCCCCAGCTGACGAGCTTGGCCATGGGCTTGAGGTTGTACTTCTTCACGGCCTCGCCGGAAGCGAGGACGATGGCGGCAGCGCCGTCGTTGATGCCGGAGGCGTTACCGGCGGTGACGCGCTGGACGTGCTTCTTGGTATCGGCTTCGTGGATGCCGGTGGGCTCGAAGGTGTGGACGATCTCGTCCTCAACGCCCTCGGGGCCGACGGGGAACGCGCCGCGCAGCTTGGCAAGACCCTCGACGGTGGAACCGGCGCGGGGGAACTCATCCTTCTTGAACTCGACGATCTCCTTCTTGACCTTCACGGGGACGGGAACGATCTCATCGTCAAAACGGCCGGCAGCCTGAGCAGCCTCGGTCTTCTGCTGGGAGGCAGCGCCGAAGGCGTCGAGCTCTTCGCGGGTGATGCCCCAAACATCGCAGATGTTCTCGGCGGTGGTGCCCATGTGGTAGTTGTTGAACGCATCCCACAGGCCGTCCTTGATCATGGTGTCGACAAGCTTCTTGTCGCCCATGCGGGCGCCCCAGCGAGCATCGGGAGCGGCGTAGGGAGCGGCGCTCATGTTCTCGGTGCCGCCGCAGACGACGATATCGGCGTCGCCGGCGAGGATGGCGCGGCCAGCCTCAATGACGGACTTCATACCGGAGCCGCAGACCATACCGACGGTATAGGCGGGGACGGAATAGGGGAGACCGGCGCCCACGCCGACCTGACGGGCGACGTTCTGACCGAGACCGGCGGTCAGGATGCAGCCGAACATCAGCTCATCGACATTCTCGGGAGCGACATTCGCGCGCTTGAGGGCTTCCTTCACGACGATGGAGCCGAGCTGAGCGGCGGGGGTGTTCTTCAGGGAACCGCCGAAGGAACCGACAGCGGTACGGCAGCAGTTGACGACGTACAATTCTTTCATTTGACTTCTCCTTTAAAATTTGTAAATCCGGAATGAGATCCGATTTTCTTCGATTTTGATTATACACACAGGAAAATGAAAAATCAACTGCAAAGTTGAGAAAAATGTAGGCAATTTTGATTTTTTTCTTTCATTTCGTTAACTATTTAACAAGAATGAAGAATATCTTGCACCACGGGATCGTTTTGCACCCAAAGGCGCAGGGAAAGCAGCGCCGCTGGCGCTGCTTGGGATAAGGGGGCCATTCTCTCGCGTGAGACAATGGCCCCCTTTCCCGCGTCTCCACACGCTATGGGAATAAAAAGCAGCAGCTCTGCCTGGCTGTCCCCCCGCGCCCAAGGGCGCAAAAAAGGGACGCCTCTTTCGAGGCGTCCCTTTTAATAAGTAGTTTCTACGAAACAGAAATAACTTAGAACTTGGGCTTCTGGGCCTTGACCTTGGGCTCCTGGCCGTTGCAGACGGCGACGATGTCGTTGGCGACGGAGGTGCAGCAGTTCAGAACGCTCTGCTCGGTGGTGGCGGCCATGTGCGGGGTCATGATGACGTTGTCGAGGTCGAACAGCTCGCGGCTGGACTCCTGAATGGGCTCATGCTCGAACACGTCGAGACCGGCCTGGAACAGCGTGCCGTCCTTCAGGCACTCGACAAGCTCGTTCTCCTTGATCAGAGCGCCGCGCGCGCAGTTGATGAAGGAAGCGGTGGGCTTCATCCAGCTGAACTGCTCACGGCCGATGGAGTGCTCGGTGGAGGGAACGACGGGCAGATGCACGGACACGAAGTCGGCCTGCTCCCAGACCTCCTTGGCGGTGGCCTTCAGCTCGCACAGATCGCCGATCTTGTCCTGCGTGAGGTACGGATCGTAGCCGATGACGTTCATGCCGAAGCCGTACTTGCACTTCTGCATGGCGAGCTGGGAGATACGGCCGCAGCCGATCATACCGAGGGTCTTGCCGCCGAGCTCATAGGTGTGCTCCATGCCCATGCGGACGAGGAAGTTGCCGCCGCGGAACTGACGGTCAACATAGGTGAAGCGCTTGGCGCACATGAGCATCAGCATGACGGCGTGCTCGGCGACGGCGTTGGCGTTGCCGGCGGGCGCGTAGACAACGGTGATGTCCTTGGCGTGGGCGTGGTCCATGTCGATGTTGTCGAGGCCGGCGCCCTGCTTGCCGATGACCTTGAGGTTCTTGCAGGTGTCCATCATCTTGGCGGTGATGGGCTCGGTGCGGCACATGATGGCGTCGGGCTGGAACTCGGCGAGCTCCTTGACGTAGGTCTCCTCGTCGTTATGGCTGCACAGCTTCACTTCAAAGTCGTTGGACTCGAAGATGTGCGTGGCCACCTCGTTGAGCTCGATGGTGTAGTAAACTTTGAACTTTGCCATGATAAAGATCTCCTCTCAAATTTTTATTTATTGAATTGCCAAATGATTTCATACGGTTTCTTCATTATACCTTGCGCTTTGCACAAAAGCAAGCGATTTTCAGAAAGATTTGCAAGAACTCATTCAAATAATTGAACAGCATCTTTCATTTTGACGATTTGCCGTCATGTCTTTCCCCTGTTTTCTGCAATTTTCGCTGCAAAACAAAAAAGGACATAAAAAGCGCTTGACAAACTACTACATATGTAGTATATAGTTATCAACGACAAATGTAGTAAGTCATGCAAGGAGGTCAACCCATGGACGATAAGAAGAGACTGCCCGACGCGGAGCTTGCCGTGATGCAGGCCATCTGGGCCGTCGGCGGCGAGGTCAGCCGCGGCGATCTCGACGGCGCGCTCGCGAGCCACGGCTGGAGCGCCAACACCGTCAACACCTACCTTACTCGCCTGTGCGAAAAAGGATTCCTCTCGAGCCGCCGCGAGGGGCGGAACAATTTGTACACGCCGCTCGTCTCAAAGGACAGATACCTCGAATTTGAGAGCCGCAGCGTCCTGAAGCGGCTCTACGGCGGGTCGCTCGGCAGCTTCGTCGCGGCGCTGAACGCCGAGCAGCCGCTCGAGCAGAGCGAGATCGACGAGCTGCGGCAGTTTTTGGACGATATGAGCCGTTAAACGGAAATATAAGGAGGACGCACCATGGAAACATTTCTGCTGAATCTGTTGAAAACTTCCCTGTTAGGTTCCCTCGCCATTCTGGCGATGCTGGTACTCAAACCTCTCTGGCGCGAGCGCTACCGCGCGAAGACGCGCTGCTGGCTGTGGCTGGCGCTGGCGGTCTTTTTGCTGCTGCCGGTCGATTTTTCGGTGAAAAACGCGCCGGTGCAGGCCGCGCCGCCGAAAGACTACACCCTCTTTGTCGGCACGGATAAGACAGCCATCCAATCGACCGACAACCTGTTTGGCGACATGGCCGAAAAAAGCGGCCAGTCCCCCGCACAGGTTCGCGACACGATCATCCAGCGCCCTGTGACGAATCCCGAGCAGAAGACGACGCGCTACATCCCCGTGACGACGATCTTGTTTTACGGCTATCTCGCGGGCGCGGCGGCGTTCCTGTTGTATCAGGGTGTCTCCTACGCCCTCTTCCGCCGCACGGTGCGCCGCTGGAAGAGAGACGTCGCCCGCGCGGACTACGCCGCGATGCTCTCTGACACGGCGCGCGACTTAGGCGTGAGCGCGCCGGAGATGATCGTCTGCGAGGCCATCTCCACCCCTGCGGTGACAGGTCTTCTGCGCCCGCGGCTGCTCCTGCCCCACGAGCGCTACGACGTGCAGGAGCTGCGCTACATCCTGCGCCATGAGCTGTGCCATTTGAAGCGGCGCGATATGCTCTTAAAGCTCGTGCTGCTCGCGGCCAACGCGATGCACTGGTTCAACCCCGTGGTGTATCTGATGCTGCGTCAGGCGGACGAGGACATCGAGCTTGCCTGTGACAGCGCCGCGACCGACGGGCTCGAACTCCCCGAGCGCGCGGCTTACAGCCGGACACTGCTCGCCGCCGTGCAGTCCAGCGTGCGGGCGCTGCCCGCGACGACGTGCTTCGGCGGCACGGTCGAGCGCCTCAAGCGGCGCATCACGAACGTGCTGGGCGCGCAGAAAAAGCGCGGCCTTGGCATCGTGGCCCTCGTGCTGGCGCTGACGCTGACGGCGGGCTGCGCCGTCAGCTGGGGCGAGCGCGCGCAGAAAAATGACGACCCGTTTGCCGACAAGAGCTATACGGTCGACACGCTCTTATATGAAGCGCCCGGCTTTACGGATGGCTTTACGGATGGCGCATACCCCACCTTCCGCACCGCGACGAATCCCGCAGGGGAGAAATACGTCACGATGTTCAACGATCTGGGCTATGCCCTTATCTACGGCCCGATGGAGGAATACAAGCTGGAAAAGCAGTCCTTCTACGCACTCTTCGGCAACACCAGAGACGCTTCTCCGGTCGACGACCTTATGCAGCACAACAAATCCGCATGGACCGGCTACTGCGAAGAGGCAAAGGACTCTCAGCCGTATCAGGCCTATCTTCTTGAGCAGGAAGACGGCACAATCTATCTCGGCCTTTCCGCCGACTATGCGGAAGACGGCAGTGAATGCTTCTGCATGGTCTACCGCCTAAACGAACAGATCAATCCGATCTACGCCTCGATGGACGACTATGCCGCCGCGTGCGTGGAAGACCTCAAAAAAGGCACGATGACCTACTCCGTGTCGGAAAACAACGACTATGCGTCCCGTTCGATTGAAGACACGGTCGCCGATGTGCGCGTGACGCGGCTGGAGCAGGGCGATTCGCTTGGCAACCTCTCCCCCGACGGCACGGTGCTGGAGCTGTGGTACTTCCAGTATGAGATGAAGCCCACGAACGAGGCGGGCGTGCAGATCGACGTCATCGGCGGGCAGGAGTTGACGGACGACGGATATCTCAACGAACACTGGACGCACTATCTCACCGTCCTGCACTACACCTACGGCGAGAAGACCGGCTATCAG
>ERZ1026898.1580-NODE-1580-length-11080-cov-8.156735_pt1 | contig 11080 bp, 1 predicted proteins | sample MGYA00380178_ERZ1026898 | MGnify/ENA primary metagenome ERZ1026898 (study PRJEB33269, sample SAMEA4719814) | human gut metagenome | biome: human-associated habitat; feature: organic feature; material: feces | place: Cameroon | collected 2013-10 ... | reverse complement strand
ATGCTGAACAAATTTTTGGGAAAGATACTGTTGATAATATGAAAGATAGTGAAGAGATTAAGAATGCTATTTTGAATTATGAAAAAGCGAATCAAGTAGAAAAACTCACTGAAAAGGTTTTAAGTTATAATAAAGAAGACCAAAAAGCTTTTCAAGTTCTTCAAGGAAACTTTTCTGGAAAAGTTTCAGATTGGGATAGTTCTGACTATCTGTTTTTATCAGATGAACAGCTAAAAAAATTCCAAGAAGACTTAAATCTAGAAAGCACCGATGCTGTTAGGGCTTTACTAAATGAAGGCAGGGTTCAAATTCAAAATACTATTGATAAAGCAACTGAAGACTTCACGAAATTAGGTTTTGACTCTAATTTTATTGACCAATTTTCATTAGATAACCTTTCAGGCATTTCTTCTCAAATCAACGAAATGTCTAATGAAAGCGCGAAAGAATACTTAAAAGCTTTCAATGAAGCGGTTAATGATACTGGTCTTCAAGAAGAAGAGAAAAAGCGTCTTGAGAATTATCTCTCCTCAATTGACCTCTCTGATGCTGTCCAAGTTCTTGATGCAAAAGAGTTCATGAAGAATCTTGGAATGGACGAAACCCAAATTGAAAAATTTTGGGCTACTGCTAATACTGCTGTTGAACCTTATATTACTAGTTTGGAACAAGTTCAGTCTTTGAATGAAAGAATTTCTAAGTTGGGCGAGGCTCGGAGCTTGGTAGAGAATGGAGAGAAAACTTTTAGTTCTAGCGATAAGGAAAGTCTAGTAAGCGCCGGTTTTGCAGATAGTGATTTCTTACAGACGGGAATTGATGAATGGACTTATATTGGAAAAGATAGTAATGATTTGCTGGGACAGATAAATGAGAAAGTTGCGCAGATTGGAGAAACTATTGTTGAAGGATTAGAAGAAAGTGTAAAAGCTGGAGAAAAATATCAACCAATAATTGAAGCTGATAAAGAATTAAAAGATGACTTAGAGTTATTAAAAGAGAATGGTTTAGAAGGCACTACTCTTTCAGATGCTCGTATAAAAGAAATGGCCGAACAATTAAAAATTGATACTACGGGTCTTTCTGTTGAAGGCATAGCTAATAAACTAATTGACGCCATAAAAATGGCGGACAATTTAGCTAGTAATAAAGAGGCCGTTCAATCTGAACAGCTCAATGCGGCATCAAGACAATATGATTTGACTGGAAATTTCGGAACTTTTACTGGAAATTTAGATGAAGATGAACAGATAACTATAATGACGGCTCAGTTGAATAAATATAGCGGTGCAGTGGAATATTACAATCAATTAAAAGAAAAGGCCGGAGAAACCAGTAGTAAATTTAATTTAAAACTAGCCGATGAAGCAGTTCAGCTATTCAAACTTAAAAAACAATATGATAAAACTGCTGATAGTATTGATGACTATAAGGATGCTTTGATTCAAGGAGAGAACGCAGGAGTTGATTATTATAGTGCTTTGGCTAATGCTAAGACAGATTTGAGTACGTTATTTAATGTTGATAAAAATTTATTAACTGATAATTTTATCAAACAATATGCTCAGGATATTTACAATTTAGCTGAAGGTGGAGAAGTTGGAACACAAGCTATGCGTAATTTACAAGAAGCAATAGGTCAAGTTCAATTTGAAGAAATAAATAAACAACTAACTCAATCTTTGCCTCTCAAATTTCAAGACTTAGTTAATTATGTTGATGAGCTAAATCCCACATTAGAGGTTCAAACTTTAGTAGATGACTCTCCTTTAAATAACGCTCTTCTTTTAATGGCCCAAAATATAGAAAGAGAAGGGAAAAATGCTTCTGCTGTCTTGGCTCCCGTATTGGCTTCAATTGAAGCTCTTACTGGAACTTCTTTAAATTTAGAATGGGAATATGAGTATTGTGGATTGCCGGGAACTTCTGCCGAATCTAATTTATTAAAAAGTCAAGGTTGGCAAGTTGATCCGGTAAGTAAGAGAAGAATGAGACGAACAAAAGGCTTAAAAACTTCTTATTCTTCTTCTGGAGCAGGAGGTTTAGGCGGAATAAGTCTTCCAGATAGAAATAAATCTTCTGGAGGGTCTAGTTCCTCTGAAAAGAAAGAATCCACCTGGAAAAATCCCTACGACAAGCTCTACAACCTAACCGAAGAAATAAACGAAGCCCTCCGCCAGCGGGAAAAGCTCGAAAGAGAATATGACCGCATTCTAGAACGCCGAGGTTCCACCTTCACTGAACTTCGCAAAAACTATAACGCCCAACTTCAATCCCTCCAAAAAGAAATCGCCCTTCAAGAACAATTGCGCGCGGGTCGTTTGGCACAACTAAATTCTCTATCTTCTGAAACTTACAAAGGCCAAGATAGTGATGGCAATGAGCTCATAAAGTCCTTCGCAGACTGGGGGGCTACCAGATATGGTAGTTATGACCCCAACACCGGCCTTCTTAAAATTGATTGGGATGCTATCGACTCTGTAAAAGACGAAAATCTAGGTGGCGCAATCGAAGCTTATATCAGCCGTCTAGAAGAACTCGAAGGTCAAATCGAGGATATTGACACCCAAATCGAAGACTTTCAAGATAAAGTAATTGAACTCCAAAAAGAAGGTATGCAGGATTATCTCGATTTTGAACAGAAAGTCTATGATGCAATCGTAAATCAACAACAACAACTAATTGATGATTATCAAGACCTTTCAGATAAAATCAATGATTCTAATTCAAAAATTCTAGACTCAATCCAGCGCTCAATTGACCTTCAACGTCAAATCAGAGATAATACTCAAACCGAAGAAGACATAAATGAAAAAGAGGCCCGTTTGGCTTATCTGCGCCAAGATACCTCAAATGGAAATCTTTTGGAGATAAAGCAACTCGAAGATGAACTTGCTGATGATCGTCAAAACTATGAAGATAGTCTTATTGACCAGCAATTAGAACGTTTAACCCAACAAAATGACGATGCTCAGACAGCGAGGGAACGTCAAATCGACCTAATGCAAAAGCAACTCGACTATGCTTCAAAGAACGGAGACTTCTGGAATCAAACTTATGACTTACTAACTAATGCTTTTACTGAAAGTGGAGAAATAAATCTTGCTTCCCAAGTTTGGGGTCTTTTGAAAAATGATGAAGGCTGGAAAGGAATGAGCAAGTTCGGTCAGCTCAACTGGCAAGAAGAAATCTCAAAAGCCATTCTCGCGGCTAGTCATGGATATGCTAACTGGAATATGTATAAAGCCAAAGAGGTCGATAAGAACTTAGTTACCTCTACCGGTCTAAATCTTCGCTATGATGGCTCTAATTGGGTTGATAGTGATGGGAATATTTATAGTGGAGTTGATTATGACTCAAAAATCGGTGGCTTTACCTACTCTGGAATGACCAAGGCTCCTGCCCCAAGTGGAGGGAGTTCTGGCGGTGGCTCTGGTAGCGGTTCAGGTAGCAATGGTACTATTTCAATTGGCAGTAGAGTCAAAGCTGACCCCAATGCAGTTATTTATGCCGACTCCTATGGTGGTGGCGGAGGTGGTCAGTATTATAGTAATGACCCCATCTACACTGTTCTAGGTGAAAATAACGGATATTATCTAACCCGTTATCATGGTGTTAGTGGAGGCTATACCGGTTGGTTCCGCAAAAAAGACTTAACACCTTATAAGACTGGTGGTATTGCAGACTTCACAGGCCCGGCCTGGTTAGACGGAACAAAGTCTAATCCAGAACTTATTTTGAATGCGCGCGACACCGAGAACTTTATTGCGCTAAAAGATATTTTGAGTTCTATTATGGATCGAAAGGGGCTACAAAATGGTACTCAATCTGTTGGCGATATGTATTTCAATATTGACATAAATGTTGATGAACTAAGTAATGATTATGATGTTGAAGACCTAAGCAAGAAAATCAAACAAGAACTAACAGACAGTGCAATGTATCGCAATGTAAATTTAGTGAATCTCATCAGATAATTATAAAGCCATAATGGTTTCTTCACTTATCCTTAGAGAAATTTGAGGAAAGGAGGAAACCATTATGGCTATTGCGTTAAAAGGAGATTTTATTGGTTTTTCTTTTGATGGACACCGTTCCGAAAGTTTGGGGATTGTACGAGTAAGTGATGGTAGTAGGTATAATGAAGATTTGGTTCCTACTGCTCAAGATAAAACCGTACAAGTTCCTGGCGGGGACGGTTTTTACTATTTTGGGAGCGATTATACTCAAAAACCGTTTAATATAAATATTGCTTTTGATGAATTAACCGAGAAGCAATTCCGAGAATTACAACAAGTTTTTGGAACAAAAGAACTTGGAAAGCTAATTTTTGATGAAAGGCCTTATAAGTATTATGTGGTAAAATCTGGGAAACCACAGTTGAAGTATATTTGTTTTGGGAAGGTAGGAGAGGCCAGAACTTATAAGGGTGAGGGAACACTAACTTTTACGGCTTATTATCCTTTTGCGAAGAGTGTTTATAAATTCTTGAATGAATATACTAATGATAATAAAAGTGAGTGGGCTGATGCTTCTGGAATGAAAGCAGAGAAAGGAACTTACGATACGGTCTCAGATAGTGGTTCGATTTCTGTGTATAATGCCGGAGACCTAGAAGCCGATTTTATTCTAAAATTTGGTGGCGCGCCCAGTAGTACCATAAATATAGAGCTTAGTCAGCAGGCTGTCGGTGACAAAAAAGCTTTTTTGAATCTAAAAAAGTTTGAGTTGAAAGGTATTGACACTGGATTTCAAATAAATACAAAAACAAATCTAATAGAAGGATTCAATACCGAAGGGCTTACTGGAACTCTTTATAACGAAAATATCACCCAAGGAGATTTTTTCAAGATTCCTCCTCGGGAAGAAGGCTATCAGATTAGCGTAACTGGCGCGACCCCCACAGAAATCGTGTATGATTATATTTATTACTAAGGAGGCTTATTATGAAAAGAAATAAGTATGAGATAAGCCTATGGGAAGATAGATTAGTCTTAGAGGACACAAATACTAATATTCCAGAACACTATGAAGAAGAAAAAATTTGTATAATTGGCTCAGATACTATGACATCACAGGCGCGCGCTCTCGAACCAAAGCTAGTAAGGAATGTCAATGGTACTAATAAGCTAACTTTTAAATTATACTATACATACATTGATAATGAAACTGGAAAAAGAATTCAAAATCCTTTTATCTCCCTTTTGGTAAATGAAAGAAAAGTAAAATGTAAATGGGAAAACCGGTGGTATGATTTCGTTATCAAAGGTATCCAAGAAGATAGTAATGGTAAGACAATTACCTATACTTGCGAAGACCTTTATATCAATGAACTAAGTAAAACTGGTTTTAGTTTAGAATTTGACCAGAAGCTCAATAACAACCAAGGAACTGCGCAGGAATTAGCCAAGAAGGTTCTTGAGGGGACTGATTGGGTTGTTGATACTAGTAATAGTGACCATATCTTACAGACTATTGAGGAACCTCTTTATAGTGCTAAACTTGTAAATGATTTAGATGTAAAAGATAAAAATAATGCGATAAAGACGATTATAGGAGGAAGCATTATTTATCTCTTTTACTCTGTTGTCCAAGAGAAAAAGAGTTATATCCAATTTATTTATAATACTTCCTATGAAACAGAAAATAATAGCCAGCTTCTAAAAGAAAATAATTGTTATTCCATAGAGATGGATTGGAGCGATTTTGAAAAACTGCTTAATAGTGATATGGGAGTTGTATTTTCTGATTATAGAGGAAAACGCCTAGTTCGCAAACAACTCCAAGAATTCAACAGCGCACTAAATAGAAATTGCTATGTCTATAAAGACCCGAGCAATAATAGTAAGATATTAGGTTATTCAACTGTTGAATATAAAGACCCTACTGTTGTTTTGAATCTAATTTCTAACTCTAAAGAGTTCGTTGATACCAACGGCTGGCGTGGAGGCGAAGGATTAGGATGGGAGCTTTATCCCCCATTTTTTGGAGCAGAAATTACTGACTCCTATTCATCTTCTACTTATATAAAAGCTCCAGGGGGAAAATTGTCCTTATTCAATAGTGGTCTTCAAGATAACGCCGGTTATTTAGGAGAAGGCCTTCAAGCAGGACAAAGATATATAGTAAGATTACAAGCATATTCTTATGATGAAACAGAGAAAAGTTTGAGTTCTGACCTAATTTCTCCAGAAAACATAGAATTCAAAATTTTAGATTATTTCAAAACTGTTGCTACTGTTGGAGTGCCTGCACATAATGAAACAGGGAGCTACTGCTCCCAGACGACTCCTACTATTGTAGATACTTATTATTCTACTACTGATACCGAGAAGAAAGAAGGAAAAACTTATTTTATTTATACTCAAAATGAAGTAAAGAAATGGGGATATTTCGAGCTAACAGCCGATTTCAAAGAAACTCAAAACAGTGGAATTCAAATTTATGAAAAAGGCGAAAAAGTAATTGAGTTTGAAATAAAGATAACCAATTCTATTTCTCGAAAAGAAATAACTGCTGGCTATTCAGCAATATATAATTCAAATTCTTCAACAGCGCGCCCTGGTATTTTTATCACTCTTCCCAAGTGCTGGATAAAAGAAATTCAACTATATCAAAGAGTTGAGGGGTTGAATGGACGAGTAATTCATCTTGGGGATTTAGATTCTCAGTCAGTAGGAAGAACTTATTATAAGTATTTTGCTCCAAATGATACTTACAAAAAAGAAGAAGATATAAAATATATTTATTATGGATTAGAAAAACAAACTCAATTTATTGAGTATTATGGAGAGCCAAATTCTAGCCATATTCTTTACGAAAAAATTAGAAGTATTACTGCTAAGAATTCAAATCGTTTCAATATACTTCAAAATATTGCTGAAACTTTCCAATGCTGGGTAAGATTTAAAATTGAGCATAATGAAGATACTGGAAAAATCATTTATGAAAATGGAATTCCTAAAAAGACAGTTTATTTCAAAGAAGAAATTGGCGAAGACCTAGGGTATGGTTTTGTTTATGGAATTGACCTAAAAACAATTTCTCGTTCTATTGACAGCAATCAACTCACAACAAAAGTGGTTGTCGCACCGAATACGATCGAGTACGCAGAGAATGGTATTTGTCGAATTGCTGATGCTGATTTGAATGAAAATGGAGAAAATTATATTCTAGACTTTGGATATTATATTTCTCAGGGACTTTTGAACTCAGGAGAGTTCAATAAATATTTATATTCTCCTAATAATAATCAATCCGGTTTTTATATTGAGCTGAAAAAGAAGAATGAAGATTATCTAGAAAGAGCCAAACTAATCGAGGCAAAAAAGACTGAACTAACGAAACAAAAAAGTCTTTATACTGTTTATGACCAATATGTCACTTCTGCGGAAGAACAAATAGCTACTTTGAAGGATAATTTGAGTAAATTAGCAAACATTTTCCCATATGACGAGAAAAAAATTCTAGATTTTCTTAGTAAAAAATCAGATTTTTCAGAAGCTAAAAATTATTATACAACTCTAATTACTACTCAAAATAATTTAGAGAGCTATCGGGATTCTTTGGCCCTTTTAGACAGTAGCGTCAAAGCCTTAACAAAATTAATTACTGAAGAAGAGAAGAAAAATGAGGAAATAGTCGAAGAGAAAAAAGTCCTTGAAAATGCTTTCTACCAAAAGTTCTCTCGCTTCATCCAAGAAGGTTCTTGGACTTCTCAAGATTATATCGACCCAAATCTTTACTATTTAGATGCTCGTAGCATCGCATATACCAGTTCTCGTCCAAAAATTTCTTATAATATCTCTGTAATTCGTCTAAATGCTCTCGATGAGTATAAAGGCAAAAAGTTTAATGTCGGAGATATTTCATTTATTGAAGATAAGGAATTCTTTGGATATATAAAAGGTAAAGATGCTTGGAAAACTCCTTACCATGAGGAGGTCCTCATAAGTGAATCTATTTCTTGGTTTGATAGTCCTGAAAAAGACACTTTTACAATTCAGAACTATAAAACCCAATTTGAAGATTTGTTCCAACGCATAACGGCTACAACTCAATCTCTTCAATATTCTACTGGTGAGTATAACCGCGCTTCAAATGTGGTTGAAGGTAAGGGCGTTATCAATACTGAAACTCTTCAAAATAGTATCAATATAAATAATGAATTAGTCTTCAAATCTCAAAATGAAGAAATTTTCCAAGATTCTACTGGTCTAACTTTGACCGATAAGCGTGATCCTTCAAAGAGGACTAAGCTTACTTCTGGTGGCCTTTTTATTTCTACTGATGGTGGAGTTACTTGGAAAAATGCTGTTCGTGGCGAAGGCGTAGCAACACAATACCTGACTTCGGGTTCTATCAATACCAACAATATTGCAATCTATGATGGCGCGCATGCTTCATTTAGATGGGACAAATATGGTATCAATGCTTTTGATGCAACTCGAGAGATAGACCAAAACACCAATCAAGAAATTCTCAGGGGTGTCGTTACCAATAACTTTGTTCGTTTTGATCAATATGGTGTATATGGAATAAAGGGGACGACAGAAGACCCTTATAGCCCCCAAGATAAAAATACTGTTGGCGGAATAACAGCCGTCGGTGAAGATAAGATTTGGCGCGACGCTCTCTTTGGCATGACATGGAAGGGATTTTTTCTAAAAAATAAAAGCGCGGATAAAAACCAGCAGATTGAAATTTCAACTGAAAAAGATATATGCGTTAGTAAAACCATAGATGATAAAGTAATTGATAAAATTAGAATTGGTCAAATAACTACCAAAGATAATAAAGTAGCCTATGGCCTTCAATTAAAAGATGACACTGGCGCGATTACTATGGAAACTGATGATAGTGGTCAGCTCTGGCTGAGAGATAAATTACGGATTTCTGATACGGTTTCTATTGGAGTTCTTGAAACTGGAAAGTCTAGAAATCAAATTTTCAACTCTAATAACAACTTTATTGTTTATGATGATGGAACAGTAGAGGCTACTCGGGGAAATTTTAGTGGAAGCACTATTGGCGGTTTTACTATTGAAGATAATAGGCTTTTTAGTAGTGATGTAATTCTCTCTTCTCGGGGTATTGAGATCAAAAATAATGGTACTCTTACAATTTCAGATGGAAATACTGAAGTCTTTTCAGCTAATAAGGCTTTTTATAAAAAGACAACTGATACTACTCCCCAAGAAGGAAAAAATTATTATACTTATAATAAAGATACAGGAGTTTATACTCTTTGGGAAAAAGGGGAATCAACAGATTTTCCAGAAGGGGCAGAAATTTACGAGATTGCTCGCAAAACGATTTTTTCAGGTACATTAGAAGGAGCGAATGGGTCATTTTCTGGTGAATTGAAGGGAGCGACAGGAATTTTTTCTGGCGAACTAAGAGGAGCAAAAGGAATCTTTTCTGGTGAGTTACAAGGCGCGACTGGTGTTTTCACAGGAAGTATTACTGCTCAGAGTGGTACTATTGGTGGTTTTGAAATTTCAAATGATAAACTAAGTTCTATCAAAAAGGGAGATGATGAAAAATCTTATATTGTTTTAGATGGAACTAATGGAAAGATTACCGCTGAAAATATCGAATTAGGCAATGGCGCGGAAGTAAGAGACAGAATTTTATTCAAAGGAAAAGACGAAACGGTTGCTTATCTTCAAAATCCGACTCATTATGATGGGGTAGTCCTCAATGCAGGAGACATAAAACTGAGAACTAATGGGGTTCTTGAATTTGGAGATATAAAAATCTTTGGAGACAAAACCAACCCAACAATAAAATCTTCTTTATGGACAATTGATAAAGATAAAGCTGTTTTCAATAATATAATCGCGCAAGGTGGTACAATTGAGAATGTAGTATTCAAAAATTCTACTATTCAAGGTGCGGGTGGAATTATGTTCTTCAAGCCTTCCTATTCTGGAACTAGTGTTCCTGGTCCTAGTCCAAGTACTGATACAAAAACTATTTTTATTGTTGAAGAAACTGGGCTTAATATCGGAGACCATGTTATAGTCAATGGACAGGAAGGAGATGTTACTGCTGTTGAGGCAGAAATTGAAGGAAAAACTAAAATAACTATTAGTGGAGTTAAATTTGAAAAAAATAAAACTGTCACTATAATAAAACTATATAATAATAGTTTAGTAGATGGAACAATAAATTTGACTGACAACTTATTAATTGGAGTAAATTCCCTTAGAGCCGAAGAATCACAAAATGAAACGACTGGAAAAAATGAAGACTGTCATCTTTTTAGAGGTGGTTTAACTGTCACCATTCCGTCTGTTACTACTAAAACTCTTGATACTGGTGAAACTCAAACCGTCGTAGAATATCCTACTAAGCCAAATCTTTTTATCGGAGACTTGCATCCGATAACTGGAAAACCTGGCTATGGTCTTTATGGCGATAATGTTTATTTAAATGGTACTCTAACTACAAAAGTTAAAAGTGACGATTCTCCAACATATGCAGGGGTAAATACAATTGATGGTTGCTCTGTTGGGGGTAGCCTTTTTACCCATGAAGATAAGTCTCAAAAAATTGTTTTCTGGGCTGGTTCTGCTGGTGAGAATGCAGAAGCTATTCAAAATGCTCCTTTCCAGGTTACTGATAAAGGAAACCTTTATGCAAAGGCAGGCACTTTTACTGATAGTATTTTCTCAAATAGTAGAATAGAAGGTAGCGAAATACGTGGTGCTGATATTTATACTGCTAGAATTCATGGTTGGAAAACAGAAGGTAAGAAAGGCACAAATGGAGAATTAAGTATCTATAACACTTCTAATGGAATTGTTTTTAGAGAAGAGCCTACTGAAGCAAATACACTTGGTAAAGAACTTTTTAGTATAGGAGAAACTGGACTAAAAACTTCTGAGAAAAATTTTATTACGGTAGGAACTTCCATCATTTTCTCTGGCGATAATTTTGAGGTAAATAGAACTTCTTCAAAGATTTCATTATCTGAAAATAAGCTTTCTTATCTTTCTTTGAATCCTGATGGAAGTACAATAGGAGATACCTCAATCAAATTCTCCAAAGATGACTTTGCAATTGATATAACTAATTC
>ERZ1026898.1573-NODE-1573-length-11092-cov-17.983057_pt1 | contig 11092 bp, 9 predicted proteins | sample MGYA00380178_ERZ1026898 | MGnify/ENA primary metagenome ERZ1026898 (study PRJEB33269, sample SAMEA4719814) | human gut metagenome | biome: human-associated habitat; feature: organic feature; material: feces | place: Cameroon | collected 2013-10 ... | reverse complement strand
GTATATATCCCCCCAACCGCCCGCCCCAAAATTGTACCCGCCCTCCATTGGCCACGCACGCGTGCGCGCGCGAAGCCGCCGCCAAAAAAGGACATGGCGGCTTGACATATCCACGGCCTTGTCCTTCCGGGAACCGCCCGGCCGTCACAACGCCCTTTGGCTCTGCCCGGCATGCCGCCGTGGCGTCCTTTGTTCCTACGCAGGCCAATCCCTGTTTTCCCTGGCGTATCTCACGGCGTGTTCAGCACCTAAGGGGTATATTCTGTGTTTATGCGTAGATATGCGGCAATATTCTTCCTCTTCCTTCTTGCGCGGCTGCTAGGTGCTGGCGAACTTGACCTTGCCCGATTGTCAGGGCATGTCATCCCATCGGGGGACACAGGCACCCAGGCAATCTACCACGGCAAGAGCGGGGTCCTGGAGCTCTCGACCCGTTTTCGCCAGGATGGCTCGAAACGCGCCTGCTGGGATCTGCCAATCACCGAAGACTTGAGCCACTCCGCCGGCATCAGGCTGAGAATACGAGCACAAAACGCAGACCTGGCCAGCCAGCTGGACATATACCTGAAAACCGATGGCGTTTGGCACCGCGCCGAACTCACCCCCAGAACAAACGGACTCTGGGAGGAGGTCGTCATCTCAAAGGCATCGTTTTCACCAGAGTCACAACGCACACCATCCTGGAAACGATGCGACACCATTAGGATTTCCGCATGGAGGGGCGCGTCCGGACAATTCGCGATACAGCTTGCGTCCATAGAGCTGCTAGACGCCAATTGCTCCCTGGCACTTGTCCGGGGCGCAGGCTCCCCCGGCTCGACCGACGCACAGAGAAACGAATCCCTCCGACACGCCAGAAATCTCGGCGAGTCCCTTGTCAACGGAGGAATCCTCCCCGCAGTGGTTGACGAGCCGGACCTCTCGCTCTCCGCGCTGAAATACTACGGCTGCATCGCCCTGCCCTTCGGGGAATTCCTCGGCGAAAACGGAATAAACCAGCTCTGCGCATACGTGCGGCAGGGAGGACGGGTCGCCGCATTCTATTCGATCCCGGCACGACTCTCAAATACAATGCAACTGCCTGCGGGAAAATTCCTGCGGACGGCATCGCTAAGCCACGGAATATCCGGAATCCGCACCCAGGGAGGCGCCTTCTTCAAACAAAGCGCCCAGGCGCTGATGGCGGTCTCATCACGACCCGCAGAAGGACTGAAGTACCGCGCATGGTGGATTGACGCGGCAGGACGCCAGACCCAATACCCGGCAATCATACAGTCCCCATCCGGGTTCTGGATGACCTATGTCTACCAAAAGCAGGACGAGGAACACTCAATCCCCGTCCTGGCCGCATTCCTGGAGGACCAGGCGCCGGGACTCCGGAGAAATGCCGCCGCAACCCTCGTAAAGCGCACACGCTTCGCAATTGCAAACGCAGGGGCAGGAGAACATCTCACGGCACGCACGCACCTGGCACGGGCCATCGAACGCGCAAAAACCGAAGACTACCCTGGCGTCTTCTCTTCAGTCCTGGCGGCAAACGGAGCCCTCGCGGACGAATCGATGCCCGCAAAGGAATCCCCCGTCGCAATTGTCGGAGGAAACGAATTCCGCGGAGTCTGGATGCGCTCCCCAAGGGGAATCCGCAACGAAGGCTGGGGGAAGACGCTCAGACGACTGAAGCTTGCACGATACAACGCAGTCTTCCCGCACTTCCTCGCACCATACGCAACCGCATGGCCATCCGCCTATACGCGGCAGAGGCTTGACGGAAAGGCCGACGATTCCGTCGCGGAATGCGTCGCCGCCGCCACAAATCTCGGAATCCAGGTGCACGCATGGGCGCATGTCCTCGGAGTCGCGGACGCGCCGCCCGCAACCCTGAAACAGTGGGAGAGCGAAGGACGCCTCCAAAGGAAGTCAAACGGCACCGTCATCCCATGGCTCTGCCCGACGCAACGCGAAAACCGCCTGCTCATGGTGCAGATGGTGACCGAAATTGTCAGAAAATACGACCTGGCCGGAATACAGCTTGACATGCTGCGCTTCGAGGGAAGCACGGGATGCTACTGCGACCGATGCCGCGCCGCATTTGCAAGATATGTGAACCATCCGCTCGCGGACTGGCCACAGTGCACCAGGGAACCATCCCAGGAAAAGGCAAGCTGGGAGGCATTCCGAATCCGGCAAATCACCCAGCTCGCCCAGGAATTGTCAAACGCCGCAAGGCGCGCAAGACCAAAGATCAAGGTCTCCGCCGCAGTCTATCCAGACCTCAATACCGCACGGACAAATGTCGGACAGGACTGGCTGGACTGGCTGCAAAAGGGCATAGTCGACTTCGTCTGCCCAATGGACTACCGCCCATCGGCGGCTATGCTACAAGGGGATATCGGACGGCAGCGCGCCCTCGCAGGAAGCCTCGCCGCGAAAATCTACCCCGGACTGGGGGTGACTGTCCACAATCTCTCAAGACAGGAACTGCAACGACAGATACAGGCAGTGCGGTCCGCCGGGCTGGAAGGATATGTCCTGTTTGAATACACCGCACCTGTGGCAGACCTGCTGGCACAATAGGAAGAAGTTGGGACGCAATGCTTCCGGCTCCCGGCAATTCCTCCATCCGCCAGGCGGCTGACCGCGCAGCAGTGGAAGTGACAAGCTCCTCCTGATCACCTCATCACTGCCAATCAGCGCATCCCCCACTTGTCGCGCCGCAGCTCCAGCGAAGGCGGGAATCCCGTCTTCCCCTCTGGGAAGCGACCCTGCCAGGCTCTCCAGTTCATTCCCTTCCACGGGTCACAAGATGGCATGCGGCCTTTCTACCGGGCGCACACTCCGTGAGAGCCGGGCATCTTTCTGCGCACAACGGGGTTGCATAAGGGCATCTTGTATGGAACGGGCATCCCGAAGGAGGATTCGCGGGGGACGGGATTTCGCCTTCGAGAAGAATACGCTTCGTGCGGTCTGAGACTCCCGGCACGGGAATGGCGGAAACCAGCGCACGGGTATACGGATGCACGGGATTGGTCAGGACGTCGCGCGCATCGCCCTGCTCAACAACCCTCCCAAGATACATGACCGCAACCTCCTGGGCAATAAGCCTCACAACACTAAGGTCATGCGAAATGAAGAGATATGAGAGCCCGTGACGATCGCGGAGCTCGGCAAGGAGACGGATTACCTGCGCCTGGACGGATACGTCCAACGCGGACACCGGCTCGTCGCAGACGATATACTCGGGTTCCAGGGAGATTGCCCGCGCTATTGAAATCCTCTGGCGCTGCCCCCCGGAAAACTCGTGGGGATACCTGAACATCGTTTCAGGTTCCAGCCCAACTTCGCGCATAAGCCTTGCGGCCGCATCCTGCCGGGACTCCCCGTCCTTGTAGAGCCCGTGGGTCTCAAGGCCTTCTGTCACCAGCTCCATGGCGCTCATCCGAGGATCCAGCGACGCGAATGGATCCTGGAAGATCATCTGGAGGTTTCTTCGGGCGGACCTTTTTTCCGCACCCTTGAGTTCGGCCAGGGGCCTTCCATTGAACTCCACCGTGCCGCCAGTGGGCGTTTCGAGCCCGACAAAGGCACGACCAAGGGTGGTCTTGCCACACCCGGACTCGCCGACAAGCCCCAGGGTGCGGCCGCATGGAATCTCAAGAGAGACTCCATCCACGGCGCGGACATGCCCGCAGACCCTGGCGAAAACCCCGCGCCGAATGGGGAACCATACTCTCAAGCCATTGCAGGAGAGCATCTTACTTAAACAACTCCTCTATTGGCTTGTAGAAGTAGTCGTAGGTGTGCGGAAAATAAATCTCGTCCCGTCCATGGCAATCGAAAAGCTGGAGCCCCCTGAGCGCGGAGGAGGAGATATGCTCCAGTGCCTTGTCGCAGGGGATGTAGACCGAGTGGGTCTGGGGCCTCATCGCCTGCATGAAGCACTGCTGGCTCATTTCATAGTCGAGGTCGTAGCCATTGCGGAGCCCACGGACGAGCGTCACGTCGCATAGCGCCGACTCCTGGTCAAGAAGATCCACCATGAGATTGTCGAAGAAGACGACTTCGTGGAACGGGAGCTTTCGCTTGACGCTGACGGCGGGGCCGTCCCCCTCCATGCCCTGGCGTTCAGGATTCTTCTCGGGATTGACGCCGACTGCCACAATCACCTTGTCAAACATGAGCTCCGCCTTCTGGAGAATCGAGAGGTGCCCGACATGGAAGGGGTCGAAGGAACCAGCGTAGATTCCAACCCTGGGACGGCGGCGCTCGAGATACTCGATGAGAAAGCGCATATTCGCCCTGCACTCCGGAAAACGCTTGCTGAACCGGTCGAAGAATCCCTCGCGCCCCTTGCGGTAGGCCTCGATGTTGAGATACTGGAATTCACGGAATATCTGGAATTCGTACGCAAGGAGGTCGACGGGCGACCCGTGAAGCAGAACCTGGCAGTCGCACTCGTGGAAACGACGCGCCGTGGCGCTGACAGGCTTCTGACCCTTCGAAGAGATGATTATGTCATGGATCTTCTTGCGTGACTTGTCGGGAATGCGGCCGCCCAGGGAAGGAACAAGAAGGTCGAAGACCGCGGAGGAATACGCCTCGTTGCGCGTCTCCTGGGGATACCAGTAGACATCGTGGAAGAGCGCCGCCAAAAGCATCTCGGCAGTCGTCTTCTCGGCAAGCGACAGCTTTCGGACAAGGCAGCAGACATCGTGGAGATGCTGGAGCGTGTGGAAATACCTGTGAGGCTGCTGGTATGCGGCAAAGACACGGTCAAGCCACATGGCGTCCAGGTTCAAATGGAAGACATTGGACGCCGCGAGCATTTCGCGGATCTCCCGCTTCTGCTCCTCGGTGTCTCCGGAGCCCAGAAAGCGTGGTGTTGCCAGTGATGTGGGGACTATTGTCGTCATTCCAAATAAGATAGCCTGCGTGTTGAAAACGACAACGCCGCAGGGTGTCGCCCGCGTTGGCGATCCTGCGGCGTGTCAAGTGCGCCCTGTCCAGGCGCGTTCAGCGTGTTAGAGCACGACGTACTTGGCCAGGAAGAGGATGGTCAGGACGTACATGATGGGGTTGATGTCCTTGCGGCGGCTGGAGAAGAAGTTGAGGAATGTCCAGGAGATGACGCCGGCGCAGATGCCCTCGGAGATGCTGTATGCCAGGGGCATGACGAGGATTGCGAGGTAGCAGGGAATCGAGTTCAGGTAGTCGTCGAAGTCGATCTTGACAACGCCGGAGAACATGTAGAAGCCGACGATGATCAGGGCGGGGGCGGTGGCAAAGCCGGGAATCGCCAGGAAAATCGGGGCGAAGACGATTGAGATGAGGAAGAGGAACGCAGTGGTCAGGGCGGTCAAGCCGGTGCGGCCGCCGACGCTGACGCCAGAGGCGGATTCAACATAGGTGGTGACGGTCGAGGTGCCCAGGACGGCGCCGGCGGAGGTGGCGACTGCGTCGGAGCAGAGCGCACCCTTGATGCGGGCTAGATGCCCCTTCGAGTCAAGCATGTTGGCCTTGGTGGAGACGCCGATGAGGGTGCCCATCGTGTCGAAGATGTCGACAAACATGAAGGCGAAGACCACCACGACGAAGTCGAGGGAGAGGAGGAGCGCCTTGCCGGAGATGACAATCTTCTCGCTGGTGGCGGGGTCAATGACGGTCTTGCCCCACGCGTTGGAGTCGAAGAGGGCACCGAAGATGGAGACGAAATCCTTGAAGGACTGCGTGAAGGTGCTGAAGCTGATGTGCGGAATCAGGGAGAAGCAGCCGAGTTCGGGAGCCACCACGTAGAGTCCGGTGAGCTGGGCGAAAATGCCGAGGATCCAGGTGATGAGGATGCCGAGGAGGATGGCGCCGCGGATGTTCTTGTGGAGAAGCCACGCAGTGACGATTGTTCCGATGATGGCCAGGACGGCGCTGATGCCATACTGGTTGAAGGTCTCGCCCCCAAATGACTGCAGGGAAAGAAGGGTGGCGGGGTTGTCGATGACGATTTTCGCATTCTGGAGGGCGATGAAGGCGATGAAGAGGCCGATGCCGACGCTGATGGCGGTCTTAAGTGCCAGCGGAATCGAGTTGAAGAGGCTCTCCCGGACCTTGGTCACGGAAAGCAGGAGGAAGATGATTCCCTCGACGAAGACGGCCAGAAGCGCAGTCTGCCAGGTGTAGCCCATTCCGAGGACGACCGTGTAGGCGAAATACGCGTTGAGGCCCATTCCAGGAGCCAGCGCGAAGGGGTAGTTCGCGAAGAAGGCCATGCAGCAGGTGCCCACAAACGACGCAATTGCAGTGGCAATGAAGACGCCGCCCTGCGGCATTCCGCTGGCGCCCAGGATGCTGGGGTTGACTGCCAGGATGTACACCATCGCCAGGAAGGTCGTCAGACCTGCCATCATCTCGCGGCCGACGGTGGTGTTGTTCTCTTTCAGCTTGAAAAAGTCTGTCATTTGAATTGCCCTTTTTTTGGTTGTTGGTTTTACGAAAAAAACAGAACTATGGAAACACTTGGAACAAAAGGGATGACGAAAATGCCCGCCGGCATTTGGATGCGGCAGGCATCCCCCGCTGCGGGAATCAGGTCAGAAGCTGGAACTTGTCCACGTCCACCAACCCCATGTCGGTAAGCTTCAGATGAGGAATGACCGGCAGCGGGATGAACGCCAGCTGCAGGAAGGGTTCGTGTAGCGGGCATCCCAGGTCGCGCACCGCGGAGCGGACATCGCGGAGCTGGCTCATGAGCACGTCGCACCGCTGATCGGAAATCAGACCCGCCAGGGGAAGGGGCAGAAGCCCGGTCACCTCGCCGTCCCTCGCCACGGCAAAGCCGCCCTGCGACTCGCGAAGGGCATTCACGGCAACCGCCATGTCCGCGGCATTCGTCCCCACGACGCAAATGTTGTGGCTGTCATGCCCGACGCTGGACGCGATTGCGCCCGAAGTCAGCCCGAAGCCATGCACCAGCCCGTGGGAGATGTTGCCGGTGCGGCCGTGCCTCTCGACTACAGACACGGGAAGCACGTCGCCAGAGGATGCGTCAAGCTCCAGGAAGTCGGTCACAAGACTGCCGTCGGAGACGCCGATGACCGGCTGGATGCCAGTCGGATGCCTCTCAAAGTCGGCGGCGGAAACCTCACGGCACTTGACCGTCCCCCGCAAAAAGCCAGTCTCCTCGACATCCTCCTCGGAATAGGAGAGTTCCTTGAGGGAGACGCCCTTGACGAATACCTCCTCGATGGAACAGCTCTCCAGGTCGGAAAGCAACAAAATGTCGGCACGACGGCCTGGAGCGACAAGGCCACGGTCGCAGAACCCCATCGCCTGGGCAGCAGACCAGCAGGCGACACGGTAGGCCGCCAAAACAGGGGCGCCACCGGAAATCGCCCGGGAAACCATCCTGTCTATGTGCCCAGACTCCTCCATGTCCAGGGGACTCCGATCGTCAGTGCAGAAGGCCAGAAACGGCGAATTCTCAAGCGTAATCAACGGAATGAGCGCGTCCAGATTCCGCGCGGCACTGCCCTCCCGAATCAATACCTGCATCCCACGAAGAATCTTCTCCTTGGCTTCGGAAAGAATGGACGATTCATGACAATTCTTGACTCCCGCAGACACGTATGCACACAAGTCCTTTCCTGAAAGCAGTGGGCAATGGCCGTCGATATAGTCGAACTCCTTGACTTTCCTGAGGACCTCGGGGTCTCTGAAGAGGACTCCCGGCACATTCATGAGTTCGGCAAGCGCCGCCTTCGGATATTTCCTGTGCCACTCAAGCAGCCTGTCGGCGCCGATGCGCGCGCCGCTGGTCTCCAAATCCGTCGCGGGAACGCAGGACGACAGCCGGACTTCAAGCGCCATCGTGAGCCTTTCCGCGGCGTCAAAATAGAATCTGAAGGCATCCTCGCCGACGACATTCGCCATCTCATGGGGGTCGCAGACCGCCGTCGTAACGCCATGCTTGAGGACCTGTGCCTCGTATTCCCTCGGAAGCAGCATCGAGGACTCCAGGTGGACATGCGCGTCAATGAATCCAGGCACTGCGAAAAGCCCGTGGCCGTCGAATTCACGCACTCCCCTGTAGTCGCCGCCTATGCCGGCTATGACGCCCTCGGAGTCGACCGCAATGTCACCCGGCTCCACTTCGCCCGTGGTCAGATGGAATATCCTGACATTTCTTATGACCAGCGACGCGGGGCGTTCTCCGCGGGCGACTGCTATTCGTTCCTCGAGGGACATTTCTGGTTGGCGTTCAACGCTACATTTCGTTTTTGGGGGACGCAAGTGAATAATGCATAACATAACACGGAAAGGATGTGTAATTTCATCATTACGGAATACACTAATGGTTTTCAGCGCCAGCCACGGGGCAGGACAGGGCCGCAGGAGAGGCGCCCGCCACCACCGGCTCATGCACGCAATCAAAAATCCAAACTATGGAAAAGAACAGAAGAGTCCTCGTCTATCTCGGGGCAACCATCCCGAATGATTCAGCCTACACCGATGCCGTGAAGGAACTCGGCCAGGAGATTGTCCGGCGCGGCATGTCACTCGTCTTCGGAGGCTCTCGTGAAGGGACCATGACGATTCTGGCGGACACGGTGCTGAACGCCGGAGGCCATGTCATCGGGGTTTTTCCAGAGGAGCTTCCACGCAGTTTCCTCTACGAAGGCCTCCCGGAGGTGGTCATGACAAGGACCTTTGCCGAACGAAAGGCGACGATGCTGGCGCTGGCGGACATGGTCGTCGCAATGCCAGGCAGTTTCGGCACCTGGGACGAATTGTTCGACGCGCTGGAGAGCCAGAAGGTGAATATCATCAACAATCTGCCGGCAAAGCCCATTGGAGTTCTGAATGTCAATGGATTTTACGACGGCGTAATGCAACTGCTCAGACGGTCGATTGACGATGGATATACGACTCCGGAGTATGAGAGGCTGCTGCGGGTTGCCCCGACCGTGAAGGAGTTGATGGAGATGCTGGCCTGAGGCATGGCCCGCAATCTTTTACGCCGTTAATGCGGTACACGCGGCTTGCAAACCCGCCATTTCATGCTATCTTGCGAAATTTTCAAGTTTCCCCCACCAAACAATTCACCCTCAGCATTATATGAGTTACCACCATTCGAACTTTTCCAGCAAGATCGGCTTCGTCCTGGCAGCGGCAGGTTCTGCCGTAGGTCTTGGCAACATCTGGCGTTTCCCCTATCTGGCGGCAAAATACGGCGGCGGTATCTTCCTTCTTACCTATCTCATCCTCGTCCTGACCTTTGGCTACTCAATGCTTATTGCAGAAAACGCCCTGGGACGCAGCACCCGCAAGGGGCCGATCGGGGCATTCCGCGAGTATACCAAGGAAAACAAGGGATTCCTGGGCTTCATCCGCGTCGGCGGCTGGATCAACGCTATCGTCCCAATGCTGATTCTTCCATACTACTGCGTCATCGGCGGATGGGTCACAAAATACCTCTTCACGATGATCTCACATCCCGTCAGCGACTTCAGCAAGGACAATCTGGTCGAATCCGGCGAGAAGATGGTCACATTCTCCGCCAAATACTTCACCGATTTCATCACAAACCCAAAACAGTCGGTCATCTTCTTCCTCATCTTCGCGGCGATTATGTGCGCCGTCATCGCGATGGGTGTCCAGAAGGGCGTCGAGCGGTTCAACAAGATATGCATGCCCGCGCTCTTCATCATCATGCTCGTCCTCTGCGCATACATCATCTTCCTGCCCAACTCCAAGGAAGGATTCATCTACTACCTGAAGCCAGACCCCTCAAAGTTCAGCTTCATGACGGTCGTCGCAGCAATGGGACAGCTCTTCTTCTCCCTCTCAATCGCAATGGGAATCATGATCACCTACGGCTCCTATATGCGCAAGGAGGACAACCTTGTCAACAGCGTCAACCAGGTTGAATTCTTCGACACAATGGCCGCATTCCTGGCCGGACTCATCATCATCCCCGCAGTCGTGACCTTCGGCGGAAAGGAAGCCGCAGAGTCCGCCGGAGTCGGACTTGTCTTCATCACGCTTCCACAGGTCTTCGCGACCTTCGGCGGAAACCTGATGGGAGCCCTCTTCTTCATCCTCGTCCTCTTCGCGGCGGCAACCTCCGCCATCTCGATTCTTGAGACAAACGTCCAGACAGTCGGACAGGAACTCGGAATCACACGCAAGCGCGCACTCTTCTACTGCACAGCCGAATTCTTCGCCGTCGGAATCATCACCATCCTCGGATACAATGTGCTGAGCTGGGTCAAACCACTCGCATGGCTGCCTGGACACGAAGGCTTCGACATCCTCGACAGCCTTGACTTCATCAGCAACAACGTGATGATGCCTATCGCCGCAATCTTCACGACAATCCTTGTCGTGGCTGTCATCGGACTCAACAAGTTCAGCAACGCAGTCGCAGAAGGACACACATGGCTCCGACGCTGGCTCTTCGAGCTCTGCATGAGCGTCGTCGTCATCCCATGCCTCCTCCTTATCCTGCTCAACTCCTTCAACCTCTTCGGCTAAAGGTAGTTACATAGAATAATACAAAAAGCTCCCTTCCTCCTGCACGGAGAAAGGGAGCTTTTTCATGCCCCACCTCGCGGGCATTAGATTCAGACAATGCAGCCCCTCCTTGCCAGAATGGATTTGAAAGTGACGAGTTAGTTGCATTCAATTTACATAAGCAATTGCAGAGGAACAAACCCATGTTACAGTAACCGGTTTTCTTGCCCGTCCCCAAGCAAAACCACATCATATATCGAGGATAATCTCAATATGGGAAAGACAATGTTTCACCGAATGCTGAATTTGATTCTTGTCCTGGCATTAGTTCTTTCGGTTACAGGTTGTACAACCATGACACGCGCAGACAAGCGTCATTACGCAAAACTAAAGGCGCATGGCATTACTATCGACCGCCCCGTAGGACAATACGAAAAACCTAATTCTGCGGTTGCAGCAGGAGTGTTGAATATCCTTCCTGGCATTGGCAATTTCTATCTGGCCTGCGGAAATGGCAGTGACAGTTCCCAGGCTGTATTGAAACTTGAAAAAGTAAACGCACCTTCGCAGGAGTAAACGCACCTTGAGGTGA
>ERZ1026898.1569-NODE-1569-length-11102-cov-7.611116_pt1 | contig 11102 bp, 7 predicted proteins | sample MGYA00380178_ERZ1026898 | MGnify/ENA primary metagenome ERZ1026898 (study PRJEB33269, sample SAMEA4719814) | human gut metagenome | biome: human-associated habitat; feature: organic feature; material: feces | place: Cameroon | collected 2013-10 ... | reverse complement strand
GGTAGTTCATCGTCGATACAGCGCTCCATACCGTCCAACTTCTCATAATGAGAATAACGGGTTGCTGGATAAAGGTGTCAGTAGGTTTATCGCTGCTTTAATCGCAACTATAATTCGTCTCTGTTCGGATAGTGGCGGTACTGGAATGAGCATGGCTGAAAACTCATCAAATTTGAGGCTCTCTACCGTTGTGACTGATTTCACCAGCTCTTTGAGGATGTACGGCTCGAAGGCTTTAATCCCGTAGAACAGCCACTCGGATAGTTCAATATCATAAAGCGAGAAGGCTTTTATATCCTGGTTTATGGTGCTGTCGATGCCCAGCTTGCACAGGGGGAGCAATCTTTTCAGAATGCCGCTTCGTGCAACAAGAAGCAGCGTTCCAGCCGGGTACAATTGCATACTTGACGATGCCAACTCCGAGATATGCATCTCAGAGTCTGTAATCACCGGGCGCTTCATATCCTTTGAAGTCACCCACGGTACATTGCCATTCCAGAACTGCGGGTTTGACATTGATGGCGTCTTACCGCTACTGAAAACGCCAAACGACGAAAGTCGAGCCCAAACCCAGCCATCGGGGATTTCAAACGGGATTTCCTCGTCGATGCAGACCTCCTCTGAGCCACGCTTTTCATAATGAGAATTATCCCGTCTGAAAATGACGGATTCATGCTTGTCCTTTTTGATTTTTCCCTCTTTGATGAGCCGCTGTTTCTCCGCCCGGATACGCTCCAGCAGAGCGTTTGCGGGCTCGTCAGACGGGTCTTGCGGTACCAGCTTGCCCTGGACCGCCTCTTGCAGTATCGACTTTTTGAGGGCTTCTGGGAAAGAATCCTGTAGTTTTTGGAGAGCTGTTGCCTTAATTGCGTAATTCTCAATGACCAGTTCAGTTTCCTGGATACAAGCCACAATTCTTTCTTGCTCGGCAAGCGGCGGGACGGGAAGCAGTATCGTTCCCAACTTGTCTCCTGAGATGTGAACGATTATGTCGCCGGTTGCTAAAGCTACTTTGCGGGCGATTATATACGGCGAAGCCATAATGTATGAAAGAAAAAGCGGGTTCATGCCATGCCGAGTCCAAAAAGCAAGGTCGCCGCCTGCGGCAATTGGCTCTGTTCCTAAATACGCTACAGCTTTAGCTATATCCGGCTTATTCTCGCCGGTAAGAGTCATGAGCACATCGCCATACGAAAAATGCTTACATTTCTCGTAGAGATCAGGGGCAATAAATGAAACAGCTGAAGTGAACGATGTCTGATAGGTTGTATAGAGCTCACCGTAGCGGACGCACGGGAGACCCTGTTGAACTGTTTCGTTCCGCTTTATGCCGCTACCGCGCACAATCTCTCCCAAGGAGCGAATACGCACCCACTCCCACGAATCGGGGATTTCAAACGGTACCTCATCCGCCAGCGACCGCACTTCATCGCCGATTTTCTCATAAGGAGTATTATCGGCACCTTTGAAAATGACGGACGGGTTCTTTTCACGCTTGATTTTCTTCTCTTTGATGAGCCGCTCTTTCTCCGCACGGATGCGCTCCAACAGAACGCTAGCGGGCTCGTCATTCGGGTCCTGCGGCACGAGCTTGCCCTGAACAGCCATCTGGAGAATGGAGTTTTTCAGTTGCTGTGCAGTCATTCGTCGCCCTCCTCCGTAATGTCAATGCCAAGAATATCGGTAATCTGGGCAAGAATACGGTCAATGTCAGCGTTCAAACTGGCCCGCTTCTCCTGGTACTGCAGAATCAGTTCCTTCGGCGGGAGGATCTCTTCCTCTTCATGAGGATAGCCGCAGAGATCAATATTGTAATTCCGCGCCTTGAGCTCTTCAACAGTGTATTTCTTCGCCTTGTCAAAGCCATCAATGGTGATCTCCTCACGGTTGTCCCACCACTCAACAGCCGGGGCAAAATGCTCCAGCTTCATAGGCTTTGTCTTGGAGAAGTTCTTATATCCTTCCGGCATATCTAAGCGGTAGAACCAAGTCTCCGTTGTAGGATGGGTGCGGTCAAAGAACAGGATATTCGTCGTGATGGAGGTGTACGGTGCAAAAACGCTATGCGGCATACGGATAATAGTATGAAGGTTAAATTTAGATAGCAGTTTTCTCTTAATTGCAATCTTTGCATTATCGGTGCCGAACAGGAAACCGTCGGGGAGAATGACAGCGGCACGGCCATCCTGTTTGAGCCGATACATTATCACGGACATAAAGAGGTCAGCCGTCTCACTACTTGCAAGGTCTGCAGGAAAGTGATTCTTGACCTCTGTTTTTTCATGACCACCGTAAGGAGGATTCATGAGAATTACATCGAACTGATCTTCCTCAGTATAATCGAGCACATCCCGCAGAAGTGAGTTGTCATGATATACCATCGGGACATCAATGCCGTGCAGCAGCATATTCGTGATGCACAGAGTATAAGGGAAGGGCTTCTTCTCAATCCCGTAAATGGAGGTTGCATACTCCTGCTGGTCTTCTGCCGTTACGACCTGCTTGCTCAGTTCATTTAGCCAACTGGTCAGAAAGCCACCTGTGCCACACGCAAAGTCTGCGACCTTTTCTCCGAGCTTTGGTTTAATGGTCTTCGCCATGAAATCAGTCACAGCACGAGGTGTATAGAATTCGCCTGAGGAACCGGCACTCTGGAGTTCCCGTAAAATGGACTCATATATTTCCCCGAACGCATGGCTCTCCTCGTAATCATCCAAATCCAGATCATCGATGATATTGATCACTTGGCGCAGCAAAACGCCGTCCTTCATGTAATTGTTCGCATCCTCAAAGGTTGTCTTGACAATAGCCTTTTTGATGGGTGTTGCTGCAGTCACATTAAGTCCCTTCAGAGTTGGGAAGAGTTTATTATTCACAAAATCAAGAAGCGTGTCGCCCGTCATCGCCTTACCCGACTTATCATCAGCGGCCCAGTTATTCCAGCGGCATTCTTCTGGAATAATTGATGTATAGGGCCGATCTGTATATCGCCATTCCTCTTCCTTTGTATTGTAGACTTTCAAGAAAAGGATCCAGGCCATCTGCTCAATGCGCTGAGCGTCACCATTCACTCCCGCATCATTCCACATGATGTCCCGAATGCGCTTTACAAAACCTGTTAAACTACTCATGATTAACCCGCCTCATATAATTCATTCTCAAGTTCATGAACAGCTTCGTTATACTTTTCCTCGCCGCCGAAGAACTTGAATATCCTCTGGATCTTCCCAAATTTTGCGAATTGTGGAGTTGTCAGAATAGCTTCATGCTCTAACTCGTAGATTCCGACATTCATATACTGATCCAGAAGCGCTTCCAAGACTTCTCTTGCCACCCCGCTATACTTGCTGAGGAAATCCCGCTTCTTCACATTGTTGGCTCTCTCTTTTCTGGTAAGTGGCTTTTTGTCAAAGGCAACATGGCAGATGAAATCGAAGTCATCTACATCGCTCATATGCTGATCCGCTTTCATTGCTTCAAGGTCAATCCCCTTGCTGGCCAGCAATTCTTGAATTTTCTTTTTCTTTTCCTCGGATGTCCACTGCCGGATAAAATTGTCGAGGGAAGCGTATGTACCGATAATATTCGTTTTGGTGTAATCAACGATGCTCTCCTGCCGCAGAAGTTTCCCATTCGTATCATACACAGAGACCGTTTTATTGATTATTCGGACACGACACCCATTTTTATCAACAATGGGCTTTTCTTCTGGTGGATACGGTGGATCAACTGGGTCAGGGTCGGGATCTGGTTTAGGTCCAGGAGGGCAGGGACCGGGACCACGCTTTTCTCTCCCATAATCTTCATCAATTTCAATCGGGCCATCCCAATCAGGATCAGCAAAAAGGGCTGTAACACCGCGAATGTCCATAACTATAAAATGGGTCTTTCCATCTTTTTCGCGTATTCTTGTGCCTCTTCCGATAATCTGCTTAAACTCAGTCATTGAGTTGATCCACTCGTCTAAAACGATGAGCTTTGTCATCTTGCAGTCGGCTCCAGTTGACAACAGCTTAGATGTCGTTGCAATGACCGGCGTTTTCGACCCGACCGAAATGAAGTAGTCGAGTTTATCCTTGCCAAAAGTATCGTTGCCGGTAATGCGTACAACATAGTCGGGATACTTTTGCATCATATCAGGATTCTGCCTTGCGAGCTCATTTCTCATACGAAGTGCAGCATCTTCTGTTGCGCAGAACACAATGGTTTTGGACATCCGATCAGTCGCTTTGAGGTAGTCTGTTATTTCTTTTGCGACTTGGACAATGCGGTCTTCAATTATGATGTTATAGTCATAATCCCTGTTATTATAAATTCGGTCAGGGATCTCATGCCCGTAAATATCAAGTTGACCTTTCCGTGGGCGCCAACCATCGCCAATGTCGGTCGTTATATTGATGACTTTGAAAGGCGCCAGAAAACCATCCTCGATGCCATCTTTCAGGCTATAGACATATACCGGCTCGCCAAAATAATCTATGTTGGAAACATACTTAGTCTCTTTTGGGGTTGCGGTCATGCCAATCTGGGTTGCCGAGGAGAAATACTCCAAGATCTTCCGCCAATTGCTTTCCTTCTTGGCTGAGCCGCGATGACACTCATCAACGATTACGAGATCGAAAAAGTCTTTGCTGAATAACTGAGCAAGACGTTCGACAGTCTCATCCCCATCTTCTGTATCGTCATCGTCTTTTCCCGCAAGTTGTTGGTAGAGTGAAAAGAATATCTCGTGCGAGGTAATCGTAAGAGGATCGTCCTTCACAAAATTGACTTTATGAATCGTTTTTTCGAGCGGAGCAAAATCCTGTTGGATTGATTGATCGACCAAGATGTTACGATCAGCCAAATACAATATTTTTTTCTTCATTCCGCTCTTTAGAAGGCGATATACAATTTGGAATGCAGTATAGGTTTTGCCTGTACCTGTGGCCATCACCAGCAAGATGCGATCTTGACCTCTGGCAATCGCATCAAGAGTCCTATTGACAGCGTTACGCTGATAATAGCGAGGGGGATATGTATTCTGCCCTGAATAGAACGGCTGCCGAATGACGGATTCCTCTTGCTGCGTGAGCCCTTCTCCATGGTTGGCTCCAGCCTTGAATCTCGCATAGAGAGCATCAGGAGCTGGAAAATCCTCCATAGAAATGCTGCGCTCTTCTCCGGTGAGGAAATCATGCTCCATAAAGCCATCACCATTAGAACTGTAGGCAAATGGAATGTCCATCATTATGGCGTATTGCATTGCCTGCTGCAGCCCATCTCCGACAGCATGCTTGTTATCCTTCGCCTCAACGATTGCAATTGGAGTGCTTTCGTTCAAATAAAGGATATAGTCTGCTTTCTTGGCTTCCTTGCGGGAGACCATATTTCCTCTCAAGTTGATTTGTCCATCTGTAATTTTTGTCTCCATTGTAATGAGACTAAGCGCCCACTTTTTTGTTATGGCAGGCGTAATAAACTGAAGCTTGATATCCTCTTCAGTCATCTGCCTTTTCGATAAGACTGCTGCCATGCGATTATCCTCCAAACTTCCGATAGTTGCTGATTATCAGAACTTGATGCGTATAAGAACTATCCAAGGAATTGCTTTGTCGCAGCGAACAAGGCCTTTGCTCGCTGAATATGGAAAGCGCTCATTGCTGGCCAGTCTTCCTCATTTTTGATGCTGACCTCTTTAATCTCATCATAAACCTTGCACGCTCTAACATCATCTTGGCAGACCCAATTCAGGTTTTTTCCGTATGCTGCCTCAATTGCATCCCGGTTTTGCTCGAGGCGTTTATAGATCGCCCGGTTCTTTTGATAATCACCCTGATCAATAAAGATTTCGACACGAGCTGAGTCATAGTTTGCTACACAGCAAAGGTATACTCCACTGCGTGCTGTGGCCCCCATGATAGAGTTATTCTTAGATGGGCTGATATTTAAGAAAGTACCCGTTGCCTCTTGAAGTGATGGAAGGACACTCTCCCAGTATTTCCGCCGGATCTTGTAACGTTCGATTTCTTCATCTGAACCAATGCCTTTACTATCATCGAGGAAGAATACGAGATCGGACGGATCCTGCTTATATTGCTCGAAGAACTTCCGCAGCAGATTGACTTTATACTGAGTCGCGGTACCAGTCCAGATATAAATATTATCATCAATTTTTACACTGCTGGAGAATTCGTCTGGCGATCTGGTAACCTGAATTGACAGATCTACGCTATCATCGGCATCGGCAAGGTAATTGAGATATGCCTTATTACCATTATGAAGTTCTTTTAGAACCTCGGTGTACATTTCTACCCACGAAGTTGTTTCATGCTCAATACCACGGAAGCGGTACTTCACGATGCTATGACCGGTAAGCGTGATATCATCATCCAGCGACACTTCCTCATACTGCTTCTGTGGCGGAGTATAGCTGCTATCAGCATAGGGCCATAGAGACGCAGCTTGCTGTGTAAGGTATTTACAGCGTTCTTCAAGTTCAGGAAGACCCCAGTGTTCTTTCTGCGCGACCCATTGAGTCATTCTGATGCCGCTCTGTAGGTACCCATCTTCCATTGTTTTTTTCTCGCTAAAGGGAGCATTGCTATATTTTGAGTTATAGGCTGTAAGAGTCAGATTCGCCAAGGTGTGCAGCCACTCTCCATGAACAGTCTCTGCTTCTGTTCCAAGCTCACTAGTCCAAGCGGGAGTCAATTTCTGAGGCATAATATGTTCAATTGTGTACTCGCCGCTATCGAGGCGCCCATAGACATCCTTGTATTCGTTGCTGTCACCATTTTCCAGGCGTTCAAACAGATACGCTTTGTAACGCGGGAGCATAGCGTAGATATTCTTGGTCCGCAGGCAATCTGCAAAAGTCTCGTTATCAGGGTATGCGGCCTTTTCCTTTTTGGAGGTCAGTACATATTTCATTTTTTCAATGAAATTGCTGTAGGTGCCGTCAAATCGCTTGATATCGGAACTCATTGTAAGGAATACCTTTGCAAGTGTATTGGAGGGTAGGTCACAAATGATACGGCGCAAAAGGTAGGATTCTACGATTCTGCAAATTTCGGCAACCTCATCCAAGGTTAAGAGGCTGCTTTCCTGTAGCCTCATTACTTCCATCAGAAACGGTCTTGTGACGCTGCTTTCAAAACGATTCAAGCGGAAAAGAGACGACTTCAGCTTCGCAGGAAAACTTGGATGGCCAAACAGGAGCTTGTTATACCACTTAGCATAGCCTAGGAGATCTTTCATAATGGATTCCATTTCACCGGGCATCTTTTCGGCATATGCCTTAAACTCGGTGTAGATATCCTTCATCCCGGTGATCTTCTTCTGTTTGATGCTTAGGTAGTCGCGGATAAATGGGCTTACATCATACGAATTGTTCTGTTTATTATAGCCGGCATTTTTCTCAATGGGGTTCCAGTAGCTGTCATAGAACCGCTCTTGCTCTTCAATGTCAAGGCCCATCAGTACAAAGTTGCGGATCTTATCGCCCTCGTTTAACTCGAGACCAGTGGAGTTAAGACTTTCAAAAACCAGTTGAGGGTCATCATCTGGTGGTGTGAGTGTGATGTCAATTATTTGGAGCTTCTCTACCGCCTTATAAAGCTGATCGATAGTAATGGCTTGTTTCTGAATCTCATTGTAGAAAAAGAGATAGTTTTGAGTGATATTTGATGAACGGTCGAAATCGGCCGGATCACCCCAGAGGCGATCGTATGCGTCCTGGTCACCCTTGATAGGCTTGAGCTTGACTTTGCGCTTGCGAGGATTGATCTCATCCACCAAGTACTTCTTTGTAATCTGAGCGTATAGATCGTCATCTTCGGGGATTTCTTTTCCTTCCTTAATCAGGTTGGCCATAGCCAGAAGAAGTAGTGAAACAGTTGTAATTCGCTGTTGACCGTCAATCACAAGGTAGTCAGAGCTGCTCCCCATAGGATCGCTAACAGAGACAATTCCTCCAAAGAAATGCCAACGTTTTCCATCACGAACGGTGCGAACAAGATCCTGATACAGTTTCCTGCAGTGTTCCTCTCGCCAATCATAGTTTCGCTGATAGACAGGAATGATCAGCTTGTCCGCGTTTTTCAAATAATGAGTAAGAAGTTTTCCTTGGCCGTTCATGATTTACCCTCCAGCCCATCAGTGGTGTTCTTCTTTCCGGGTTTCTTATATTTCTCGGAGTAACCGATATACTTTCCGCTCTTTATTCTGGCATCCACTGGCTTTTCTGCGTCTTTCGGAAGGAGCCAACAATAACCAGCACGCTCTGCGCCCGGTATCCGCCCTTGAGAGCAAAGCGTTTGAATACGCCTGTTAGATAGGTTCCATTTAGTTGCTGCTTCGCTTATGGTCATATAATCCATCTCGACACCTCACACATAACAAAGAGGTCCTGTTGTGGCAGAACCTCTAAATGGCTGCCAAAGTACGCAGCTGTAAAACTATCAAGTATCAAGTTAATAATACACCATCATGCGAATAATATCAAGCCAGCTATGTGGATTAGCTACGACCATTTCGTGAACAATCGGCACAGACTCCCCGGTTTGCACCTCCCTTGCCACCGTAATAGGACATCTGCGCATCCTGCTTAATTCGGCCGCAAACCGTACACATGATCCATCGCCGATTGTAGCGATCCACTGTCCATTCTTCAGAGGTCGAGTCGTAGCTCTGGCAGATCCGGATATATTCCGCATCCAGCTCCTCTTGCATAGGACCGGCTGGGACCACAGGCCTAGCAGCATACGGTGTTGGATGAGTATAGACTGATCTTCGCTTGAAAGATCTTTCTCGCTCTTCACGCAGCCGGATCTCTTCTTCATTCGTTCTCCTGATTTTATCGATGTCGGATAGCCGATCTTGCAAATCTCTCTTGAAGTCATCTTTCTTCTGGATGCCGGCCTTGGCAACGCAGAGGCAGGCTGGAGGCTCAGCCACATTGAATCTGCAGTATGCGCAATCGACCCACCTTGCCAAGTATTTCCCTTTGTAACGGCCAATGGAGATGGGGCAATGGTATCCGCTCCCATGTTCTTCAGGCTCAATGGCTACCGCATAGTATTTCTCTTTCCAGCGCTGTTCAAGACGACTGAATACCCACTCCGCTTTCTCATAATTCTTCAGAATGGTCATAATGCGATCAGGTGTAAATTCCTGATCCTCGTCCAACTTCGGCATAGCATACTTGAGCAGTGAGTAACCGTCATTCTTCGCCTCGGTAGCCAACAAAGCGAGATCCTCACTGTCATAATAATGGTTGAAGTCAAGGAGGATGCGTAAGCAACTACCCTGTGCTTTGATCGTCAGGAGGGGAGGATAGGCAAGCGGCTCACATTTGAACTCCGCAGAGTCAACATGGACAGTTTTGGCGGTTTGAAGCAATTCGCCTTTGGACCATGCAGGGAAGTGCAGCATCACAGGGGGAAGGGACAAACAATCGGTCTTTTCCAATTCAGCTGCCAAAGCCTTATAGATGGCAACCTCACTGGAATACATGCACTCATAGTTGGAGACATGAGCAAAGTGATGGCACCGAATAGTGCCCTTTCTCGCTTCAAAGGGTTGTCCGCAGGCAGCACATACACAGTTGCATTTCTGACCGCTTGGTACCTGAGAGATGTGCATGATCTCGCCAGTTACCATATGTACGCCATAGTAAATATGGCTTGCAGATCGTTTTTTTATATCATGAGCCATTGCAGAATCCTTCCGTAAGCCTAATGGAAAGTATCTCCGTCATAAGGTCATTATGCAAAATCAAATCTTTCTGTCTGCCTAGACAATCATGTCTCAAAAAGTGATCTGTACTGCTCAAGCGTCGCTAATACCTCAGTGCAAATCGTTATGTTATATCCGTCATCTCTGAACACCTTGCCGTGGCTCTTGCCTGCATCCGTTTTCATCGATGTAAAGTTCCCTCTAAAGTCCCTGACATACACATCTGCGTGCCCCTCGGGATCCTGACAGCGAGCTTCCAACTCTGGCCTACACACAAAGCCACGTTCCTTCTGCAGTTGCAAAAAAGCACGAATAATTCTATGGTTATTCTGATTTGGAGCAGCTGCCCAATCAGGAATCTTACGAATTGCCTTCCACTCCTGTTTATCTGCTGGTGGCATTGAAGTAGGCTTCAATTTGCATTGTGAGGTCGTAACCGCAGAGACTTCCTTATGCGTTGGTTCAACTTTTGTGGCCAGATTATAAAGCTGAAGTCCCCTCATGAATAATTCTGAAGTGTCTGCCACAGCTGATGCCTTTTCTACCACTGGATACATGACCTCGGAGCTAAAACTATCATTGCAATGCAGGATTGCCTTTATGTTCAGCCCGTTGTCATGCAGTAGTTTAGAAATCTCATCAAAGAGAGGAACTAAAGCCGTTTCGATGGCAGGAGTTATTTTGGGAGATACGAAAAGCACTTCCCCAGTAGACATGCAGAAATAGCCATACAGGCAGAGCGCTGTTCGGATACACTTTTGGGCGATCTTTGTTATCGTCTCATCCTTTCCCCCATAATTCAGGCCGCCCTCATGATAAGCTACATCAACCGCGTAGATATACGGTGCTTCCGTGGAATACGCAATACCAATTCCATCAATTTCTGCCTGCTTGAGGAACTGTTCCAGACTGCACCCTTTTGAAATATCCAAACTATGTTTTTCGAGGAAGTAGTTCCTACATATGACGAAAAGATCCTCAATTTCTTGACGATTTTCAAGTTCCCAGAAGGGAGAGACTTTCCAATTAGTTTGCACCAACTGACACAGCTTCTCATGTCTTAGCCAGGAGTAAATTAGGGATTCGCCCATTTCTATCTTCATGTTCTGCCCCTCCATTGTGATGTGGTTGATTCCACGGAGAAAGGTTAATATATAGTTTATTTCTCCAATTGAAACAGCAACCTAATCAGATTAGTCTTTCTCCCTTGTAAAAACGCGCTGTAGTCTATCTTGATAAGTGGGCAACTGCTCCAAATAAGGATGGATCCGCCGTTCAATTTCTCTGCGCTCCAATAGCGTTGCTTCGGTGGGATCAATGGTATGACCGACTTCCTCCATGATATCCACTGCCATTTCATACAGCAGCTTATCCAGAAGCTCTTC
>ERZ1026898.1566-NODE-1566-length-11112-cov-15.110699_pt1 | contig 11112 bp, 7 predicted proteins | sample MGYA00380178_ERZ1026898 | MGnify/ENA primary metagenome ERZ1026898 (study PRJEB33269, sample SAMEA4719814) | human gut metagenome | biome: human-associated habitat; feature: organic feature; material: feces | place: Cameroon | collected 2013-10 ... | reverse complement strand
GGCCGCGCATCTTCAGGTCGGGGTTGTGCCAGTCGCACACGACCACTTCCTCGCCCACCTTGGCGACACCGTTCTGGATGCGGCCGATGCCGATGCGGCCCACGAAGTCGTTGTAGTCCACAGAGGACACCAGCATCTGGAAGGGAGCCTCCGGGTCGCCCTCAGGCGGCTTGATGGTGCTCAGCAGGGTGTCGAACAGAGGGATCAGGTCGGTGCCGGGCACATCCGGGTCCAAGCTGGCGGTGCCGTCGCGGCCGCAGCAGAACAGCATGGGGCAGTCCAGCTGCTCGTCGGTGGCACCCAGATCCATCAGCAGGTACAGCACTTCGTCAATGACTTCCTTGATGCGGGCGTCCGGACGGTCGATCTTGTTGATGGCCACCACCAAACTCAGGTTCTGCTGCAAAGCCTTTTGCAGCACGAAACGGGTCTGGGGCATGCAGCCCTCGGCGGCGTCCACCAGCAGCAGCACGCCGTTGACCATCTTCAGCACGCGCTCCACCTCGCCGCCAAAGTCGGCGTGGCCCGGGGTATCAACGATGTTGATCTTGACACCCTTGTAGGTGCAGGAGCAGTTCTTGGCCAGAATGGTGATGCCGCGCTCACGCTCGATATCGCCGCTGTCCATGACGCGCTCAGCCACGACCTGATTATCGCGGAATGCGCCGCTCTGACGCAGCATTGCGTCCACCAGCGTGGTCTTGCCGTGGTCAACGTGAGCGATAATGGCAACGTTGCGCAAATCGTTACGAACCATAAAATTCAACCTCTCTATTATTAAAACTCATAAAATACGAACGAACGTCATACAAACCTAAGTTTATAACACAAGAGGGTGGTTTGTCAAGATTGTATAAAAATTTTTTCAGCCTTTCGGCAGAATGCCCGAGAAAAGCGCTGCGATTTGTGCGGCGTGTACCTTTAAAATATGCTATACTAAGGGCACAGATACAAAACCGGAGGTGTTTTGCATGAAAATCACGTTTCTGGGCGCGAACCATGAGGTCACAGGCAGCTGCACGCTGATCGAAGCGGCCGGCCGGCGCTTTCTGATCGACTGCGGCATGGAGCAGGGCAAGGATGTCTATGAGAACCAGCCCATCCCGGTGGCACCCGGCGAGATCGACTGGGTGTTGGCCACCCATGCCCACATCGACCACACCGGCATGCTGCCGCTGCTGGTGCGCAACGGCTTCCGGGGCAGGATCTATGCCACGAACCCTACAGTGGAGCTGTGCGGCATCATGCTGCGTGATTCGGCGCACATTCAGGAATTTGAAGCCGAGTGGAAAAACCGCAAGGGCCAGCGCTCCGGCGCAGAACCGGTGGAACCCATGTACACCGTGCAGGACGCCGAAGCGGCCATGAAGCTGTTCGTGGGTGTGGATTATGAGCGGCGTGTGGAGCTGGCACCGGGCATTGAAATCCGGTTCGTGGATGTGGGCCACCTGCTGGGATCGGCCAGCATCGAGCTGTGGATCACCGAGGGGGCGAATACCACAAAATTGGTGTTCTCCGGCGATATCGGCAACTTGGACCAGCCCATCATCAAGGACCCCACCTACATTAAAGATGCGGACTATGCCTTTATGGAGTCCACCTACGGCGACCGCAGCCATGGCCCGAAGCCGGATTATGTGAACGAGCTGGCAAAAATTTTGCAGCGCACCTTCGACCGCGGCGGCAATGTGGTGATCCCCAGCTTTGCGGTGGGCCGCACGCAGGAGATGCTCTACTTCATCCGCGCAATCAAGGAAAAAGGGCTCGTCAAGGGCCACGGCAATTTCCCCGTGTACATCGACAGTCCGCTTGCCATCGAAGCAACGCGCATTTTTAAGGATACTGACCCGAGCTGCTTTGATGCGGAGACCCGCGCACTGCTGGAAAAAGGCATCGACCCCATCACCTTCCCGGGCCTGCGCGTCACCGTTACCAGCGAGGAATCCCGCATGATCAACGCCGACCGTGTGCCCAAAGTCATTCTCTCGGCCAGCGGCATGTGCGAAGCGGGCCGCATCCGCCACCACCTCAAGCACAACCTCTGGCGGAAGGAATGCACCATCCTGTTCGTGGGCTATCAGGCGGTGGGCACGCTGGGCCGCACCCTGCTGGAGGGTGCCGCGACGGTCAAGCTGTTCGGCGAGCCCATCGAGGTGCAGGCGGAGCTGTGCCAGCTCACCGGCATGTCCGGCCACGCGGACAGGGAAGGGCTGCTGCGCTGGATCGATGCCTTTGAACAGAAGCCCAAGCGTGTATTTGTGATGCACGGCGACGACGAGACGGAAGACCGCTTTGTGGAGACCCTGACCGAGCAGGGCTTTACCGCCTGCGCGCCCTACAACGGGGCCCAGTGGGCCATTGGTGCCGAGGGTGCCGTCTGCTTGCAGGAGGGCAGCCGGGTGCGCATCGAGCATAAGGCCGGCGAGGGCCAGAGCCGTGCCGCCAGCGTGTTCCAGCGGCTGGTCAGCGCCGGCAAGCGGCTGCTGCGGGTCATCGAGCACAACGAGGGCGGTGCCAACAAGGATCTGGCCAAATTTGCCGACCAGATCAACGCCCTGTGCGACAAGTGGGACCGATAAGACAAAACAAAAGCACCGTGACCCAGAAGGCCGCGGTGCTTTTTGTATGGAGCGGGCAATGGGAATCGAACCCACCTCCTCAGCTTGGAAGGCTGATATACTAGCCGATGTACGATGCCCGCATTTACGAACGATATTATAGCATGTTCCGGCCCAAATGTCCAGCCCGAATTTGCGCGGCGGGGCTGTTCATAAAACCTTCAGCAATTTCTGGGCAGATTTGCTGTTTACTTTATGCGGGTTTTATTGTAAAATACACTTGAGTAACAATGCCGGGCGCAAAACCCGGAAGAATAGAATCAGGTGGTGTTTGGATTATGGCATTGAAATATCAGCGTATCCTTTTAAAGATCAGCGGCGAAGCACTGGGCGGCGAAAAAGGCATGGGCTTTGACGAGCCCACCATGGACGCCATCTGCGGCGGCGTCAAGAAAGCCCACGATCTGGGGGTGCAGATCGGCATCGTGGTGGGCGGCGGCAACTTCTGGCGCGGCCGTTCCAGCGGCAAGATGGAGCGCACCCTTGCCGATAAGATCGGCATGCTGGCAACCGTGATGAACGCACTGGCCGTCTCCGACAAGCTGGAGCAGCTGGGTGTGCCCACCGAGGTGTTCACCTCCATCACCATGCCGCAGGTGGCACAGCCCTTTACCCGCAAGGATGCCCTGCGCGCCATGGACGAGGGCAAGATCGCCGTGTTTGGCGGCGGCACCGGCAACCCGTTCTTCTCCACCGATACGGCCACCGCGCTGCGTGCGGTCGAGGTGAGCGCAGACGTGATGTTCAAGGCCACCATGGTGGACGGCGTCTACGACAAGGACCCCCACAAGTACCCGGACGCCAAAAAGTACGATACCCTTACCTTTACCAAGGTGCTGGAAGACCAGCTGGCTGTTATGGACAGCACAGCAGCCACCTTGTGCCGTGACAACAAACTGCCTATCCTTGTGTTCGATCTGGCCGACCCGGACAACATTGCCCGTGCCGTGCAGGGCGAAAATGTGGGTACACTGGTGTACGAGGGCTGAAACGCCCGCAGCAGACATACATTATAGGGCAGGCACCGCTGTGCGGCCCTGAGATAAAAAGGAACAGGAGACTACCACAATGAGCAGCAACACCAAGGTTTACGAAGAAAAGATGAAGAGCTCTGTCGAGCATCTGGGCCGCGAGCTGGCCGCTGTGCGTGCAGGCCGCGCAAACCCCGCTGTGCTGGATAAGGTCAGCGTGGATTACTACGGTGCACCCACTCCCATCCAGCAGGTGGCATCCGTGGCCGTTACCGAGGCCCGCACCCTGACCATCACCCCGTGGGACCGCACCCTGCTGCGTGCCATCAGCAAGGCCATCATGGCCAGCGATGTGGGCATCACCCCCATTGATGACGGCCAGACCATCCGCCTGAACTTCCCGGCTCCCACCGAGGAGCGCCGCAAGCAGCTGGCCAAGGAAGTTTCCAAGCTGGGTGAGGATGCTAAGGTGGCCGTGCGCAACATCCGCCGCGAGGCAATGGACAAGGCCAAGGCCATGAAGAAGTCCGGCGAGCTGACCGAGGACAGCCAGAAGACCATGGAAGAGGACGTCCAGAAGCTGACCGACAAGTATATCAAGAACATTGACGCTGCCGTGGAAGAAAAGCAGAAGGAGATCATGTCCGTCTGATCGGCTGCGCAAAGCTGAAAAACGCAAGGTGCCGTGCGCTGGCGGGGAAGCTGCTTTCCGGAACGATGAAAGCGGGCTGCTGTGGTGCGCGGCACTTTTGTTGAGGGCGGCGCTGCTGCCGGGAGGAAACAATGGCACATCCCAAAGAATTTGCCGAGGGGCTTTCCATCGGCATCATCATGGATGGCAATGGCCGCTGGGCCAAGAAACGCGGCCTGCCGCGCACAGCCGGCCATAAGCGGGGCGCGGAGGTGTTCAGTGATATCGCGGATTACTGCGATGAACTGGGCGTGGCGTCGGTATATTTCTATGCCTTCTCCACCGAGAACTGGAAGCGCCCGCTGGAAGAAGTGAACGCCATCATGCGGCTGTTCGGTGAGTATCTGCTCAAGGGCTTTGACTACAAGAACCGCAATGTCCGCATCCGGTTCATGGGCGACCGTACCGTGCTGGACCCCCAATTGCAGGAGCTGATGAACAAGCTGGAAGCGGATTCTGCGGTCAAGACCGGCATGACCCTGAACATTGCCATCAACTACGGCGGCCGCCCGGAGATCGTGCGGGCGGCGCAGCAGCTGGCAGCAAAGGCAGCGGCAGGGGAGCTCCGTCCCGAGGAGATCACCGAGCAGATGCTCAGCGATGCCATGTACACCGCCGGCCAGAAGGACCCGGATCTCATCCTGCGCCCCAGCGGCGAAAAGCGGCTGTCCAACTTCATGCTGTGGCAGGCGGCTTATTCCGAGCTGGTGGAAATGGACGTTCTGTGGCCGGATTTTACCCGCAGCGATCTGGACGCCGCCATTGAGGAATTCAATCACCGTTCCCGCCGGTTCGGCGGTTTGTAAATCACGCAGACAGCCCTGCAAGCGTGCAGGGACCGGACGGCCCGGCGGCACTGCTGCCGGGGCCAGACTGCCAAGAGAGGGGTGTGGCACCCGGCCGGGAAAAAGGAGACCCAATCTATGAAAACACGCGTTATTACGGCAATTGTGGGCATCATCGTATTGATCGGCGTCATGTTCACGTTTGACACACTGATCTTCAATCTGGTCATTGCGGCCATTACCCTGATCGCCATCCACGAAATTTACAATGCCCTCGGCTTTGAAAAGAAAGACTGGCTGATGTATGCCGTGATGGTACCCTATACCTTGCTGGTCATGTTCTCCAACTACAGCGTTATGCGGAAGCTGGTCATGCCGATGAGCTTTGTGCTGGTCACGTTTTACGCCATCTATCTGGTGGTGCGCAACGGCACCATCAGCTACCAGAAAGCCAGCGGCCTGCTGGTGTTTTCGGGCATTGTGATCTTCTGCTTCTATTCGTTTATCCTGCTCAAGGAGCGGCTCCCGGTGGAAGAATACGGCTATGACGCAATGTTCTTTATCCTGCTCATCCTCTGCTTTGCATGGGGCGGCGATACCTGCGCCTACTTTGCGGGCCGCGCGTTCGGCAAGCACAAGCTGTGCCCGGTGGTCAGCCCCAAAAAGACGGTGGAAGGTGCCATTGGCGGCGTGCTGGGCACGATGGTGTTTGGCGTGATCGCAACGCTGGTTTACTCGGTGGCTGCCGACCGTATGGAAGAGTTCACCCGCACCAACATCGGCGTTTCGCTGTATGTGGTCATTGCCCTGCTGGCCTGTGTGGCGGCGGTGCTGGGTATCTACGGCGATTTGTTCGCCAGCGTGGTCAAGCGCCAGTGCGGCATCAAGGATTACGGCACCATTTTCCCGGGGCACGGCGGCATTCTGGACCGGTTTGACAGCGTGATGTTTATTGCACCGTTCGTTACCATGGTGATCACGGCGGTGTTCTACCAGTAAAGGGGGGAAGTGTGATGCCAAAAAAGATCACTCTGCTGGGCTCCACCGGTTCCATCGGCACCCAGAGTCTGGATGTTGTCCGGGCACAGGGGTACGAGGTGTTCGGCCTTTCTGCCCACAGCCATGTGGATAAAATTTTGCAGCAGATCGCACAGTTCCACCCGCGCTATGTCTGCATGACCGACCCGGATGCCGCCCGCAGGCTGGATGCAGAGCTTGCAGGCCGCGCAGATGCGCCCCGGCTGCTGATCGGGCCGGAGGGTCTCAAGCAGCTGGCCGCACTGGATGGCACGGATGTGGTGCTGAACAGCGTGGTGGGCATTGCGGGCCTTGGCGCCAGCCTGTGCGCCATTGAGAGCGGGCACGATCTGGCCCTTGCCAACAAGGAGAGCCTTGTCACCGGCGGCCATCTGGTCACGCAGGCCGTGGCAAAGCACGGTGTAAAACTGCTGCCCGTGGACAGCGAGCACTCGGCCATTTTCCAGTGCTTGCAGGATAAGGAGAGCGCACCCAGCCTGACCAAAATTCTGCTCACGGCTTCCGGCGGGCCCTTCTTTGGCATGAAAACGGAAGAGCTGCGCGGCAAGACCAAGGCCGATGCCCTCAAGCATCCCAACTGGAACATGGGTGCCAAGATCACCATCGATTCTGCCACCCTGATGAACAAGGGGCTGGAACTGATCGAGGCGGTGTGGCTGTTCGGCCTGCCGCCGGAAAAGATCCAGATCGTGGTGCAGCGCCAGAGCATCGTACACTCGGCGGTGCAGTTCAGCGACAACTCGGTGATCGCCCAGCTGGGCGTGCCGGATATGCGCATCCCCATCCAGTACGCGCTCACCTACCCCAAGCGTGTGCCCGGCGTTGTGCCGGAGCTGGACTTTGCCGCGCTGAAGGTGCTCACCTTTGATGTGGCGGACGATGAGACCTTCCGGTGCCTGGCCGCCTGTAAAAAAGCCATCAAAAAGGGTGGCCTTGGCCCCTGCGCTGCCAACGGTGCCAACGAGGAAGCGGTCAGACTCTTCTTGGAGGACAAGATCGGCTTCCTCGACATTGGCCGTCTGGTGGAAGCGGTGGTGGACAGCGACAGCTTTGGCGGCGACTATACCCTCAGCGATGTGTACGAGTGCGACCGCATGGCACGGGAATTTGTGAGAGCACATCTGTAAACTTTAGGAGACGCAATGTCAGTTTTTATCACCCTGATCGCCGCACTGATCGTGTTCAGTGCTGTGATCGCCATCCATGAGTTCGGGCATTTTACGGTGGCAAAGCTCTGCGGCATTCAGGTCAACGAGTTTTCCATCGGCATGGGCCCGGCGCTGTGGAAGAAAATTTATAAGGGCACCCAGTACAGCCTGCGTGCGCTGCCGGTGGGCGGCTATGTGGCGCTGGAAGGCGAGGAGAGCCCCGAGAGCCAGCAGGCCGAAGCCGCCCGCGACGAGCGGGAAGCAGAGGACACAAACCCTGTCCCGCCGGAGCAGCGCACCGGCATCCCTTTGAACGAGGCGCCGGTATGGCAGCGGGTGCTGGTGATGGTGGCCGGTGCCTTTATGAATTTTGTGCTGGGTTTTGTGGTGCTGACCGTCCTTGTGGCAGCACAGGAGGGGGCCATTACCAGCAAGACCATCTATTCCGTTGACGATGGTGCCCTCTGCGGGCAGACCGGCTTGCAGGCGGGCGATGAGATCGTTGCCGTAAATGGTCGGCGCTGCTTTGTGGCAAATGACATTCTTTATGAGCTGGTGCGCACCGAAGCCTATCGCGCCGATTTTACGGTCAAGCGGGATGGCCGGAAGGTGGAGCTGCCGGATGTACAGTTCGACACCTGGCAGGACGAGGACGGCCAGACCCACATGAGCCTTGGCTTTGTGGTGTACGGCATCCGGAAAACACCGCGCAGCGTGTTAAAGGAAGCATGGAACAGTACGCTGTATTACGGGCGCATCGTGTTCACTTCGCTGGCAGACCTTGTGCGCGGGCGGGAGAGCATCAACAATCTCTCCGGCCCGGTGGGCATCGTGACGGCCATTGGTCAGGCGGCAAGCTACGGCTGGCAGGACCTGCTGGAGCTGCTGGCCCTCATCACCATCAATCTGGGCGTATTCAACCTGCTGCCCTTCCCGGCGCTGGACGGCGGCAAGGTGGTGTTTCTGATCATTGAGGGCGTCACGGGCCATGCAGTGCCGGAAAAGCTGCAAGGTTCGCTGACCATCGGCGCATTTGCGCTGCTGTTCGGCCTGATGCTTTTTGCAACCTACAATGATATCATCCGGCTTCTGACCGGTGCCATGTAAACAGAAAGGGGAGCCTTATGCGGCAGTTGAAACGGGAAGTAAAGATCGGCAATGTGACCATCGGCGGCAACAACCCCATTGCGGTGCAGACGATGCTCAATGTGCCGGTGGAGGATATCGCAGGCAATGTGGCGCAGGCAAAGCGGTGCGAAGCCGCCGGGTGCCAGATCCTGCGGGTGACCTGCCCCAGCCCGGCAGATGCAAAGTGCATCGAGGCCGTCAAGAATGCTGTGAACATCCCCATCGTGGCAGACATCCATTTTGACTACAAGGCCGCACTGGCCTGTGCAGATGTGGGTGTGGATAAGATTCGCATCAACCCCGGCAACATTGGCAGCGACGACCGGGTCAAAGCCGTGGTGGACGCCTGCCGGCAAAAGAACATCCCTATCCGCATCGGTGTGAACGGCGGCAGTCTGGAAAAGCACATCCTTGCAAAATACGGCGCACCCACGCCGGAAGCCATGGTGGAAAGCGCACTGTATCATGTGCGTCTGCTGGAAAAATTTGATTTCAACAACATCGTTATTTCCATCAAGAACTCCAATGTGCCCCGCATGATGGAGGCCTACCGCCAGCTCAGCGCCGTCACGGATTACCCGCTCCATGTGGGTGTTACCGAAGCCGGCACCTACCAGATGGGCCTGCTGAAAAGCGGCATGGGCATCGGCGGCATGCTGCTGGAGGGCATTGGCGATACCATCCGCGTCTCGCTGGCCGCAGAGCCGGAAAAGGAAGTGGAAGCCGGCTACAACATCCTGCGCGCCGTGGGCTTCCCGGTGGCGGGCCCGGAGGTGATCACCTGCCCCACCTGCGGCCGCACCCAGTACCCCTGCACCGAGATCGCCAACGAGGTGGAAAAACGACTGCAAGGCTGCAAAAAATCCATCAAGGTGGCCGTGATGGGCTGCGTGGTCAACGGCCCGGGCGAAGCCCGCGAAGCCGATATCGGCATTGCCGGCGGCAAGGGCGAAGCGGTGCTGTTCATCCACGGCAAGCCCATCAAAAAGCTGACCGGCGACAACATCCTCGACCAGTTCATGGATGAAATTTATAAACTGTAATTTTGCTTTTTCACAGCTGCCACACCTGCAAAAACGGGTGCGGCAGTTTGTGCTGTATAAAAAGGAGTACCATTCGTGACACCACTCGTATCCAACCTGTGGCCGCAGTTTATGGCGGACCCGGCGTTTGCCTCCTGTTTCGGGCAGGTGATCGTTGAGCACGCGCAGATGCTGCGGCAGGAGCGGCAGGTCATTTTTACCCTGCGCAGCGGCGCACCGCTGGACAAAAACCTCTGCGCCCGGCTGCTGGCATCGTTGCAGCCGGATTATGACGGCTTTGAGCTGCGCATCCACAATCTGTTCGGTTATGCCATGCTGGACGAAGCTGCCCTGCGGGACCTGATGGAGGAAATGAAGCGGGACGGTGTGCCCATCAACGGTTTTCTGGACCGGTGCACCATTGGCATCACTGGCCAGAGGATCGCCATCGGCGTGCGGCACGGCACCAAGTTTTTGCAGGAGATGGGCTTTGAAAAGCTGCTGGCTGAGCGTGTGGCGGCCCATACCGGGGTAAAGCCGCAGGTGACGCTGCAAAGCGCTGTGAGCGAGGCCGAGCAGCACCAGATGGAAGAAAAGCTGGAGCGCAAGATCGCGCCGCCGGTGGTCAAGTTTGAGAAAAAGAACACCGCACCGTCCATCAAGGTGGAGGGTCTGGACCTGACCGACAAGCCCGTTACCATCTTCCACGGCAAAATGTTCAACCCCAAAAACCTCACGCCGCTGAAAGACCTTGGCGGCGAAGGCGGCAAATGCACCATCTGGGGCGATGTGTTCTTCTCGGAGGTCAAGGGTAACTTCCGCAAAATTTATACGGTCTCCATCACCGATTATCAGGGCTCCATCAACCTGAAGATCCGCGCGCAGGAAGGGGAGGACTGCTCCAAGTGGGAGAGCCTTGGCAAAGGCACCACCCTCATTGTGCGCGGCGACTGCTCCTACGACAAGTACGAGCACGATTATATCGTCTACCCCTACGATGTGCTCATTGTGGAGCGCAAAAAGCGGGAGGATACCGCGCCGGTCAAGCGGGTGGAGCTGCATCTGCACACCAAGCTTTCCAGCATGGACGGCTTCTGCGACCCCGGCGGCATCGTCAAGCTGGCCCACCGCATGGGGCATCCGGCCATTGCCATCACCGATCACGGCGTGTGTCAAGGTTATCCGGAAGCCATGCTGGCAGCGGACGATATCCATAAATCCGACCCGGATTTCAAACTCATTTACGGCTGCGAAGCCTACTTTGTGGACGACATGATCCCCTGCGTGTACGGTGTGAAGGATCAGCCGCTGGACGGGGAGTTCTGCGTGTTCGACACCGAGACCACCGGTCTTGACCCGGGCGTGGAGTATATGACCGAGATCGGTGCCGTCATTGTGAAAAACGGCGAGGTGGTGGACGAGTTTGATACCTTCGTCAAGCCCGGCAAGCCCATCACCCCCAAGATCACCGAGCTGACCGGCATCACCAACGATATGGTGGCGGATGCTCCCGGCGAAAAGGAAGCGCTGGAAGCCTTCCTCCAATTTGCGGGGGACCGCATCCTTGTGGGCCACAACGTCCACGCCTTTGATATGCGTTTCCTGCGCGCTGCTGCCAAGCGCAGCGGCATCAAGCTGGAGCCGACCTATATCGATACCCTGACCATGGCGCAGGCCATGTACCCCGGCCTGCACAACTACAAGCAGGGCA
>ERZ1026898.1562-NODE-1562-length-11136-cov-2.565202_pt1 | contig 11136 bp, 12 predicted proteins | sample MGYA00380178_ERZ1026898 | MGnify/ENA primary metagenome ERZ1026898 (study PRJEB33269, sample SAMEA4719814) | human gut metagenome | biome: human-associated habitat; feature: organic feature; material: feces | place: Cameroon | collected 2013-10 ... | reverse complement strand
GAGATTCAGTTGCCGGTCGAATAGGGCTGATTGCTCATCGCGTCAGCCACCGCGTCATTCACTCCCCAGGTACGCCGGAAATGCCCTGGCATGCAATGGGGAGTAGATAATCAGCAGGCGCAGGAAAGGACTGCGCTTACCGCCTAGTCTGACGTCCTGGTTCGTTTGCATTGGGCGCAAACAGCAGCCGCAAGGACGCGCGACGAACAAGAAAGCACGTAAAGACGCAGGGCTAAACCCCAGTTGCGGCGATGCGTGAAGCAGATGAGCATCTTCGCAAACGCGGGATCAAACGCCAGCTGCAATCACGCCCGACCGCCAAATCAAACCGCCAGGTGCGCGAGTACTCCCCTGATTGAGCCGCAAGGGATCCCTCCCCTGCTCGATCTGAGCCACCAGGTCCTTCGCGAAAATCGCTTTCTCCTTCACTATGCAGGTAGAGGCAAAAGCTACGGGCAACAAGACGAGAGGAAGTGGTAGACATGATAAAGCCGATTACCAAAAAGGTGCTTGTAGGACTGCCAACGGTGGCCCTTTCAGCCATGCTCGCCTGCACGATGGTCGGCTGCGGTGGCGGCAGCGCGCAAAGCGAATCCACCAACGCTGCGACGTCGGCGCAACACGCTTATCAGTCTCAGTCGGTCGAGATCGACGGCAACACCTTCGAATCAGTAGCAGATGGCACCTTCTACGCTGGCGATAAGGCCAAGAAGGACGGTTTCTACCTTCGCCTTAAGATAACGAACAACGGCGACAAGCCCTTGAAGTTCACGGGCTTCAGCGTTAAAGCCGCGCAGGGCGAACTTGAACCAGGCGACGAGATATTCCGTTCAAGCAAGACCGCCGTGCTTGAGTACACCACCAACGATATCCCCGAAGCGTTGTGCGATGGAGCCAAATACGGAAGCGATCGACCTGATATCCCAGCTGGCGAATCGGTAGAGTTCGTTTACTTCTGGGTTCCGAAAGCTCCTTACTACGGTCCCATCACCGTTAACATCGACAGCCAATACAAGGTTGGCCAGAATCCCGCCGTAATGCGCTTTGACACCACGGGTACCGAGACGGAAGAATACAAGGCCATTACGGCTGATGCCGGCGACGACAAGGCTGCCAAATCCACTACTGGCGTTGATTGCGTATCCTTCAAGATTGAAGCCACCGAAGGGTTCGTTCTTGACAGCGGCAGCGCAAGCGAACAGAAGGCAAGATTCTACAAGGAAGGCACGGATAGCTCCTTCAAGGTAGACGTGTTCCCACGCTCGCCCGAAGAGGAAATCGCCAGCCTGCAGAAGACCTACGAAGGCAAGGACACTGCCACCGACCAGGTGGACATCAAGGGCACCACGTGGCTTCGCCTGAAGGCCCCTGACAACACCTACTCGATGTTCGCATCGGCTCCTAACGGCAAAACCGTGCGCGTGCAGATTCACCGCAAGCTGAACTGGAACGACGCAATGCCAATGCTTGAGAGCCTTACCTTGAAGTAAGCACTCAAGCACCACCCCCATGGCAATGTCGATTTGCGAGTCGTTCCAGAGCACCGCCCTCGCCGGCCTTGGCATCAGGCCCCCGCACTGGGCGGTGCTTCAATTCTCCAAACCTCCAGACAGCTCATAAGTTTACCTGTCCTCGAAATTGCGCAAGGTGTCTCTCTCATCCGCCGTGACCCGCGAAAGCGTTTCACCAGGCGAACCTTTGGAGAACCATGTTGCCTATCAAGCTTTAGACTGACTCAGCCAATCACTTCTCGTCAGGCAAGAGATCTGCTCCGTGCGGATGTCGCCCATCAGCTCGCAGTAGACGTCCTTGCGGGTGTGGTGCCAGGTGAAGCCGCATTTTTCCTGAACGCGTTCCGACTTCTCGTTCCCGTCGAACCACCCGCACCAGATCTTGTCCAGTTCCAAGTCCTCGAAACCATGGCGAATGAGCTCTCGAGCCGCCTCAGGTATCAGCCCCTTGCCCCAGAACGGGACGCCGATCCAGTAGCCGATTTCCGCCTCGGTGCCCGGGATTTCCTTGTCGGACCGCGCGCCGATCATCAACCCTATGCTTCCGATGGTCCTGCTGTCTTCCTTCAGGCAGACGGCGTACGTCTCCGGAGCGGAAAACACGGTGCGGATGATTTCCGCGCTGTTGCCAACGCTCGAGTGGGGTGGCCAGCCGGCGATCGGCCCCACCCTGTCGTCCTTCGCGTATCTGTACAGGTCCTCTGCGTCCGTTTCGGCCCATGGGCGGAGTATCAGCCGTTCTGTTGTCAGTTGCATACCTGCCTCCATCGACTAATTTGGATTGATGTTGATAGCTCCATTGTATTCGCTGCGATAAAACCCGACACAGGGGCCGCTGCATTCGATCGGTTCTTGAAAAACCACCACCGTCGTGACATATAGATTTTGGTGGCTGCAGTTTTGTGAACGATGCGCAAGCCGCATGCGTTGATTCGCTTGCATTTACTGCCAGCGGAGCCACAATATCTTTACGTTTGCCGCAACAGCGAAGCCACGTACCTACTGTCGCTCCTAGAGAAACTTGTCGAGCTCGCGATCAACCACAGCCTTGCGCTTCACACGGGGGTTGACGATGAGGTGCCCTCGATGAATGACGTGTCTTACCGTGCGCAACGCGCGTAGGTCATCCAGCGGGTTGCCGGCTACAACGATCATGTCAGCCTCCTTCCCCACCTCGATCGAGCCCGTGATGTCGCCGATGCCGGCTAGCTGGGCATTGCGCAGTGTCGCTGTATGAAGAGCGAAGGAGCGCGAGATGCCGACGTACTTCTCGAAGTAGCACAGCTCGCGCCAGAAATCGTACTGGGTGATCCAGGGACACCCAACGTCATTACCAAGTGCCACGGGAATCCCCTGCTCAAGGGCCGCCTTGGCATTGGCGATAATGCCCTCGAAGACCATATTGCCGTTAAACTGCTCGACCTCGCTTGCGCAAGAGACGGAGCGATCGAACAACGCATACGGAAGTGCAGGGGAAAGCGTGGTGCACAGGAAGGACTTCCCCTCCTTGAACAGGTGCATCACCTCGTCCGTCGGAGCGGCACCGTGCTCGATCGAGTCTACGCCGCACTCGAGCGCCATGCGCACGCCTTCGGTTGACTCAACGTGCGCCGCAACGATAAAGCCCAACTCGTGTGCCTTGTCGCAGACTGCGCGCACCATATCCGGCTCCATCTTGAGCTCGCCAGGCGTGCCCTTCTCCTTGGCGTCAAGTACGCCGCCGGTAATCATGAGCTTGATGAGGTCGACGCCCTGCGATTTGGCTACCTCGACCTGTGCAAGCGCCTCTGGGATGCTGTTTGCCGCGATGGCGACCGACCCGGCCATGTGGCCTCCCGGCACCGAGATGCCCATGTTGGCAGCAAGGATACGCGGAGCCTCCAGCTTTCCCGCCGCGGCGTCGTCGCGCACGCGCGTGTCGAAATCACCCAGGCCACCGACTGTGCGTATGGTGGTGACGCCGCTGTGCAACTCCAGGCGCGCGTACTCAGAAACAAGGCGGTAGGCAACGGCTCGCGTCAGACCGTTTGCCATGACCTTCTTTACCAGCGCCTCGTTATCGCGCTGCTTCTTCTGGGGTTTTCCGTTGCCTGCCAGGTGAACATGCATGTTTATGAGGCCCGGAAGCAGATAGGCACCCTTGAGGTCAACAGTCTCGCAGCCGGTCAAATCGGCTTCGGCTTGAGGCGCGACATCGACGATGCGCCTTCCCTCAACCACGACCACGTGATTTTCAAGCACCTCCATGTCCTCAGTTCCGTCGAGCACGTTTGCGTTGACGTACGCTATCCTCTTTCCCTGGGCGGCGGCGCCAGTGCCGATCTTCGCCATATGCTATCCCTCCACTTCTTTGGCCTCGCCTCAGCCTTAGTTTGATTCGTGCCAACATACCACAAAGACCTGCACATGAAGGCCTCCCACAGTTGGCCAGAATCATCACGCCGAGCTAGGCCCAGGCACCCCAAAGCGGTAGCTAAAAGCGGCTTGCGAGTTTCCTGCGCAAAGCATGTCAAGCAAACTCCTATTTGCCGAGCGCGCCACATCCGCCTCAATCAGCCAAACACCGTTGATATCAGAAGCGTTTATTACGAAACAGCAAATCGCTGTAAATGTCGTAGTCTTTGTCCGAGAACACGTTGAACACCACCGTTATCTGCGCGCCCGTGCGGTCCAACCACTCCCTCGCCGTTCTCACTGCGATTTCTGCCGCCTCCCGCTGCGGAAATCCAAACACGCCCGTGCTGATGCAACAGAACGCGATTGAAGAAAGGTTGTTTTCCTGGGCAAGATCCAGGCAACTGCGGTAACAGCTGGCCAGCTGTGCCCGATGCAGTTCCGTGGATCTGCCATTCGCAATGGGCCCAACCGTGTGGATAACATGCGTGGAAGGAAGGTTATACGCTGCAGTGATCTTGGCGCAGCCCGTGGGCTCCTCGCAACCCTGCGCATCCATAATACAGGCGCACTCCAGCCTTAGCTGCACACCGGCGAAAGTGTGAATGGCGTTGTCGATGCAATAGTGGCCCGGCACCCAACATCCAAGCATCTGGCTGTTCGCAGCATTAACAATGGCATCCACCGCAAGGGTGGTGATATCGCCTTGCCACAACCTGATCCTGTCGTCAAAAGAACATACAGCGCCATCCTCAACAGAAGCAATTCCCGCCTCATTAACAAGTCCGGCAAGCAACTCATCTTGCGATTCGAGCCAGCTACTACCCGCAGGCATGGGTGGCCTGGTGTTCACCAGAGCACGAAACGTTTTCCAAAGCTCACCAACATTATCCGCAGGCGGAGCGGCATGCCCTCGCTCGGCGCAAAGACCTTCAACCAGGTACCCTAGCAACTCTTTCTTGCGATCAAGATCCACGCTATGCCTCCTTGTGATCGACCATTTCAAGCAGCTCGGAAAGCACAGCATCGATATCGGCACTGATAAGGATGGAGCGGTTCTTTATCTGTGTCGGGGCGTAAGCTTCGCCGTAATTGATGCAGGCATAAGTGGCCTGGGGGTTAGCAAGGGTGTTTTGCCAGAAGGGATACTTGATAATGACCGGCGTGTTCATACCAACGCCCAGCTCCAGGTAAAGCACCTTGCCCCGGCTATGGGCTTCCGTGAAATTGCGGTATCGCCTGGCAGCCTCATGCCAGCCCGCGTCCTCCACGAAGCTGTTGTCTGCCCTCAAGTTCATGGACATCTCGGTACCGCACTTAGGGCAGCGTGGCACCAGCTCAGAAGGAACGCGCATGTCTCGCTGCCCTTCTATCATCAGCTTCACGGTTTCGTAGTTGTCGTATGTTCGAGCATGGCAAGGAACGCTGCATTGCCACAGGCCGTAGTCTCCTTGCGTGTAGAACAGACGCTCTTTGGGGAAACCCGCATGTTGGAACTGGTGATCCACGTTGGTAGTCAGCACGAAGTAGTTTTTGCCCTCGAGCAGTTTGAGCAGCTTTTCATAGGAGTCCTTCGGCGTACCCACATAGCGGTTGTACCAGATGTAGCGGCTCCAGTACGCCCAATGCTCTTCCGGTGTCTCAAAGGGATAGAAGCCCGCAGAGTACATGTCGGTGAACCCGTATTCCTCGATGAAATCGGCAAAGAAGCGCTCAAAGCGCTCGCCGCTATAGACGAACCCCGCCGAAGTTGACAAGCCCGAGCCGGCACCCACCACAATGGCTTCGGCTTCCTCGATGGCCTCAAGCAGGCGACGAATCTCGTCGGTGCTATACCTTTGCATGAATGTGCTCCTTACAACTTGCTGATGGCCTGCGCGGGACAGGCTTCCAGGCAAAGCCCGCAGCGCAGACAGTGGGACTGATTAATTGAGAAAGGGGTGCCCTCCTTAATGCATGACTCGGGGCAAATATTGGCGCACGTCCCACAGCCGGTGCAGGCGCCAGTGATCCAAAAAGAACCCAACGACACCTTCCCGTACCCTATAGCAAACGGATACCTGAAAATGGGCTTCTGTCCAAGGTCAAAATACTCGCCTTCCCCCGATTCGATGCAAAAGACGTCGCAGATGTAGCGGCTATCCCCGGGATAGATCTGGTTCATGCCCGGGTTGAGATCGAAAAGTGCATCAACAAGCACCTTTTGGGTATCCTCGCCATTCGGGCGATAAACGCGACCTCGAATCCTGCACGTACGATAGTCGGAAGTCATGGCGACAAGAGCAACGTAGCCCCCGCTCACCACTTCGGCATGAAACGCCTTTCCACGTGGCGCAAGAAAGTACAGGGAGCGATCCGTCACCGCCATGACGTCAACGATGCGCACGCTGGGCAAGCCGTCAGCGTCCATAGTCGCGAAGGATGCATCCCGGACGGAACGCAGGAATCTCAAACACCAAGCAGCATCGACTTCGTTGTTGTTTGGGATTACGCCCAGGTCAAGCCCTTCAGATTGGGCAAACGCCTCAATTTCGGCGGCTATCTTCTTATCGACCATCTTTACCCCCCCCAGATACAGCGCGGCCGAGAAACTCGACCGCGCCTCTTGCAAAAACCCTACTTGCGGACAACGCTGATACGCTGGCGCATATGATCGCCAGACTCGATTTCGTCAACCATGGCGATGGCGTAGTCGGCATAGGAGATGATGGACTCACCGCGCTCGTTCAGGGTCAGTTCCTCGCCACCAAGGATATATTCTCCCGTGCGCTCGCCGTCGAACTGGAAGTCGCCTGCAGGGCTGACGTAGGTCCAATTGACGTCGTCGCGTTTACGCAGGTCAGCCAAAGCGACACCCATAGCGGATGCCAGCGGCTTGAACATCTCAGGGAAGTCAGGACCCTCGGAAACGGTGAGCGTATGCTCGGGGTTCACATACAGGCTGCCTGCACCGCCCACAACTAACAAGCGAGTTTCGCTACCGGAGAGTATGTCGCACAAGTGCTCAAGGGTAGAGGAGTGCTGAGAGAGGGTATCGGGGGTCCAGGCGCCGAAGGCATCGACTACGGAGTCGAATCAAACCAGATCTTCTTCGGTCAAGTCCATGATGTCCTTGACGATAGCCTTCTGAGCCACGGTTGCGTTCTCGGAGCGGACGAAGGCGGTGACGTCCATGTCGCGCTGAACGGCCTCCTTAACAATGAGCTTGCCAGCCTTGCCGTTTGCCGCAACTACTGCGATCTTTTTGGTCATAGTGCATTCCTTTCTGCTTTATCGCCCTTTTGCGATGTTGCCTTTTGACAAGGCAAACACTATGATTTGCGCAGTCTAATTGGAAGTAGGCACAAAATAGTGTTGTAGGCACCCTTTGGTAACTATTGGCATTTACCTGCATTTATGAATATGGAGCAATTATGAACGAACGATTCTGTTCTTTACCTGCATGTCCGGTTGAAACCACCCTCACGCTCATCGGCAACAAATGGCAGGTCCTTATCTTGCGCGACCTCAACCTCAATGGCGTCATGCGATTCAAGGAGCTGCAACGCTCAATAGGTGGAATCTCACAAAAGGTGCTCACCACCAATCTACGCACCATGGAGGAGTCGGGAATCGTCCACCGCGAAGTGTTCGCCGAGGTTCCGCCTCGCGTCGAGTACTCTCTCACGGATCTAGGACAAACCCTCAAACCTGTTTTAGATGCCATGTGGGCTTGGGGAGAAAGTTACAAGGAGCACCTTCGCGATCAGGGTTAATACAGATAGAGGACGCCCTGTCTAAAGCCGAGAAACCCTGACTCAGCCAGTCACGCTCGCAAAGAGATTCAGCTATCGCAATCAAGCATGGGCATTCAGAAAGCTACCTCTCAAAATAATGTCATTTGTCGGTCGATATATGACTCCTGCCGAACCTCTATAACCTGATCTCCTTTGCGGAATTATCCAATCAGGAATGGCGAATCCGGATCATGCTGCGCTACATTCCGTGCAACCGTTCTACGGTCGCAATTACCATAACAGTACACGCAGCCATGAGGGCAGGTGTTATACATTCCAATGTCGCGCAGGCCTCAGGACGCAGTTTGATGGCGAAGGGCATAAGTTGCACTGCGGAGAAGCAGCACATAACGCCAGAATCGACCATTGATAGTAAAACCCTGTTTGGCGAAGTCATCAGCGAAGCAGGTTCCCAACACCAGAACGATAACCATCAGCCCATTGCCCTCTCCATATGCCCCTTGCACCGCAGGCGTATAATCCTGAGCCATGATAACTCTCCTGCTTATAGAAAAAATCGCTTCGCTATTCCTGATCATGACGGTCGGATTCGCGCTGGTTCGCCTTCGCCTCCTGAAAACAGGAGACAGTAAAACACTCTCCGTCCTGTCCGTGTATGCCATTTGCCCATGCGCGTTCATATCCGCAACGCAGGTTGACTTAACTCCAGATGTGCTGCAGGGGTTTTTGTTCGCGGTCGCGTGCGCTATCGTGCTCCAAGTTGGGCAAATCGTGCTAACGAAGATACTCGCAAAACCGCTTCACCTGTCCCCCATCGAGCGGGCGGCAAGCATCTATTCGAATTGCGGCAACCTAATCATCCCGCTTGTCGGCTTCATCCTGGGCGATGAGTGGGTGGTCTACTCACTTGCCTACATGAGCGTGCAAACAATCCTGATTTGGACACACGGCAAGTCTCTCATCAGCGAGAATCATCATATTGACGTCCGCGCCGTCCTGTTCAACATCAACTTGCTTGCCGTCGCCGCTGGCATCGTGCTCATGGTGCTCGGCATCAAGCTTGTTGAGCCCTTCGGAACCTTCACCTACGACATGGGTCAGATGATCGGCCCTGCCGCCATGCTGGTAACGGGCATGATCATCGGAGGTATGGACTTGCGCCAAATCGTAGCCAACAAGCGCGTCTGGCTCGTCGCCTTCATCAGGCTAGTGCTGATCCCCGCCATAGTCACGCTTGTGCTCAAGTTCAGCGGCATAGACGCGTTGGTGGCCAACGGCCAGTCGATCCTGCTCATTACGCTTCTTGCCACCATCACCCCATCAGCCTCAACAACCGTGCAGATGGCGCAGATTTACGAGAAGGACGCACCGTACGCCAGCGCCATCAATGTAATCACCACGTTTGGTTGCATCCTAACGATGCCAATCTGGGTGGCTCTGTTTATGGCATAGAGCTAAAGTCGGCTACCGAAACAACCTACCTCCAGCGAGCTGAACCCTTTCGCCTCCATGAAATTCGTCGTTTACCGCAAAACAGGCGGGATTCCAATCAAATACCGTCCCCACGGAAAATCACCCTGCGTAATGCGAAAATAAATCGCAAAAGCGCTTGCTCGTCACGCAACGTAACGTCGTAGCGTATGTGGCGAAAGGAGGTGGATTCCATGCCGGAAATCAACATCGAAGCCGAAAAAACTTACTCGACAGGCGAACTCGCAGCGCTCTGTGGCGTCAGCGTAAGAACCGTGCAATATTACGACGAAAAGGGACTTCTGCCACCATCAGGGCTCACCGAAGGCGGTAGGCGCATCTACACCGAAGCCGACGCTGCAAAGCTGCGCAGAATCATGGTGCTGAAGTCGCTTGGCCTCAAGCTTGCCGACATCCGCGACTTCCTAGGAAGCAACGCCTCCACGGTTGTGCTGCGCGACATCTTGGAAGAGCAGGACAGGCGTCTCGCAAAAGAACTAGAGGAACGCACTGAGGCCCGTAGGCGCATCGCCTCCATGATCGACTCGCTCAACCGAACCGGCGACCTACCAGCTGAGACCATACCCGACATGGAAGATGCCATGCAGAAGGTAAGTATGAGGGAAAGCGAGCTGTGGCCGTTCTACAGGATGCTAATCGTCACTAGCATTCCTATCGGTATTGCCGAAATCACCAGCATTGCATGGTGGATCGCAACGGGCAATTGGAGACCGTTCGCCATCGTGATGGCAATAGTAGCGGTCTACGGCATCGTCTTCGTGCGCATCTACCGCAAGAAGACCACATACGTATGCCCGCACTGCCGCAGAGCCTTCGTACCCAAGGGAATCGATTGGTTCTTCGCCAGACACACACCGACGACACGCAAGGTCACTTGCACACACTGCGGCACAAAGGACTGGTGCGCTGAAGTCTCGAGCGAAAGGTTGGACGCCTAACGACCATAAGCAGGTTAGGAGGGTTGCTTGTCACCAGGCAAACAGCCCTCCTCTCAATCAATCACCTTAAAGCCGTAACACGAATTGCCGAATCGTGTTACACTTCCCCTCAACACGTCTGACAACGACAACGAAGGAGAACCGAACATGCTAACTAAAGAACACCTAGATAAGGTAGCTGCCTTCCATGGACACATCTGCCCCGGCATGCTTATCGGGTTCAAAGCCGTCGAGGGCGCAATCGCGCAGCTTGGGCTTAGCGACGAAGCCTTGCCCGCAGTCGACGAAGAAATCGTTGCCGTCGTGGAAAACGACGCATGCGGCGTTGACGCCGTGCAGGTTCTACTCGGCTGTACCTACGGTAAATCCAACCTTATCGCACGCATCCGCGGCAAAATGGCGTTCAGCTTCTTCAGCCGCGATACGGGCAAAAGCGTCCGCCTGGTTCTTAAACCCGAGTGCGGAGAAGGCCTATCGCGCGAAGAGTACGCCGAGTACCTGTTCACGCATCCCTACGAGGAACTCTTCGATGTAAAGGAGCCTTTCTACGAGTTGCCTGAAGCGGCTCGTCTGTTCGCTTCGCAGCAATGCGCCAAATGCGGCGAAAAGACCGCTGAATTCGGCCTTCGCGTGCAGGACGGACAACTGGTCTGTCGCGACTGCTACGACGCCTATCAGCGCGAAGGATTCTAATGACGGATATCACCGTCTCACGCAAGAAGCAGGAGCGGCGTTATGTCTTCTGCATCGTTGCCATGGTTGCAGTCTGCCTTGCCGTTGCCGTCATGGAACTATCAATGGGTGCGCTTTCGATTGATCCAATCGAAAGCGTTCTTGCCCTGTTCGGCATCGGATCTGCGCAGGACGTAAACACAGTGCAATCCATCAGGCTGCCTCGTACGGTGTGCGCCATCGTATCGGGTGCCGGCCTGGCACTTGCCGGCGCAGCACTGCAAAGCGTGCTGGAAAACCCCCTGGCTTCCGCTTCCACCGTCGGCATTTCCCAAGGTGCAGCATTCGGTGCCACAGTAGCCATCCTGATAATTGTGCCGACTGTTTTCGGAT
>ERZ1026898.1555-NODE-1555-length-11177-cov-6.601061_pt1 | contig 11177 bp, 9 predicted proteins | sample MGYA00380178_ERZ1026898 | MGnify/ENA primary metagenome ERZ1026898 (study PRJEB33269, sample SAMEA4719814) | human gut metagenome | biome: human-associated habitat; feature: organic feature; material: feces | place: Cameroon | collected 2013-10 ... | reverse complement strand
GCCGGCGATCAGATCCAGCGCCAGGCCCGCCACCTCGTCGGGATGGGTCTGCACATAGCAGCCGCAGGCGGCCACCACGGCGTTTTCGTTGAGCTTGCGGCAGCGGCGGATCATCTGGCGGGACTTTTTGTCGCTGACGGCGGTGACGGAGCAGGTATTGACGATGTAGGCATCCGCCGCCTCCTCAAAGGGTACCAGTGTATGGCCCCGGCGGACAAGCTCCTGCTCCATGGCCTGGGTCTCGTATTGGTTCACCTTGCAGCCAAGGGTGTAAATCGCAACGCGCATCTTGCACTTTCCTTTTTGATACAGTATAATTAAAAATTACGGACAATCACCATGAGAAAACAGTCCCTGAAATAATACCCCATTATACTTGATTCTGCCGGGTATGACAATACCCGACCGGCGAAAAATAGAGAGGAAACCGTTATGATTTATCTGGATCACGCCGCCACCACCCCTGTGCCCAAGGCTGTTGCCGATGAGATGTACCGCGTGCTGACGCAGCAGTTCGGCAATCCCTCCTCCCAGTATCCCATGGGACAGGAGGCCAAGAGGATGGTGGAGGGCTATCGGGCCGTTATCGCGGGGGTGGTGGGCTGCCAGCCCAAGGAGCTGCACTTTACCTCCTGCGGCACGGAGAGCGACAACTGGGCCATTCAGGCCGCCCTGTGGCAGAACCGCCATGTAGGCCGCCATATCATCACCACCACTGTGGAGCACAGCGCCGTGCTGGAGACCTGCCGGGCGCTGGAGCAGCAGGGCTATGAGGTGACGTATCTCAAGCCCGATAAGACCGGGCACATCACCGCCCAACAGGTGGGCGAGGCGCTGCGGGAGGATACGGCGGCGGTCAGCGTGATGCTGGTGAACAACGAGACCGGCTGCGTGTTCCCTGTGGCGGAGATCGCCGCTCTCCTGAAGGAACGCAAGAGCCGCGCATTGCTGCATACTGACGCGGTGCAGGGCTTTATGAAGGTGCCCTGCGATCCCAAGGCGCTGGGGGTGGACATGATGAGTATTTCCGCCCACAAGATCGGCGGGCCAAAGGGTATCGGCGCACTGTACGTGGGCCCCAATGTCCGCAATATCCGCCCGCTGCTCCACGGCGGCGGACAGGAGGAGGGCGCCCGCTCCGGCACCGAGGCCACGGCCCAGATCGCGGGCTTTGCCAAGGCGGCGGAGCTGCGTGCCCAGGGTCTGGCGGACAAGCTGGCCCATATGGCGGAGGTGAAGGCCTACTGCCGCGAGAAGCTGCTGTCCATCAATGGCGTGGTGGCCGTGGGACAGGGCGAAGCGCCCCATATTCTGATGGTGTCGCTGGTGGGGTATCCCAGCGCCAATGTGGTGACCGATCTGGGGAGCCAGGGCATCTGCCTGTCGGCGGGCAGCGCCTGCCACCGGGGCAAGCTGAGCCATGTGGTGACGGCCCTGGGGCTGGACAAGCGCACGGCCAACGGCGTGCTGCGCGTCAGCTTCGGCCCGGAGACCACCTTTGACGAGATCGACGCGCTGTATGCGGCGCTTTTACAGCACAAAAACACACGTTTTCCGATGTTATGAGGTAAGAAATGATTCGAGAACTGAAACGTCCCCGTTCCTTTTATGAGCGGCTCTTCCGCCTGACGGCGCCCATCGCACTGCAGAATTTGATTACCTTCTCCCTGGGCCTCATCGACACGCTGATGGTCAGCCAGCTGGGCAACAACGAGATGGCGGCGGTAAAGACCGCCAACGTGCCGGTGTTCCTGCTGATCTCCATCGTGTTCGGCGTACAGTCCGGTGTGGGCATCCTGATCAGCCAGTATTGGGGCAAGCGCGACCACCAGAACATCAGCCGCGCCATCGGCGTGGCTGCCGGTCTGGGCGTGGGCCTGGCGCTGGTCATCGCGCTGGCGCTGTTCTTCTGGCCGGTGCAGATCATGGATCTTATGAGCAACGAGCACCATCTGTCGGTGCTGGGCGCGCCATATCTGCGGATCATCGGCTTTTCCTATGTGTTCAATATGCTGTCCTCCATCTACGTCAGCGCCCAGCGGAGTGTGGAGAACTCCGGCTTCGGCATGAAGCTGTTCGGTATGTCCACGGTGCTGAATACCGGCATGAACTACCTGCTGATCTTCGGCAAGTGCGGCTTCCCCATGCTGGGGGTAGAGGGCGCGGCCATCGCCACGCTGCTTTCCCGGGTGGCGGAGTTTGCCGTGTGCCTGGTCTGCGCCCTGCGCAGCAAGGTGATCCCGCTGGATCTGAAGGCGCTGGCGCGTCCCGGCGGCGATATGCTGCGGCGGTTCGTGAAATACGCCTCCCCCGTCATGGGCAACGAGCTGATGTGGGGTTTGGGCAACAGCCTGCTGACGGTCATTCTGGGCCATACCACCGTGTCGGTGGCGTATCTGGCCGCCGACGCCGTGGCGGGCAACCTGAACCGGCTGTTCCTGGTGGTGTGCTTCGGCCTGGGCGCGGCCACCGCGGTCATGATCGGCAAGGCCATCGGCGAGGGCGCCGACCGGGAGGAGCTGATGGCGCTGGCCAAGACGCTGTCCTGGGTGACGATACTGGTGGGTGCTGTGCTGGCGGTCATCGCGCTGGCGCTGGTGCCGTTGCTGTTCCAGCCGGTGATCTTCCCGCTGTTCAAGCTGGAGGGAATGAGCGCGCATCTGGCCACCACGCTGATCGTAACAGGCTTTGCCTGCATCCCGCTCCACGCCTACTCCATCTCCGCCGTTACCGGTATCCTGCGGGCGGGCGGCGATGTGTTCTGGTCCACGGCGCTGGATCTGGCGCCCCAATGGCTGGTGGCGCTGCCGCTGACGGCAGTGCTGGGTCTGGTGCTGGACGCCGATCCCTGGTTCATCTCCCTGGCCATCCAGATGGAGAGCTTCGTCAAATGCCCCATATGCCTGTGGCGCATCCGGTCGAAGAAGTGGATCCACGATGTGACGGTGCCGGAGGGTGAGGAACGATGAGGAGCCTTTTTCGCTGCACCGTGTGCGGCGCGCCCCTTGAACGGGAGGAAAAGCGCTATCGCTGTCCCAACGGGCACTGCTTTGACATCGCAAAGGAGGGCTATACCTATCTGCTGCCGGTAAACCAGCGGCACTCCAAGTCCCCCGGCGACGACAAGGCCATGACCGCCGCGCGGAGCGCGTTCCTGGCCAAGGGATACTATGATTTTCTGCGGGATGCCCTGTGCGACATCGCCCTGACCTATACCCGCCATGCCCCGGCGGTGCTGGACGTGGGCTGCGGCGAGGGGTACTATACCGCCGCCATCTGGAGCATCCTGGCCAACGCCGGGAAGGAGCCCCGGATGGCGGGCATCGACATCTCCAAGGACATGGCGCGGCGGGCGGCAAAGCAGGTGCGGCAGGCGGAGATCGCCGTGGCCAGCGCCTATCATCTGCCGCTGGCGGACGGGACTGTGGATCTGCTGCTGGACTGCTTTTCGCCGCTGGCCGTTGACGAGTTCCGGCGGGTGCTGAGGCCCGGCGGGCACTTTCTGTATGTCGTGCCGGCGGCGGAGCATCTGTGGGAGATGAAGCAGGTGCTGTATGACCGGCCCTATCGCAACGAGACGGGAGAGACGCCCTATGAGGGCTTCCGGTATGTGACCATCGCCCGTGTGCGGGACACCATCACCCTGCCCTGTCAGGCGGATATCCAGGCGCTGTTCGGCATGACACCCTACTGCTGGAAAACGCCCCGGGCGGGGAAGGAGCGTCTGGCGGCGCTGAGATCCCTGACCACCACGGCGGCATTCGATATCCACATTTTTGAGCGCGAGTGAAAGGAGAAGGCCATGAAATGCTGCGTTTTGTTTGGTTCGCCCCGGGGCGGCCAGAGCAACACCCGTGCGCTGCTGACGGAGTTTCTGGACGAGTGGCAGGCGGCGGGCAACATCTTTGTGGTGTATTCCCTCTATGACGAGGCCATCAGCCCCTGCATGGCCTGCCGGGGCTGCCAGTGGGACTGGGACGGTCCCAACTGCGTCATTGACGACGACATGACCGGTATTTTTGAGGAAATTCTGGCCTGCGACCTGCTGCTGTTGGCCAGCCCCATCTATCTGTGGAGCTGCACCGCGCCCATGAAGGCGGCGCTGGATCGCTGCATCTACGCCCTGTGCAAGTACTACGGCGACGAGAAGGGGCCTTCCCTGTGGGAGGGCAAGGCGGTGGCGGCCATCACCACCTGCGGCTATCGGGTGGAGAAGGGGGCCGACCTGTGGGAGGAGGCACTGCGCCGCACCTGCAAGCATGCCCGTCTCCGGTGGCTGGGCCTGTACGGCGAGCGGCATCTGGGCTATCAGACCGCCTTTATGGACGAGGAGAAGGCCCAGCGTGCCCGGCATTTCGCCCAGCAGGTGCTGCGGCAGATGCAGGTGAAGGCTTGAGATGGCGGCCATGACGAGACAGAGACGAAAGCGGAGAAGCAGCCTGCCGGCAGTGCTGGCTGTCATGCTGGCGACAGCCGCGGCGGCGGTGCTGCTGGTGCTGGTGTTCCGCTCACTGCTGCCGGCGGCCCAGCGGGAGGAGCCGGATCCCCACGCGGGACAGGTCTACGTCAACGACGGGGCCAATATGGTGTGGCTGACGCCCCACGACAACTTTGATGTCAGTCCCCTGCACCGGTGGCAGTTCGTGACGCTGGAGGAACGGCCCTGGTACGCGGGCAGTGAATTCGCCGTGCGGCGGGGCATCGACCTGTCGGTGTTCCAGAAGAATGTGGACTGGGCCTCGGCGGCGGAGAGCGGCGTGGAATTCGCCGTCATCCGGCTGGGCTTCCGGGGCTACGGCAAGGGCGTTCTGCAGCCGGATGACCTGTTTGACAGCCATCTGGAGGGCGCGCACGGTGCCGGGATCGACGCGGGAGTGTACTTCTTCTCCCAGGCGCTGACGGCGGAGGAGGGCCGGGAGGAGGCACAGTATGTGCTGGAGCGGCTGGATGGCCGGGCGCTGGAGCTGCCGGTGTACTTCGACTGGGAGCCGGTCAGCGCTGAGGATTCCCGCACCAACGGCTATGACTACGCCAACCTGACGGACAGCGCCGTGGCCTTCTGCCAGACCATCCAGGCGGCGGGCTATCAGGCGGGGGTGTACATCAACCGCCAGCAGGGGTATTACCACTATGACCTGAGCCGCCTGGCGGACTACTCCCTGTGGGTGGCGGACTACAACAGCTATCCGGACTTCTATTACCGGTTCGACATGTGGCAGTACACCGCCAACGGGCAGGTGGAGGGCTTTGATATCCAGGTGGACGAGAATTTGCTGTTCGTGCCGAAGAACTGAAGAATGACAAGTTGAAACCCCGCCCTCCGGCGTATGCCGGAGGGCGGGGTTTGTGCTGTGTGATGGGGAATACTGAAGCCCCCTTTGTTTCCCATGGGAAACAAAAAACCCGTTAACGGGTTTTGCATCGCCGGGCCGCTTGCCGTGACCGACGCAGACAGAAAAACCGCCCCACCTGCGCGGGGCAGGCGGACGGCGTTCCACATATCCGGGAGGGGTTTGCTGTGTGCCGAATCTCAGGCGAAACTTGTCCCAAACTGTGGATAGTGCCAAAAACCGGAGCAGACCTTTCGTATTGATGGCTACATTGTACCATATCCTTCCGGCAAAAGCCACCCCTAAAATCATCATTTTTGTAAAACCTTTATCATGCTTTCGCGCCGCGGCGGCGCGGTATTGCCATTGGGCGGCGAACTTGCTATGCTGATAAAAACGAAAACGGAGGACTTCCGGATGAAAAAGAGCTCTTCCCTGCCCACGCCGGGTCAATGGTGGCGGGAAAACCGCGTCAGCTGTCTCGTGCTGGCCGCCGCGCTGGTGCTGTTTCTCGCTGTCCGCGCCATCGCCGCGCCGGAAAAGGAAACGGCCATCGACGCCGCGGAATACGCAGAATACGAAAACGCCGTGATCACGGAGGTGCTGTCGGACAACACGTTTACCGATCCGGCGGCGGACAACGCCCTGCGGGGCGAGCAGATCCTGCTGGCGGAGGTGAAAACCGGCCAGTACAAGGGCGAGATCATGCAGGTATACGGCTATGTGGGGCCGCTGTACGGCGGACAGCTGAAGGCGGGCGACGGGGCCACGCTGCTGATCTCCACCTATGCCGACGGCAGCCATGTCGCCACGGTGTATGAGTACAACCGCCTGCCGGCGCTGGCGGTGATCGTGGCGATGTTCCTGATTGCCACGGTGGCCGTGGGCGGCAAGGTGGGCGCGAAATCCCTGGTGGCGCTGGCCATGACGCTGGTGTGCCTGTTCTGGATATTGATCCCGCTGCTGATGAAGGGCGCGCCCACGCTGCTGACGGTGTTTCTGGTATGCGCGTACATCACGGTGGTGACCATGGTGATCCTGGGCGGCGTGCAGCGCAAGACCGTGTGCGCCGCGCTGGGCACCATCGCGGGAACGGCGCTGGCGCTGCTGTTCGGTCTGGCGGCCCAGAGCCTGGCCCGGGTGGACGGCCTGCGGCTGACGGATGTGGAGCCCCTGCTGCAGCTGCGGCAGACGGGCACGCCGCTGGGCCTGCGGGGCCTGCTGGTGGGCGGTATCGTCATCAGCGCCCTGGGCGCGGTGATGGACGTGGCCATGAGCATCGCCTCGGCGCTGACGGAGGTACACACGGTGGCGCCGAACCGGAACACGCGGGAGCTGTTCCGCTCCGGCATGAACATCGGACGGGACATGGTGGGCACCATGACCAACACGCTGATCCTGGCCTTCCTGGGCAGCGGCTTTGCCCTGATCATCTATCTCTACTCCCTGGGGCTGAGCCCCTATCAGCTGATCAGCTCGTCGTATCTGACCATCGAGGTGGTCAGCAGCATCTCCAGCAGCATCGGCGTGATCCTGTCGGTGCCGCTGACGGCGCTGATCAGCTCGGTGATCCTGACGAGGGGGAAGGGGTAAGAAAAAGCGATCAAAAAGGACTGACCTTGAGGGCATCTTTCATAGGTACACAAAGTGACCTGACCGTTGTATGGGCAGGCAGTGGCGTAAGCCGCTGCCTGCCTGTTCTTTTTTGCCTTGATTTTTCTTGTTCTGTGCTTATGACACCTGCGTTTGTGCGGCCATCTGCTGGACGACCATTTCCAGAGAGGGAATGAAGTGTACCTCAGTGCTGTCAGCATCTTCCGCTGACAGGGTGCTGTCTATGACTCCGATGTCGCGGTAGATGATCCGTACCACCTGCATGCCGTTGCGGTTGTAGCGACCTGGCCTCTCGCCAATGTCTATGCGCTCAATGAATGTCCACAGCAATTCCGGTGTCAACTCGGTTATCTCTGTGTAGCGACTGGCCTTTTCAATGAAGGCATCCACGTTGGCAGCGGAAGCTTTCAGTTTCTCCAGCTTCGCCTGCTTCTCTGGAATGGACGCTGCCAACTGCTTCTGCTCGGCGTTGTAGTCGGCGGACAGCATTCGGAACTGCTCGTTGCTGATTTTGCCCAGCACATTGTCCTCGTAGAGCCGCTTGAACAAGGCCGACAGATCCGCGTTCCGTTTCACCATTTTGTCCAGCTCCCGCTGGGTGGCGGTCATCTCCTTGCGAAGCTGTGCTGTGTTCTTGCGGTTGATGTAGGCGGCGAACTGGTGCTTCTTTGTCCTTGCGAAATGCGTCACCCGCCGTAGGTCATCCAGCACGATGGCTTTCAGGTTAGCTTCCGTGATATGGTGAGGTGTGCAGGCATCCTTGCCCCGCTTGCCGTAGGTGGAGCAGCGGAAATAGTACTGCTCTGGCTTCATTTTACCAGTGCGGCACAGCACCATGTACCCGCCGCAGTCGGCGCAGTAGACCAGTCCGGCGAACAGTCCCGGCTCATCCATGTGCTTGGGTGGGCGTCGTTTGTGCTCACGGATGCGCTGCACAGTGTCCCACAGCTCTTGGTCGACGAGGGCCTCGTGGGTGTTCTTCACCAGCACCTGTTCTTCCGGCGGGCGGTGAATGACCTTCTTGTTCTTGTAGGACAGTGTGCTGCTCTGCATATTTAGCGTGTGGCCAAGGTATACGGGGTTGGAGAGAATGTCCGCCACCGTTGCGCCGCACCAGTGGTAGGGTCGCGTGGTATCCAGCCGTGTGCAGGCTACGCCAGTCTGTTGGTAGTACTGGTTGGTAGGGTTGAGTACCTGCTGCGCTTTCAGCATACGGGCGATCTGACAGGAACCTTTGCCCTCAGAGCAGAGTTGAAAGATGCGCTGAACGATCCCCTTTGTCTCCTCGTCAGGAACAATATGTTTACTGTCACCATCCCGCTTGCGGTAGCCGTAGGGCGGCTTGCCGCCTAAGCGTTCGCCGTTCTCCGCCTGCATCCGTTTCACGGAACGTACCTTGCGGCTGGTGTCCTTGGCGTGGAGCTCGTTGGCCCAGTTTCGGATGGGATTGAAGTCACTGCTACTCTCCACCAGTGAATCCACTCCATCGTTGACCGCGATGAAGCGGACGCCCTTGGACGGGAAGTAGAGTTCCGTCAGTTCGCCGACCCTCAGGTACTCACGGCCCAGCCGGGACATATCCTTCACGATCAGGGTGCGTACCAGTCCAGCCTCGATGAGCGTCACGATGTCCTGCCATGCGGGACGGTCGAAGTTGGTGCCGCTGTACCCATCGTCCGCCATGAATACGGGATTCTGGAATCCGTTGTCAGCAGCGTACTTCTCCAGATAGCTGCGCTGGTTGACGATGCTGTTGCTGTCACCGGCGTGGTCATCCTCCTGACTCAAGCGGCCATAGAGAATATCCACCGGTTCTCCGATTTTGATGATATTTGTTGTAATTTGACTTGCCATGTTGCCTCCTTTCTCAAGGGCAAGCCGATGCGGTACACACAACATACCGCAAGGCTCGTCCAAAGTCTACTGAAAGATTTACCGGTTTTCTTTCTCTATGTTTGCGTCGATGCAGGCCAGCAGCTTCTTCGTGGCGGTAGTACTGCCGACCGATGAAATATTGAGCGTGACCACACCGCTGCCATAGAGCTTGATGTACGGTCGGCTCTCAAAAGCAGTCGGATTGATAATCGTCAGTTCAGAAGCGTCAACCGACACCGTTTCCTGTCCCGCAAAGCTGTATTTATACGGCTTGCAGTTGAAGACTACAGTAAAACTGCCGATTTTGTTGAGCTGCTCCTCAATGTCCAGATTGCCGGAAATGACGCCGTAGCGGAAATACTCCGCATCGTAGGAGTCGGTGATTTCGTGGTATCTGTCCGGCTCGGAATACAGCCAGCCTTTGATGTCCCGCAAGACGGAAGCAAGGGCGGCTGTGTTTTTTCGGGCAAGGAACACGGTATAGGTGACCTTGATATTGGAAAAACGGCGGTTGGGGTTGATGATATCGCCGCTTCTGCCGGAAATGGAGATGAACTCCGCATCGTAGCTCGGTGCGGAGAACACATCCTTTTTCTCGATATGCAGACCGAACTCAGCGGAACTGCGACCGTTGTAGGTAAAATAGGTCATGCGAATGCCACTCCTTTCCGCTGGGCGAACTGATTCGCCGTTTCCATGACTTCGGTGGTGAGCTGTCGGATGTCCTCGCTGCTGTAATTGTTAAAGTTCGTAATGTTCAGTGCGATGGTGAAAGCAGCCCCCGCCTTGCCGACCACGCCGTCCACGGCAGAGCGGATCGAGCCTTTCACGTCAAAGTCGGTGGGCAGAGCCGTCTGCATATCGTGAGCGAGGTCGCCCATGACACCGTTGATATCCTCCGCCATTCCTTCTGCGGCTTTGACCGCTTCATCACCGTTATCTTCAATGGAGCCTGCAAGACCCTTGACCAGCATTTCACCGACCCATGCCATCTCCTTCGAGGGCGAATGGATGCCGAAGAAATCACAGATACCGTCCCAGATGGAAGAGATCCACCCGGACACCTTATCCCACAGCCATGAGGCAAGCTGGGTAATACCGCTCCACAGACCTTTTACGATGTTGCCGCCAATCTCCACGATTTTGTACATCAGAGAGCCGAAGGCTTTCACGATACCCGCAATGATCTGCGGCACGGCCTTGACGATTTCCACGATGATGGTGGGCAGGTTTTCAATCAGCGCAACGAACAACTGCACTCCTGCCATGATGATTTTATCGATGTTTCCGACCAGCGCATTGACGATGCCGGAGATGATCTGCGGAATGACCTGCACGATGGTCGTGATAATCTGCGGCAGTGCTTGAATGAGGGAAATCAGCAGGTCAATGCCTGCCTGAATAATGAGCGGTATCGCATTCAGCACAGCATTGATAATGCCATCAATGATTTTCGGGATGGCCTCTACGATTGCCGTGATGATCTCCGGCAATGCGGCAACAAGCGAGGTCAGAAGCTGAATGCCTGTTTCGATGATCTGAGGAATCGAATCCAGCAGGAAGGTAATGATCCGTTGATGATCTCCGGCAGTGCTGCAATCAGCACGGGGATTGCGTCCAAGAGTCCCTGCGCCAGTCCCGTGATAAGCTGCAGCGCAGCATCCAGGAGCATCGGCAGGCTGTCCACCAGTCCTTGCACGATGGTGACGATAGCCTGCACCGCTGCCGGGATGAGTGTGGGCAGCGCATCCGCAATGCCGGTCACAAGTGTAGACACCAGCTGAACCGCAGCCTCAATAAGCAGTGGCAGATTCTCGATCAGCGTGTTCACGATGGTCATAAGTGCGGACACCGCAGCCGGGATAAGCTGCGGAAGCAGGGACAGAAGCGTTTCCAACACCTGCGAGAACAGCTCAGTGACTGCTTCCAGTAGTGTAGGCAGCAGTTCACCCACAGCCGTCAGCAGAGCGTCCAGCGCCGTGGGCAGTGCCGCCACGATGTTCTCGATGACCGGGGTGATATTTGCCACCACAGTCTTGAAGGCATCCACCATGTTGTTGCAAAGCAGCTCCATGTCAGCGTCCGCATCGCCGAAGCCTACGATGAGGTTCGACACGGCGGATTTCAGCGCATTGACAGAGCCGGAAATGGTAGCCTCCGCTTCCTTGGCGGTCGTACCGGCAATGTCCATGCTTTCCTGCATGACATGGATGGCTTCCACCACATCTGCGTAGGAGGAAATGTCGTACTTGACGCCGGATATCTTCTCCGTATCGGCGAGCAGTCGCTCCATTTCCTGCTTCGTGCCGCCGTAGCCCAGCTTGAGGTTGTCGAGCATCGTGTAGTTCTGCTTGGCAA
>ERZ1026898.1554-NODE-1554-length-11178-cov-3.774971_pt1 | contig 11178 bp, 9 predicted proteins | sample MGYA00380178_ERZ1026898 | MGnify/ENA primary metagenome ERZ1026898 (study PRJEB33269, sample SAMEA4719814) | human gut metagenome | biome: human-associated habitat; feature: organic feature; material: feces | place: Cameroon | collected 2013-10 ... | reverse complement strand
AAGCATTATACTATACATTTTATCTTGGTTCAATAATATTTTTACAGAAAATACATATGATTTCCTGTATTCTTTACATTAAAGGCGCAACCAGTCTTAACACCTGCCCGGCTACCTTCATAAGAACTCCTCTGTTTCTCACCTCGGTCACTGTAACTTTGTGACATTTTGCCAGGGTATTCTGGAAGTCTTCTTCCACTTTCTGAACCTCCGGATTATCATAAATAAATACTCCGTTTTCAAAATGCAGATAGAGACTCCGGAAATCCAGATTGATACTGCCTACTGTTGCCGTATCATCATCAGATACAAATACTTTTGCATGTACAAATCCAGGTGTATACTCATAGATCTGCACTCCGCCTTCAATCAATTCTTTATAATATGTCTTTGCTACCGCGAACGCATACCATTTATCCGGAATATGCGGCATGATGATGATCACTTCAATACCACTTTTGGCTGCACGTGTAAGTGTTGTCAGCATCTCATTATCCAGTATCAGATACGGAGTCATGATATGCACATACTTCTTCGCATGATTCAGGATATGGAAATACACCTCTTCTCCTACGTTCTCATGGTCAAACGGACTGTCCGCATATGGAATCACGTATCCCAGTCTGTCATTCAGTGATTCCGCTTTTTTTGTAAGATATTTTCCATAAGGCTCAACACCACGCATATCTACATCCCACATCTGCAGGAATATCATTGTCAGGCTCTGGACCGCATCTCCTCTTAACAGAACAGCTGTATCTTTCCAGTGACCGAATCGTTCTTTTTCATTGATATATTCATCAGCCAGATTCACACCACCTACATACCCTGTCTGCCCATCGATCACACAGATTTTTCTATGATCGCGGTTATTCTGGATTGTAGACACAAAAGGCCGGATCTTATTGGACATTTTGCACTTGATCCCGAATTTCTGAAGTTTCTTAGGGTAACTGTACGGCAGCAGATCAAATGCACACATTCCATCATACATGAACCTGACTTCTACACCTTCGTTCACTTTCCGTTTCAGGATCTCCAGGATTGTATCCCACATAATTCCTTCCTCTACAATGAAATATTCCATGAAAATGAACTTTTCTGCTTTTTCCAGCTCTTTAATCATAGAAGCAAATTTATCCTCTCCCACCGGGAAATATTCGACTTCCGTATTGCGGTAGGTCGGAAATCCAAGTTGATGTGACAGATAATAAGACAGCTGTGCATTTGCCGATTTGCTTGCCCAGAGTGCCTCTGTAACCTTCTCATCCTGATCCATATAAGGTTCTGTCTCCATACGAAGTGCCGCAAGTCTGTTCTGTACAAATCTCGTCTCCAGCTGCAGATGTACATAGATATAAAATACCGTTCCTATAACCGGAAGTGCCATCACACACAGCATCCAGGTCATTTTAAATGCCGGGTTCCCTTCTGTATTAATGATATATACAAGAACAACGATTTCCATCACGCTCATCGCACTGTATATAAAGGTTGCATACTCTTTCAGATAGTATGGAATTCCTAAGAATACCAGTAACTGTATCAGAATCAATATGACAAAAATCCCGGCACGGCTGAACACCATTTTAAAAAATTTCTTCTTTGCCACCGTCTTTTTGCTTTGTTCTTTCATACTTTTTCTCTCCTTTATCCAGGACCATACAATTCTCACCGGGTTTTGCCGTCCCAGGCTCCCTTCAGGTACTGATACAGCCAGGATATGATACAGTGTATCATATTTTTATTTTCTTCTCAACTTGCAATAATTTATTTTAATTTAATGGAAAAAAGCATATAATATGTGCTATGATAAAGGAAAGAACGGAAAGGAGTCAGATTATCATGGCAAAATGGAGCAAAAAATTATTAGGTCTTGCAGCAATCGGCAGTGCCGCAGCAGGTCTGGTTTATTATTTAAAGAAGTCAAAGAAAGATGAGGACGATGATTTCAACGATGATTTTGAAGACGAAGACTTCGATCTGGATAATGACCTCCAACCGGTTGACCGTGGATATGTCGATCTGAATGCAGCCAAAACAACTACCGAAGAGGACAATGCAGCAGATGACAGTATAGAAGTATCTTCTGCGGACAACACAGAAGATACTTCCGAAGATGCTGATGCTAAGGACACTCCGGATACTTCCGAAGACACTGACGAAGACGATGGGGATGACGAGGATTAATCGGTATTTATTACCTTTACTGCAGAAGACATTTCTGTATCCAATAGTCTTTTTGCATATACAAGTATAAAAGAGCAGTATATGATATCAACAGGGTAATCTTTTTATTCTCCCCGTTTGATATTATATACCGCTCTTTTTTCTTTCTAAAATGTTGGAAACACTTTCTATTTTCTCCAGCATTGATTCAGAATTGCCACAGCTTCTTTGATATCTTCTTCTCTCATATTCGCATATCCCAGAAGGATGGTTGCTTTTTCCTTTTCTTCTTTGCGAATCCGGTAATCAGAAAGCCCATATACCCGGATATCTGCTTTTTTCGCCTTCTCGATCAGATTTCTTTCTTTTTGTCCGTTTTTAAATGTTAACAGGATATGAACCCCTGCATGTTCCCCCGATATCTCACAGATATCTCCCAGTGGTTTCAAAGCTTCGATCAACACATCATGCCTGTTTTTATATAACGCCCTGGTCTTATTCAGATGGCGTTCATAATATCCTTCTTCAATAAAGTGCTGCACGATCGTCTGATCCACTTTTGATACCGTAGAATTCACAAAGCTTCCCTTCTTCCGATATGCTTTCAGAATATCTTTTGGCAATACCATATAACTCAGACGTATTGCGGGTGCGATGGATTTAGAGAATGTTCCAAGGTAAATGACTTTATCTTCCGCATCATATCCCTGTAATGCCGGAATCGGTTTCCCTTTATAGCGGAATTCACTGTCATAATCATCCTCTATAATATATCTTCCGTCTTTTTCATATGCCCATTTCAAAAGCTCCATTCTTCTTCCTATCGGCATAACAATCCCGGTCGGATACTGATGGGATGGCGTTACATAAGCAATATCAGCTCCCGTACTTTCAAGATCCTGTATTTTCATACCATGTCTGTCCATCGCCACAGGAACCGTCTCATACCCAAGTGTATGGATCACTCTGTATGCCTGTTTGTAAGTCGGATCTTCAAATGCGATCATATGTTCTGTTCCGAGGATCATACCAAGCAACATCAGAATATAATCACTCCCCGCGCCTATCAGAACCTGATCCGGTGTACAGTCCACTCCCCGCGCCTGATACAGATAATTACTGATAGCACTCCGGAAACCATATTCGCCCTGCGGATCCCCTGTACGGAATAATTCTGTCCTGTCATCCATCAGGATATCTTTTGACAGTTTTCGCCACACATTATACGGAAAGCTGTTCAGATCAACTCCATTCGGCGTGAAATCATATTGATACACTTTTTTCTTTTCTATTTTCCGTTCGGACTTCTTTTCTTCTTTTTTCAGTTGATATAATTCATCAATCTGAGCCACAAAAAAACCGCGGTATGGGGCAGATTCAATATATCCTTCTGATAATAATTGTTCATATGCCAGTTCAACCGTGCTGCGGCTGACTTCCAGATGCTTTGCCAAAGCCCTGGTAGACGGGAGTTTTTCCCCGTAAGGAATCCTCCCGTTCTGGATATCAGACTTGATATAATCATAAATCTGCTCATACAGCGGCTTCTTCGAACGACTGTCTAGATTTATCGTTAATTCATTCATTTTATTTTTCCATCTTAATCACAGTATCTTTATTAATGTATTCTACTGTTCATTATTTCTTATTTTTTAGGCAGCTTAAATGAACTCTTCAGCGATACGATACGGTTAAATACCAGATTCTCCGGTGTAGAATCTTTCGAATCGATACAGAAATATCCGTTTCTTACAAACTGGAAACTGTCGCACGGACCTGCTTCGTTAAAGCTGTCTTCTACATAGCACTCCTTTAAAATCTGCAGTGAATTCGGATTCAGATTCAGGGAACCGTCTTCTTTATTATATACACCCTTCTCTTCATCGATCAGATTCTCATATAATCTTACTTCTGCTTTCTTTGCCTGTGGAGCACTTACCCAGTGGATTGTTCCCTTCACTTTACGTCCGGTAAATCCTGTTCCACATTTTGTCTCCGGATCATAAGTACAGTGAACAACCGTTACATTTCCTTCGGCATCCGTCTCGTAACTTACACATTTTACAAAATATGCATGCATCAGACGTACTTCATTGCCAGGGAAAAGACGGAAATACTTCTTCGGCGGCTCGATCATAAAATCATTACGCTCAATATAAAGCTCACGACCAAATGGCACTTTTCTCATACCAAGTTCCGGATTCTCCAGGTTATTCTCTACATCCAGATACTCAACTTCTTCCTCCGGATAGTTATCAATTACCAGTTTGATCGGATCAAGAACTGCCATCATACGAGGCTTCTTCATCTTCAGATCCTCACGGATACAGTACTCAAGCATTGCATAGTCTACAGAGCTCTGGCTCTTGGATACTCCACACATCTCAACAAACATCTTGATAGATTCCGGTGTGAATCCTCTTCTTCTGAGGGCGGCTATTGATACCAGTCGCGGATCATCCCATCCGTCTACGATACCATCCATAACCAGTTTCTTAATGTATCTCTTACCTGTAACGACATTTGTCAGATACAGCTTTGAAAATTCAATCTGTCTCGGTGCCGGATCAAATTCACATTCTTTCACAACCCAGTCATATAATGGTCTGTGGTCTTCAAATTCCAGCGTACAGATAGAATGTGTGATATGTTCGATCGCATCTTCGATTGGATGAGCAAAATCATACATTGGATAGATGCACCATTTATCTCCGGTGTTATGGTGTGTCATATGAGCCACACGGTAGATGATCGGATCACGCATGTTAATATTCGGCGATGCCATATCGATCTTTGCACGTAAGACTTTCTCTCCGTCCTGATACTTGCCGTCTTTCATCTCTTCGAAAAGTCTTAAGTTCTCTTCTACCGAACGGTCACGGTACGGACTGTTCTTTCCAGGCTCTGTCAGCGTTCCACGGTATTCACGCATCTCTTCTGCCGTCAGATCACAGACAAATGCTTTTCCCTTCTTAATCAGTTTTACGGCACACTCATACATCTGATCAAAATAGTTAGATGCAAAATAGAGATGATCTCCCCAGTCAGCGCCTAACCATTTTACATCTTCTTTAATAGACTCTACGAATTCCATATCTTCTTTCATCGGATTCGTATCGTCAAATCTCAGATGAAATGTTCCATTATACTTCTTTGCAAGTCCTGAGTTCAAAAGAATAGACTTTGCATGTCCGATATGCAGATATCCGTTTGGTTCCGGTGGGAATCTTGTACATACTTCACTGTACACTCCTTCTGCAAGATCTTTATCTATTTCCTGTTCAATAAAATTTTTGGAAACTGTTGTTTCTTCTCCCATGGTATCCTCCTTAGGTTTTAACTATACATTATGCTCATTATCTTATCATAAAAAATATGATGAAACAAGGGAAGATACTTTATTTTATCCCAATTACCTTTAGCGCAAATGTACGGATTTTGGAACAGACGGATTTTGCCCGGCCTTACAGATCCATCCATTTTCCTTTCCATACATACAAAAGCATCAGTAGCATTCCCAGAAGCCAAGACGTCGGATAACACATCATCACATGTCCGAGACTTCTTGTCCATGCCATTGTTCCCGCGATCCACATCACACGGAATCCACACAAAGATACCAGAAATACGACCATTGCCTGCATCGTCTTGCCTGTTCCTCGTATCGTTCCTCCCAGCACATGCAGAATTCCAAGCATCCAGTAAAACGGACAGAAATACCTCATAATATATACACCATACTCCACAACCTTCTGGTTCGTCGTAAAGACACCTATCACCTGTGGAGCAAATATCAGCAACATAATCCCGGTTAACACCGAATAGCCAGCCCCCATCACAGTAGATATATGCATTCCTTTTCTGACTCTGTCCGGCTTTCTGGCGCCAATATTCTGTCCCGCAAATGTAGTTGCGGCCATACTGATGCTCAATACCGGAAGGATGTTAAATCCATCAATCTTTATATATGCCGCAAATCCGGCCATAACCGTTGCCCCGAAACTATTCACGCTCGTCTGTACGATCAGATTCGAAAGTGAAATTACAATATTCTGGATTCCCGTCGGGATTCCGATACGGATGATTTTGGAAAGCAGATGGTCATAGCAGCGGATTTCCTTAATCTTCAACTTATATACATCTTCACTTCTGATCAGAAATCCCCATATAAAAATGCATGATATCAACTGACTGATATCTGTAGCCAGTGCCGCGCCAACGATTCCAAGCTTCAGTCCGACAACCATGATCAGATCCAGGAATATATTTGAAATCGCTGCGATCATCAGGTATACCAGGGAACGTCTGGAATTGCCCACGGCATTCAGAACACCCGCCGACATATTGTAAACTACCGAAAATAAACTTCCGCCAAAATATACCTGCAGATAGATTACCGACTGTTCAAATACCTTGTCCGGTGTTCCCATCAGGCGCAGCATCGATGGTGTCACTGTAATTCCGATTACAGTCAGAAGCACTCCTGCTACCAGCGCGATCGCCATCGTAGTATGTACGGCCTTCCTCACGCCTTCTGTATTTTTGGCCCCATAAAACTGCGAGATCACAACACCTGCACCAGTCGATGCTCCTATGCAGAAACCGATTAGCAGGTTAATGATCGCACCGCTGGATCCGACTGCTGCCAGTGCGTTACTTCCCACATAGTTGCCGACAATAATCGAATCCACCGTATTATATAACTGTTGAAACAAATTCCCCAGAATCAGCGGGATTGCAAAAAAAAGTATTTCTTTCCAGATCACGCCCTCTGTCATTGTCTTCATTTTTTTCATGTTTCTCTCCCTCTTCTGTCTACCATGTTCTAGATTACTATTCTATCCCTATTTTCATTTTCCGGCAATGTGTTTTCTTTATATTTCTTTTGATTTTCTCCCGGTATCACAAAAAAATGTATTGACAAAATCACCTGATTCATTGTATAGTAACAATGTTGCATATCACTTATGCATGCTGCCTTGGCTCAGTCGGTAGAGCGTCGCCTTGGTAAGGCGGAGGTCGGCGGTTCGATTCCGCTAGGCAGCTTAAAAGAAAAGCTCTGTAAATCATGATTGATTTACAGAGTTTTTTATTTCTTCTTTTCTTTTGCTTTCATTCTGTTCTTTCCGCTTTAACGATTGTCTTCGGCGTACTATACCACACTTTCTGATATGATCCTGTATCCTTTTTCAAAATTGCCTGCATCAGCTGGCATATTTCCATTACCTGATCTTCCATCTTATTGTCAATCGTTCCATACATTTCGCCCGACATAATCTTCTGGTGCATTTCTTCACTGTTATTAATCCCGATGATCACTGGAAGTTTCAGATTTTTTTCTTTGTAATAATCATACACCCCAAGTGCCATATCATCGTTATTGCAGATAACAGCCTCTACGTTCTGTACTGCCTCGTCATCTAATGCCGCAAACTTTTCATAAGCCAGCTCTCTCTTCCATTCAGCCAGGATATTTCCCTTCTGATTCAACGGAAGTTCTGCACCCGTTTTCAGGAATCCGCTTGTTCTGCGGATTGCATCAAAATGTGATTCTTCTCCTTCTACCAGTACATAATCCAGCATTCCATTTCCATTCCAGTCGAGTATTCTGCTTTGTTTTTTCCAGAGATCTTTCAACAGTTCCCCCTGCATCACACCGGCCGCTCTGGCATCCGTTCCTACATACCAGACATTTTTCGATATTTTCAAGTCCTTTTCATCAATCTCCCTGTTAAATAAGATGACTGGTATGTCTGCATCTTTGGCGTCAGTCAGTACACTTGCCGCCGATGCCGGTTCTACAAGATTTACAAGCATCACATCGTAATCCTGAGCATACATCTCCTGCAGCTGTTTTTCCTGACGGCTGCCGATCCCTTCTGCATCATAGATTTCATAAGATACTTTTTTCCCAAGTATTCTCGTCTGTCCTATCTTATCTTCCAGTTCTCTGATATAACTTTCCATAAATGTATCGCTACGGTCATATACTGCAATTCCGACATGTATATACCGGTCTTCTTTTTGCGGCAGTTTCCATGCGATCACAAGTCCGGTCAGAAGAAGGAGCAAAACGCTCAGTATGAGGGTGTATTTATCTATCTTGCATTTTTTACCGTGTTTCATCTTCCGATCACCTTGAAAGCAGCGCATCATATTCACCGCTTTCCATCCTTTCTTTATCCAGTCTTACCGGCTTCAGACAAATATTCTTCATATCTTTTGTCTTTCCTTTCTTTTCTAACATCTGCATGCTTTCATAGCCAAGTCTGTATGTATTTTCTACATAAATGAATGGTTTTTCCCCATTTCTCACCTGCTCCAGCACTGCATCTTCTACCGGCAGACGATATTGTTCTTTCTTACTTTTTAAAGTAGCTGCATAATACTTAAACTCACTCTGCATCGTATCTGTCACTGCCAGAAGATTATTTTCCTTATAACCGCCTTCCTTTTTCTCCAGATACATTTCCGGATATACAAAAAGGATCCCTTCAGAGCCATTCTCCATTTCTTCTTTCACAAGTTCATCAAACGCTTTTTCCGTCAGTCTGCTTTTATACCATACATCCAATTTCACATGGTCATCATAAGCCTGGTCCCGTATTCCATCCAACAGGCCATACAGCTCATTCTGACTGTCTTTCGGTAAGATCACTGTAATCCTCGTCTTTTCCTCTGTGTAATTCTGACCTGCCATCATCTGCATGGATACAAATGCGATCAAAAAAAGTAAAAGGATCAGCAATATATGTTTTTTTCTACCTTGCATCATCGGTTTCCTCCATCTTTGGAATTATAATGGTCGCTGTCGTTCCTTCATCCAGTTCGCTCGTGATGGTTACGCCATAATCCTCTCCGTAGATCAGCTGGATCCGTTCGTTTACATTCCGCACACCAATCCCCGATCCGCGTTTGCTCGAAATTACTTTGTTGTGCATGATATGATCTATGGTTTCCTGTGTCATTCCAGGTCCGTTATCTGCTACATCAATTCCAATATCTCCATCCCTATCATAGATCCGGATGGTAATCTCTCCGTCCTCATACATTCCCTCCATGCCATGATAAATCGCATTTTCAAGCAACGGCTGAATGGACAATTTCGGACACAAGTATTTTAACAATGCCGGATCTGCCTCTATCTGAAATTCAAATTTATCCTTAAATCGGATATTCTGAATTGCGAGATAACTGGATGCATGTTCCAATTCTTTCTCCAACGGAATCATATCTTTTCCCTGACTTAGAGAGATACGGAAAAACTTTGCAAGCAGAGATACCATCTTTCCTGCCCCTTCATATTCCTCACTTCGTATCATCCAGATGATCGAGTCCAATGTGTTATACAGAAAATGTGGATTAATCTGAGACTGCAGCAACTTCTTCTCCATCTGCTGACGCTCGTGTTCGTTCCTTCGGATTTCTTCCATCTGTTCCTGCAGCTTATCTGCCATGATATTAAAATGTGCGCTGAGATTTTTCAGTTCTCCGATTCCCTCTTCTTTTGCCTTAATATCATAATTGCCTTTTCCAAATTCCTGCATCGTCTGAAGCAGACGATAAACCGGATCCGTAAAGCTTCTAAAAAGTAAAATATCCAGGAAAATTAATATCACGCCAACCAGCAGCAGAGTAAACCATGCAACATAGTGCAGATTATAACTTTCAAAATCCAGACTGGACATCGAGTTTACGAGTACCACATTCCATCCGGTATATCCAATCTGCTGGCGCTCAATCAGCCATTTTCCTCCGCTTTGCTCTTCTATTTTATAATTCTTGCAGGCCATTGCCTCTTTCACCGTTTTTTCCTGATACATTTCCGAAGCGATCTCTTTTTCAAATGGATGATACAGTAATTGCCGGTTTGTATCCAGAAGATAACAGTATGCCGATTTTTGACTCTTATAATGCAGCAATACCTCATCTATCGAATCCGTATAATACTCCAGAAGCAGTACTCCGGACTTCATATTGCCATTTTCCACATATTCTATGTAACGGCTGATTTCATAAACGTATCTTGCCTTGTCTGGTTGTACCAGTTTCTTCTCTCCGTAATGAATCGTCTCTATATTCTTTTGTGCATTTTGAAACCAGTCTTCCTGTTTTACCTCTGCTTTATTCCTGTCCGATAATTTTTCCGAATGCCACAGACTGCTTCCATCTGCATCGTAAATTGCAGCGCTATAAAGCACCTCTGATTCCCGCACCATACGTTGTTCCATTTCTCTTTGAAACATTTCTGTTGCCGTATCATAGGTCCGGATATCCTGATAATAAATCGAGTTGATCAGTTCATTGATATTCTCTATCTCCGCTTCTAAATCCTGGGCCAGCGTTTTTTTCTGTTTTGATACTTTCTCAATAGTATCTCTTTGAAAATATCCCGAAAAATAATGCGAAAACAAAAACATACAGCTTATAATACAGACCGCAATGGAAACAGACATCACGAACGGGAACACAATGCGGATACTTAATTTTTTATGCTTCATCCGCATCTCCCCCCTGTTTTCTGTATTTTACCGGAGACATTCCACAATTTTTCTTAAATACATAGCTGAAATAATTCGGCTCCGGATATCCCACCATATTTCCGATCACCTGACTCTTATAATCTGTCTGTAAAAGCAGTTTTTTCGCCTCTTCCATCCGACGTCCGGTCAGATAGTTCACAAATGTTCCACCTGTTTCCTGTTTGAAGATTTTCGAAAAATACGATGAACTGACATGAAGCTCCCCACACACGGTCTCTACACTTAAGTCAGGATCCGGAAACCTCTCTTCTACGATCTTGCGCGCATGTTCCGCCAGGATGACATTATTATCAATCTGTTTTTTCTGAATCAGCGACCGGATCAGTTCACAGTAATTGACCAGCCAGTGATCCAGCTCTTCCCCTGTACTTAACGAGAGAATCTTCACTGCCATTTTCTTCGTTCCTGCAAATTCTATATCCGATGTGATCTGATATTTTTTGTAAAATCTAGAGAATGAAAATGA
>ERZ1026898.1553-NODE-1553-length-11183-cov-2.794842_pt1 | contig 11183 bp, 8 predicted proteins | sample MGYA00380178_ERZ1026898 | MGnify/ENA primary metagenome ERZ1026898 (study PRJEB33269, sample SAMEA4719814) | human gut metagenome | biome: human-associated habitat; feature: organic feature; material: feces | place: Cameroon | collected 2013-10 ... | reverse complement strand
CTTCATCACAAAGCGTCCAGCCGCTTCGCCCAGCCAAAGGGACAGGTCATCAGACCTCTTTCCCCGGCACGAGCGAAGCGGCTGGACTCTTATTGTGAGACTATTGCTCTAAGGGGTCCAGGCTTACAGCCAGCCGTTCTCACGATACCACCTGACAGCGGCCTGCACGCCACGCTCCAGCGGCCACTGCGGTTCGTAGCCGAAATCGCGCTTTGCGGGCTCGATGTCACACTGCCAGTTGCGCTGGCTCAGGATATGATACTTGTCCATATTGAGGGCATTCATGCGGCCTGTGACCTTGCTCAGAGTACCGCTCAAGGCACACACGATGCGCAGGAACCACAGTGGAGCCTTGATGTGCAGCACCCAGGGATTGCCCATCGACTGCTGCAGGAGGTCGCTGAAGCGGCGGCTGTTATACACATGACCGTCGCTCAGAAAGTAGGCACGGCCCACTGCCTGGGGCGAGCCGATGCACTTGAAGACTGCCTGCACCACATCCATCACATACACGAAGGTGATTTCCTGAGGCTTGAAACCCACCGAGAAGTCGGTGTGCTGCTTGATGCTCTGTGCCATGAGGAAGTAATCCTTCTCCCGCGGACCATACACGCCTGTGGGACGGAGTATGGTGTAGGGGACGTCCTTTTGCTCTGCCAGCCACTGTTCGGCCTTCCACTTGCTGCGCCCATACTCGGTGTTGGGCTCGGGGGAGTCGGTTCCCAGGATGGGAGCATACACCCAGGGGTTGTCCTGCGTGGGCTTTCTCACGGGCTGCTCACGTATGGCCCCGAACACACTCAGGCTGCTCAGATACACCAGCCGCGACGGCATCATGCCTGCCTCACGCAACGCCTCCACCAGATGCACCGTACCATCATAGTTGGTGCGATAGAAATCCTGGGCATGCAGACACTTGGTGGCACCGGCCGCGTGCACCACCACATCCCATCCGCAGCCGCCCATCTCAGCCTTCAGAGCGCACAGCTGCTCGGCCAGACGTGCCTTGCTGGAGAGGTCGAGGCAGGCAAAGCGGATGCGCTCATCCTGCAGATAAGCCTTGCTGCTGCTCCTTCTCACGCCTGCCCACACCTGATGACCCTGGCGCAGACCTTCCTCCACTATATAACTCCCTATGAAGCCACTGGCTCCGGTTACCAATATGTTCATTCGCTTATCAGTTTTCTCTTTCGGGCATAAAGGTACAGTCTTTTCGCCATATAAGCGTAACAGAAATGGCCAATAACGCCACAAGTCTGTCCTTTATATACATTATTTAATATGGCATCTGGCTGCGGAGACGAAAAAAGCATTAACTTTGCTATGACGTTGCCTGTTGGCAGTCATGGTTGAACCTAACTTATACTACTATGGGAAAGGACAAGAAGTCGGGCCAACGCCTGAAGAAGAAAGACCTGCAGGGCTTGCTCATGGACATGTTCCAGCAAGCGCCAGGCGAGACATTTGACTTGAAGACACTCTACCGCACGCTGAACCTGAAGACGCATCCTGCCAAGATGCTCATGATGGACGTGCTGGACGAGATGCTGATGGACGATTATATCAAGGAGCACCCACGCTACCATTTCAGTCTGAACACTCCGTCGCAGGTGATGGAGGGCACTTTCCGCCGCAAGGCAAACGGCAAGAACGTGTTCGAACCCGCCGACGGGACAGAGCCGATACTGGTTGCCGAGCGCAACAGTATGCATGCCATGGACGGCGACAAGGTGCAGGCCACCATGGTTGCGCGCCGTAGGAACCACGTGAGAGAGGCTGTCGTGACCGAAATAGTAGAGCGGGCCGACCACACCTTCGTGGGTACGCTGGAGGTGAAAAAGGACTTCGCCTACCTGCTCACCGAGGACCGCACGCTGGCCAACGATATCTTCATTCCCAAGTCAGCGCTCAAGAAGGGCAAGGACGGCGACAAGGCCGTGGTGAAGATAACCGAATGGCCCGAGAACGCAAAGAACCCCGTGGGCCATGTCATCGATATCCTGGGCAAGACGGGCGAGAACAATGCCGAGATGCACGCCATCCTGGCAGAGTACGGACTGCCCTACAAGTACCCCGCAGCCGTAGAGAAGGCTGCCGACAAGCTGCTTCCGGGCATCAGTGCAGAGGAGTTGGCCAAGCGTGAGGATATGCGTGAGGTGATGACCTTCACCATTGACCCGCGTGATGCCAAGGACTTCGACGATGCGCTGAGCATCCGTGCGCTCGACGGCGGACTGTGGGAGGTGGGCGTACACATCGCCGACGTGAGCCACTACGTGCCCGAAGGATCCATCATCGACCGCGAAGCACTCAAGCGTTCCACCAGCGTGTATCTGGTCGATCGCACCATTCCCATGCTGCCCGAGCGGCTCTGCAACTACATCTGCTCGCTGCGTCCCGACGAGGACAAGCTGGCCTACAGCGTCATCTTTACGCTCAACGAGAAGGCCGAGATACAGAACTGGCACCTGGCACACACCGTCATACGCAGCAACCGACGCTTCACCTACGAGGAGGTGCAGCAGGTACTGGAGGCACATCACGAGGCCAGCGAGGAGGACTACAACAGCCCCGGCGACCACTATGAGCCGCTCACGCCCGATGCAGAGCCTGCCGAGCACTTTGCCAAGGAGCTCATCATGCTCAACCGCATGGCCAAGGAACTGCGGCGCAGACGCTTTGCCGGAGGCGCGATAGACTTTGACAGATGCGAGGTACGCTTCGAGATAGACGAGAAGGGCAAGCCTACGAGCGTCTTCTTCAAGGTGTCCAAGGATGCCAACAAGCTGATTGAGGAGTTCATGCTGCTGGCCAACCGAACCGTGGCAGAGAGCATAGGCAAGGTGGCCAAGGGGCAGAAGGCCAAGGTGTTTGTATATCGAATACACGACACACCCGACCCTCAAAAGCTGATGAACCTGGCCGACTTCGTGGGCAAGTTCGGTTATAAGTTGCGCACTACGGGCACCAAGGACGACGTGAGCCGCAACCTCAACAAGCTGCTGCGCGAAGTGAAGGGCCGCAAAGAGCAGAATGTGGTGGAGATGGTGAGCCTGAGGGCCATGATGAAAGCCAAGTACAGTGTGCAGAACGTAGGGCACTACGGACTGGCGTTCCGCTATTACACCCACTTCACAAGCCCCATCCGACGCTATCCCGACCTTATGGTGCACCGCCTGCTGACGCGCTATGCCGAGGGTGGGCGCAGCGTAGGACGTGACAAATATGAGGAGCTATGCGAGCACTGCAGCGAGATGGAGCAGACGGCAGCACAGGCCGAGCGCTCGAGCATAAAGTACAAGCAGGTGGAGTTCATGAAGGACCGTCTGGGCGAGGTGTTCGAAGGAACCATCAGCGGAGTGACGGAGTTTGGCCTCTACGTAGAGGTGAACGAGAACAAGTGCGAGGGTATGGTGCCTCTGAGAGACCTCAAGGATGACTACTACGAGTTCGATGAGAAGAACTTCTGCCTGCGTGGAAGAGCCACCCATCACTGCTACAACCTGGGCGACGCCGTCAAGATTCAGGTAGCGCGTGCCGATCTCTTCCGCAAGCAACTGGACTACAAGCTTGTCAGGGAGTAGCTACGCCGCAATTAGGAATTAAGAATTTTGAATTAAGAATTGAGCTGGCGCGGGGATGGCAATACACCATATATCCCCGCGCCAGCACTTTTCACTTTACACTCTTCACTCTTCACTTCCACAATACAGTGCGGTGCGATGGCCGATGCACCGTGCTGCGATGGTCAATGCAGCGCGCTGCGTGAGCCATCGCACCGCACTCCGCCGTGGCAGTCACTTGCGTTTCTTGGTCTTCTTGGCGGCGGGCTGCTTGGCTTGCTGCTGCTCTGCCAGGATGCCCTTCAGTATCTCGGGGTCGTTGGTAGTGATGATGTCTATGCCATCCAGGTTGGCGTGATGGCGCAGATTATCCTCTCCATCCACTGTCCAAACGTTCACCTCTACACCCAGTTGCTTGGCTTCCTGCAGCCATTCAGGGTGCTTCTTGAACACACCCTCGTTGTAGTCAATGCCCGAGAGGCCCATTTCCTTAACCTGTGCAGGGGTGAGGTCACCGCTCAGGTAGGCAATCTTCGACTCGGGGGTAATCTCGTGCAGGCGCTGGCACACCACCTTGCTGAAGGCGATATACTCGGTACGCTTCTCCAGTCCAAGCATGCGCACCATCTCCACTGCCATATCGGCAGCACGCTTGTTACGCACGTCGTTGCGGTGAGTCTTTATCTCGAAGATGATCTTGCAGTTCTCCCACTTGGCAGCCTCAGTGAGGTACTGCTGCAGGGTAGGTATGAACTCTCCGTTGGCCAAGCGGTGATTCATCAGGGTAGCATAGGTGGTGTCCTCTATGCGGATGCCATCTACTGTGGCATCGTGGAACACTACGGGCACTCCGTCAGCCGTCACCCACATGTCAAACTCTGAGCCATAGCAGCCGAGGGTAGCAGCCTTCTGGAGCGCTGTGATAGAGTTCTGTGCACTGCCGTCGGTGCGCCAGTAACCACGGTGAGCCACAATCTTGGGCTGGGCATAAACCACTGTGCCCAGCACAGCAGCCGCCATGAGAGTAAGAATCTTCTTCATATCTGTTTTGCTTTAATCAGTTGTCTTTTGATGCACAAACGGCAGCGAATTGTTACCCATCACCCCCGTTTGCCTTACAAAGTTAGGCAATTTTAAGCAAGGAACGTTTCTTTCTGGTATAAGAATTACTATGAAAAAGGAGAAAACGCGTAATTTTGCAGAAAAGAAACCTAATTGACTACAGAATGAAAAGACTATCACTCACACTGCTCTGCGGACTGCTGTTCGTGGGACAGACAGCCTGGAGCCGGGTGACACTGCCCACCCACTTCACGAGCAACATGGTGCTCCAGCAGAAGAGCACCCTCACCATCCATGGCACAGCCAAACCCGGAAGCCAGGTGACACTGGTGACAGGATGGAACAAGAAAGGTGTGGCTGCACAGGCATCTGCCACCGACGGACGCTTCACGCTCACCATCGAGACGCCCAAGGGCAGTCTGAAGCCCTATGACATGACCTTCTCCGACGGCGAGGAGACCACTCTGAGCAACGTGCTGATAGGCGAAGTGTGGCTGGGAAGCGGACAGAGCAACATGGAGATGCCCATCAAGGGATGGGGCAAAGTGCTCAACTACGAACAGGAGATAGCCAATGCCAACTATCCCAACATACGTCTCCTGCAGGTGGCCAAGCGCACAAGTCTGCGCCCGCTGGAGCAAGTGGAGGTCAACATGGGCGGCTGGCAGGAGTGCAGTCCCCAGTCTGTGGAGAACTTCAGTGCCTTGTGCTACTTCTATGCCTTGCGCCTGTGGGAGGAGCTGAAGGTGCCTGTGGGTATCATCGATGACGACTGGGGCGGTACACCCGCCGAGGCTTGGACACGTGCCGAAGCGCTGCAGGAGGTGACAGGATTCGAGGAGCAGGCGAGCAAGATACTCGCTCTGCAGTATGACGAGACTGCCGTGAAGAACTACTATGAGAGTCTGCCTCAGGAGAAGCGACCCTATATCCAGGATTTCCATCACAGCAATCATGCTACGGTGCTCTACAATGCGATGATACATCCACTCATTGAGTTCCCCATCCGAGGCGTCATCTGGTATCAGGGATGCAACAATGTGGGCCGAGCAGCACAGCATCAGGCACTCTTCCAGACACTCATCACCGACTGGCGCAAGTGCTGGAAGAACCCCGACATGCCCTTCTACTTCGTGCAACTGGCCAATTATCTGCAGCCCAGCGACCTGCAACCGGAATCCCAGTGGGCACTCTTGCGTGAGTCACAAGCCGATGCTCTGTGCCTGCCCCACACGGGTATGGTGAGCAACATAGACCTGGGCGATGCCAAGGATATCCACCCCAAGACGAAGCGCGAAGTGGGCCGCCGCATGGCTGCCATCGCACTGAACCAGACCTACGGCAAGCATAAGACTGCCTTCACAGCCCCCGTCTATGAGCGCTACACCGTGGAGGCCGACGGCATACATATCCATTTCGCCACCCCGCAGGGCAGCGAACCGCTGGTCATCGAAGACAATCTGCCGGGCTTCATACTGGCTGGCGCCAACCGCCAATGGCACGTGGCCAAAGCCAAGGTGCTGAGTGGAAACGAGGTGGTAGTGAGCTGCCAGGGCATAGACTTCCCCGTGGCAGTACGCTATGGATGGGCCGACAACCCCACTTGCACGCTGCGTACCCAGAGCGGGCTGCACGTTGCCCCCTTCCGCACAGACCGCTGGTAGGCTCGGCGCAAGCACCCTCACCGCCTGCGGAGCACTCACCCCTGACATGGGACATTATTATTCATTATTAAATATAACTTATGAGAACAAGAAAGTTATTTCTTTATGCAGCTATTGCCATGCTGCTGCCCTTTGTAGCTTCATGCGACAATGACAACGGAGGAAACGAGCCGGGCGGCTCCACAGAGGTGACTCTGCCCAGCATGGATTTCGGCCAGACCATGGCCGGATTCAGGAGATAGAGGCCGACCGCGGCTTTACAGTGACCCAGACAGACGGCAAGCATCTCACGGCAGTCAAGAATGAAAACGGCAGCGAGGTGAAATACGTGTATGCTTTCGACCCTGTGACCGACGAGTATCGCTATGCCAAGGCTACTTACGCAGACGCCAAGGGATGGACTCTCGTCACCAAGTATCTCGAGAAGAGTGCCCAGATGGTGAAGTTGGGAGAGGCCAACGATGTGATTCTCTATGGTGTGGGACTGCCCCTCATTGCCATCAACAAACAGAAGAACGAGCTTTTCGTCTTCAACAAATCGATGAAAGCAATGTCATGGGGACGCATGAACAACCTGGAGGACAGCAATGCTGCTGGTCTCATCGTACCCTATCTGGGCAAGTATGCTCCGCTGGAGCTGGTGCAGCTCTTCGAACAGTACTACGGCAATACGCTCAACGTCACCCTCTCAAAGCCGGGAAATGGCGTATATGTGTATGATGTGGCTCCCAACACAAAGGGCTATACCAGAATCAAATACTGGTTCGACACCGCCACCAAGTCTATGCTGGAGGAGGCTGCAGTGTTCTTCGACCCAGAGAAGCGCCCGACAACAGCCGAGGTGGAGAAGTATATGACATATCTGGGAATGACCTACACCTCACAGAACGACCCCAGTGACGGCTCAAACATATACTTCAACTACGAGGAGAAATATGTGGCTTATCTGCTCATGAACAAGCCTTCTGACACCACTCAGGACTTCCAGCCCATGATTCAGTTCACCTTCGACGACCTCACCAGCCAGCTTCCTCCCCTCACAGTGAACTTCCCCGAACCCATCACAGAGTTTGGCACCATGACTCTCGACGAGGCTGTGGAGCAGTACAGAAGCAAGGACTACTTCCTGAATACCGCTGACGATGGCTTCGGTGGTCTGCTCGGCATCAAGGTGGTGACCAATTCTCCCGACTTCCCGGAGATTCTCCTGATGGAAGACGGTGGCAAGTACATAGCAGCAGTCCTCATTCCTAATAACGTCAAAGCATTGCGCTCACCCGGTGTGCAGAGCTGGCTCACAGCACATGATTACACCTATGACGAGAATAGCATACTGCCAACCTACAGAAGAAGCGACGGTAAGATCATGGCACAGTTTGACCTCAATGGCAATTTCACTGGTGGTGTGCCTGCTCTGGCATTCCAGCCCAACGAGTAACTCTGACCGACGGACTATCACACCCATAACACGGCTGGGCTCCTGATGCAGGAGCCCAGCTTTTTTGTGCAAAACAGGGGCATAAGACAAGGGACCGCAGTGCTCCTTTCGAAGCACCACGGTCCCTTATCCCAGAAAAGCATCTCTGGGCTTTGTACCAGCCCGATGCTTGGTTCGGAAGTCTTTGTTCTTGACAGAGACGGAGCCTGGTTCCAGACTTACGAGTCTGCTATCTCGGTTGGCCCGGACTAAAATCTGTGAGAGCGCGAGACATTATCCAGGTCATCCCAGAACTCGTCTTCCCACAGATGTTCCTTCTTTATGTCGCCCCTGTCACCACGAGTACCTATGCCGCCATTGCCTAAGCTGTCGGCCAGCACATAGCACACCTCCACCTCCTGTACATTCATCTCGGGTCTTTTATACTGCTTTCTCATTACTTTATATATTTCTTTCCGTTAATAATCAAGATACCTCTCTGCTGTTGTCCGTAGGGACGCACGATGCCGTCTATACCATACACACGTGCAGGAATATTGCCTTCGGTGAGCACCGATTCCACTCCGCTGGGCATATCGTCGCTGATGCCCAGGCGCAGATACTTGACCTGACCAGGGGCAGGAGTAAACTCAAAGTAGGCACGGAAGGGGTCGAGAACGAAGTAGTCGTTCACATGATAGAACTTGCCGGCCTTGATATAGTAGTCCGGAGTGGCAGCCTCACGAACGCGCGTTTCCTCATACACTCCCTTCAGGCACCAGGTGCCATCTGCCATCTGCTTGTGCAGACCGCCGCTCACGACTGGCACACTGGCATCAGTGGACTTCGCCTGCAAGTTCTCGCCCTCGGCAAGGAGGCGATAGACAGCCGGTGTGTTGGGCTCAATGCGTTCTACGGGGGAGAAGACCATCAAACCCTCGGTGTCGCTCAAGCCTTTCACCTCGGCCAGAGTGTAATACTGCACCTGGTCATTGCTGCTCACAGCAAAAGGCAGGCACACTGTACCCCACTCGGGAGCATCAGTGCGCACATACGATGCCTGCCTGGCCACGAAGGCAGAAGGAGCCACAAAGGGCATCTTGTCGGTAAGCACCAGATTGTCACACACGCCATCGACCACCACATTATGGTCATTGGTCACCTGTCCGGCACGTGCCAGGATGATGACATTGGGGTTGTCGGCCACATTGATGGTCACTCCCTGCAGTCCCTTGGCTTCGCGCAAGTCAAGCTGACGTGTGTCAGCTCTGTTGACCACGAGCGATGCCGTGAAGGGACGGGCACGATATACGTGGCCCTTTTCCACCTCGGGAGCCGTCTGCATAGTCACCTCGCTGAGCGTCACATCATGGCAACCATCGGCCACAATGTCGGTGGTCACCAGAGGGATGCGTACCAGAGCTGTGTTGCCGGCATCTACATGGGTCTGGGCCACTACACTATAGGTGCCGTCGCTGTTGAGCGTACACTCGGGCGCATCCTCGCTCTCAAAAGCCTCATCCCAAGCGTAGTAGGGGTCGGGATATTCCTTTCCCTTTTTACTATACGTGCCCACCGTCATCCCCTGGGGCAATGTCATGCGGAAGGACACCTTTTCCAAGTTCTTGGCATTGGCAATGCTCAGGGTGAGCCAGGTGGACTGCTGGGGATTTTCAGCATCGTGCGTAAGCCCCTCCTTCACTGCCATCGGCGTGAAGGTGGCGCTGAAACCGGGATCATATACAGGCTCCTGCTGCACAGTAAACCGGCAGTAGATATCGCCAGGACGCTTTGCTGTGCCTGCCGCACCATTGTGCGAGGCTATTTCCACGTGGTGAAAGCGCAACAGATAATCGCCTGTGGGCACACTGGCATCCACGCTCAGAGTGAGCTTCACCAGCTCCTGGTCGGTGTTGGCAGGCACCAGATTGCCCTTTACCAGCATGTCGGCAAAGAGTTGACGCCAGGCTGAACCCACATAGCGTGCCACTGGCACCATGTCGGAATAGCTGCAACTGCTGAAGCCCGTCACCGTCACTCCATCAGGGAAGTCAATATCGGTGGCAAAAGCACCACACACCATGCCCGTCTTGAGCTTGATGTAGAGTTCGGCGGTGCTTCCTGCTTGAGCATAGGTATGCTCGCAATACACGGCGTAATCCATCTTGCTCACGTCCGTGGGCTCCTGAGCCACTGTCCTGGCAGAAGCCAGGAACAGGGCGAGGGCTATGATCAGATAGGTTCTCATCTGTATATGTATTTCTTGCTGTTCATAATATAGACACCCTTGTTGATGTCTGTGGTGGAATTCACTTTACGTCCCTGCAGGTCGTAAATGCCGCTGCGGCGTGCAGCACCGTCGGTTCCGTTGATGCCGGTGGCACCATTGCCCACGGTAATCTTCACCATGCGGTTGGGCAGATGGGCCGATGAAGCATCGCTGCGTCCCATGACAATGTTGCACATGAGCACATCATAGATTCCGTCGGTCACACCTGGCTGGGCACTGATTGTCACGTTGGCCAGAGGTCCGCAAGGCAGTTGTGCGTTATCCGCAGCATATCCGATGACACGCACCAGTCCGTTGCCCATGCGGTTCCAGCCGAACACATGCGTCTGCGATGCACCATTGCCAGCCACTTCCTCCACGGTGATGCCCTCGGGCAACAGCAGGTCAAACTGGAAGCAGGTAGCCTGGAACACCCCTTCGAAGGAGAGTGCTGCATCGGCCTCAGACTCCAGCGGCAACTGGGTATCGGCCAAAACCATGCCACCACACTCGGCTGTGGGGAACATCCTGGAAGTGCGCTTCATAGCACGCGCTTCGCTGCCACCCACAAAGAGCATATTAGAGAGAGCCGGCATATCGCTGATGTCGATGGTTCGGTCGAGATTGACATCGGAATAGACATAGGATACATGCTCGAGTTCTTCCTTGAGCACTACGCTACCCAGAGCCGACATATCACTCACGGTGATGAATCCGTCGAGGTTCACATCGCCTACCTTACTGCCCAGCATCACAAACTCGGCCTGCACATCCTGTGCCTCCTCAAGGGTGAGATGCAGGTACTCATCGTTGGTCACGATGGTGTTGTCCTTGAGCCAGCCTGTGAACACATAGCCGTCAGTGGCCAGAGCGCGCAGGCTCAGCTTGGTTCCATAGGCATAGAGTCCGCTTCCGCCACCCGTGACGGTACCTCCCAAATCATTATAGGAAAGGGTGAGACGAATGTTGTTCTCGTAGAAGCGGGCCTGCACAGAGGTATGGCCCAGATAAGCAGTGGTGTAACTCAGGTCGGTGCTCACGCATTCGTCATCCACATACCAGCCCTTGAAGGCATAACCCTCCTTGGGTTCGGCGGTGAGTGTGACGTTCTGGTTGTAAGGCACACGGGCAACCTCTTCGCCCTCAGCCTGCGTGCGCACCTGTCGGCGCTCACTCTTCACACCGCTTTCCTGTCCGCTGTTGTCCTC
>ERZ1026898.1551-NODE-1551-length-11193-cov-7.702999_pt1 | contig 11193 bp, 10 predicted proteins | sample MGYA00380178_ERZ1026898 | MGnify/ENA primary metagenome ERZ1026898 (study PRJEB33269, sample SAMEA4719814) | human gut metagenome | biome: human-associated habitat; feature: organic feature; material: feces | place: Cameroon | collected 2013-10 ... | reverse complement strand
ATGGAGAAGTTGAAGAAGTGCAGCAATATCTGCTGCCAATCAATATTCAGAGGGATGTTACTCATACGCTACGCCCCGTTTCTTACAGCACAAAGATGATCAGGATTACCACCAGCAGGGCGTAGATGATGGCGGTTTCCAGAAACACCAGGCCCAGCATCATGGTGGTACGGATCTTGCCCTCGGCCTCCGGCTGACGGGCAATACCCTCGGCGGACTTGCCGACGGCCATGCCCATACCGATGGCGCCGCCGGCGGCAGCAATACCGATGGCGATACCGGATGCAATGGCCTTGCCGTTGGTGGCACTGCCAGCGGAAGTCTCTTCTTCCTGTGTTGCGGCGGTACTGTCTGCCGGCTCAGTATCAGCAAACGCAGTCACGGTCAGCATGGCGGTCAGCGCCAGCACCAGACACAGCACTAAGGCAAACACTCTTTTATTCAGCAACTTTTTCATGATTTCTTTTTCCTCCGTCACATATTTGCAGTTTCAATGTTCTTTTCGTTTTTGGCCTTTTTTGGCTTACGCTCCTGCTTCTCGGATACCTCGCCGTAGAACAGCGTAGTCAGCATAGTCAGCACATAGGCCTGGATCAACGCGTGCAGCAGTGTGAACAGCACCGCCACGATTACAGGGATCACATAGCTCAGCGTCACATAGTAGTACACCAGCTCCGTCACCAGCAGGCCGCTGAGCAGTGCGCCGAACATACGGAAGCTCATGGAGATCGGCAGGGAAAAATCCTTCAGCGTTTTGCCCAAGCCCTTGACGCCATTATTGAGGATGCCGCCGCCCATGATGACCAGATAGGACAGGCAGCCCAGTGAAATGGCTGCGTTCACATCCGACAGCGGTGCCGGTAAGGCGATGGTGTGTCCGTTGGTGGTGACGGCCTGAAAGCCGAACAGCTCAAACAGAGTGCCCACAAAGATATATACGCCCGCTCCAAAGGCATACGCCCCCAGGAACTTGTACCGGTGAGGACTATTGCCGCGGGCCATGCCGTCAAACATACTCACCACCGTCTCAATAGCCATCTGAAGCTTCCCCGGCACCAGCTTAAATCGTGGGATCACAAAGACGCGCAGCAGCAGTGCCGCCAGAAGCAGTGCGCCTACCACCACCAGCGAGGAGATGTACGCCGGATTTACATCCTTCAGCCCGAACAGGCTGATACGGTTCGTTCCGTGAAGCACCGCGTCGCGCATGGCCGCCTGCACGGATTCCGACTTTCCGTGTCCCGGAACCAGCAGGGATCCGGCCAAGAACACCGCGGTGATCAATAGCCATACCACGAGGAACCTGACCTTCTTCTTTTTTTCCATTCTTTCTTCACCTCTTATGTATGATCATAATCTGATTTTCAGGTCTGTCTGCTCCCATGGCATCAGGCTGGCGTTGCTGCCAAAATGTCCGTAGCAGGAGACTTTTGAGAAAATGGGCCGCGTCAGTCCGAAGCGCTGGATGATCGCGGCAGGGCGCATATCCACGCTGTTCTGTATTGCACGGCTTAAAATCTCCCTATCTACCTTTTCGGTTCCAAATGTCTCGACGCATACTGCCATTGGCTCTGCCAAACCGATGGCATAGCTGAGCTGTATCTCACACTGGTCGGCCAAGCCCTGTGCCACGATGTTCTTGGCGATGTATCGAGCCATGTACGCACCGCTGCGATCCACTTTGGTAGCATCTTTTCCGGAGAACGCGCCGCCCCCATGGCGGGCGTAACCGCCATAAGTATCCACCATCAGTTTGCGGCCGGTCAGTCCGGAATCGGCGGCAGGGCCGCCATGCACGAATCGCCCGGTAGAATTGACAAATATCTGCGTATCTTCGTCAAGCAGTCCGGCAGGCAAAATGGCTTCGATCACATGACGGCACACTTCGGCACGAACCGCTTCCGTAGAGACTTCCTCCCGGTGCTGTGCAGCAACCAAAACCGATGCGATGCGAACGGGACGGTCCCCATCATACTCAACAGTCACCTGTGTCTTTCCATCTGGCAGCAGAAAAGGCAGTTCATTTGTCCGCCGCACGAGTTCCAGCCGCCGGGCAAGCTCATGTGCCAGTTCAATCGGCAGCGGCATAAAGCTGGGTGTCTGATTGCAGGCGTAGCCGAACATCATGCCTTGGTCTCCCGCTCCAGCGTCCAACTGCTCGTCTTCCCGACTGCGGGTGATCCCCCGTGCAATATCAGGAGACTGTTGATGCAGGTCCACATGGATGACACATGTATCGGCATCAAAGCCGTAGCCCAGCTGGGTATAGCCGATTTCCGTGATAACCTGCCGCGCTATGGCGGGGTAGTCGATCTCCGTCTGCGATGTCACCTCGCCAAAGATGTGCAGTTGGTTTTCGGCGCAGGTCACTTCGCAGGCAACACGCGAATCAGGGTCTCTCATCAGCAGCTCATCCAGAATCTTATCTGCCACTTGATCGCAAATCTTGTCCGGATGGCCGCAGGTCACAGATTCTGATGTAAACAGCAGCTTGGCCATAGTACCGCCTCCTGTCCATATTTCAGTTTCATCATAGCAAAATCAACATATAGATACCACAGTGGAAAAGCCGGTTTTCTCCAAATTCTAAAGAAACAGCATGTTTTACGCAAATTTGCATAAAACATGCTGTTTGCGCAAAAGGCTGATCCATACAGGGGGAGGCTTTTGAACAACGTAAACGCGTTTACTCTACTGTTTTGACGGCATTGGACAGGAATTGGTCGAAAAGCACCCCCAATTTGTCTACACTTTCATCAATGTCGTTTGCCATATAATTCCAGAAAAACTGCATAACAAAGCCGATGTAGGCGTACCGGCAAAACGTAGCAATGCGATAGCATTGTTCCTCCGAAATCGGATGTTCCTGCGCCGCTTGGCGCACGATCCGTGAGAATGGATCATTCGTCAGTGAGAAGATGTATCTCTCCAACCGGTCGCGGGAGAGCCCGTCAAAAATATGGTAGATGATTTGAGGATGTTCCTTGCATCGATGCAGAATCGCTTTCGTGGTAGAAACCCACTCAATAGGCTCCCCGTTTGGAACAAAGGACTCTACTTGCTCCTGAAACCACGCATCCAGCAACCCATAAATATCCTGATAGTGATAATAAAAAGTATTGGGGCTGATTCCGGCCCGCTTGACCAGTGCTGCTACAGTGATCTTATCAAACGGAGATTCTGACAACATTTCACGAAAGGTTGCCAGAATAAGCTTTTTTGTATATAAGGCCACGGGATCATCCTCCTGCTCGCGATTCTATATAAGCTTACTGCTTATTCGACATTGTGTACTTGTTATTTTACAATAAAACCCATCGTATCGCAAGTAAGCTTTTTCACAAGACAGTCTTTGCAGTTCTCCTGCACCAGAAGAACTGGATACTTAATCCTCATTCGCGGACATTTTTCGCCTTTCTGTTATGCTTCCTCTGCCTCGATCTCGGCAATGGTCAAGTCCTGCCCACTTAACGGTGTCAGTTTATCACCGCCGCAATCAGGACAGCGCAGGGACGCGGTGTCCACTACAAATGCACTGCCGCAATCCTCGCATCTGGCCGTGGCCGGCACGGCGTGCAGCAACAGCCGCACGCCGGCCAACGCAGAGCCCGCCGTCACAGCTTCCCAGCAGTCCAGCAGAAAACGGGGTACCACGCCGGAGAGATCGCCCACCTCCACCGTAACGCTGCGGAGATGTTCCACGCCGTTTTCCCCAACGATTCGCGTAACCGTCTTGCAGATAGCATCTGCGATACCCAACTCGTGCATTACTTTCTGACCGCCTTGGCGATGACCTTACCGGTCTTTTTCACCAGATGCTCCGCTACCTTGATGGGCATAGTTTCAAACGCCCCAGCCTGCCACTCACGTGCCTTCTTCAAATGAATGGCATCAAAGGCACACTTGGTGGTACACAGGCCGCAACCAATGCACATGTACGCATCTACCTTGGTGGCGCCGCACGACAGGCATCGTGCCGTTTCCTTCTTTACCTGTTCTTCTGTAAAGGTCACGCGCTCATCGCCAAAGGTGCGGGCTTTGGCCTCATTATAGCCCGGCATCTGACGAGGCGTGGAATCAAAGCTATCTATAGCAATCAAAGCGTTCTTCTTATCCAATGCCCGGTAGACACGGCGGTCACGGCCCATAGTCAGCGTCTGGCCGGGATGTACCCAGCGATGCAGAGAAATAGCGCCCTCCTTGCCGGCAGCAATGGCGTCAATGGCAAACTTCTGACCGGTGTAAGCGTCGCCGCCCACAAAAATATCCGGTTCAGCGGTCTGATAGGTCAGAGGATCTGCCTTTACCGTCCCATTGGGATTGAATTCCACTTTCGTTCCCGCCAGAAGCGTGCCCCAATCGGCTTTCTGGCCAATGCAGTACAACACCGTCGTGCAGGCCGCTTCCTCCGTAACGGCATCATCGAATGCGGGTGCAAAGCGGCCATCCGCGTTTTTGACCGACACGCACTTGCGGAACTTGATACCGGTGCACTTGCCGTTTCTGGTCACGATCTCCGTCTGACCCCAACCGGCATGAATGCCAATACCGTCCCTCTCACACTCGCCGCGATCTTCTTCGCCCATTGGCATATCATCATATCTCTCAAGGCAGTACAGATCTACGCTGTCAGCACCGCAGCGGGCAGCAGTGCGCGCCACATCAGCGCCGATATTGCCCCCGCCGATGACTACGACCTTTCCCTTCAGCTTCACATCGCCGGTGAGATTTACCCGCTTGATAAAATCAATACCGGCCATAACACCTGCGGCGTCCGCACCGGGAATGTTCAGATTTCCGCCGGACTGCAAACCAACAGCCACATAGAATCCCTTAAAGCACTCGTTGCGCAGCTGCTGGATCGTAATGTCCCTGCCTACCTCTACGCCGCAGCGGAATTCCACGCCCATTTCACGAAGAATGTCGATTTCTGCCTGTACCACGTCCTTCTCCAGCCGGAAGCTGGGAATGGCATTCATCAGCATACCGCCGGGGCGGGCCGCCTTATCAAATACCACAGGCTTATATCCCTTTTCCGCCAGGAAAAACGCACAGCTCATACCGGCAGGGCCCGCACCGATGACCGCAATCTTCTCGTCGTAGGGACGGCCGATCTGGTTCACCATAGGCGGCACATAGCGGGTAGCCTCATGGAGGTCATGGTCAGCGATAAAACGCTTGACCTCGTCAATGGCCACCGCCTGATCCACCGTGCCGCGGGTACACTCCGTCTCGCAGCGATGGTTGCAGATCCGGCCACAGACTGCCGGGAACGGGTTCTCCTTCTTGATAAGAGCAAGTGCCTCTCGATATCTCCCATCCGCCGCCAGACGCAGATATCCCTGCACGGCAATATGGGCGGGACAGGCGGTCTTACAGGGTGCGGTACCGGTGGCTACAGTATCCTCCCGGTTTTCCCGGTAATTTACGTTCCAGTCACTTTCATGCCATACGGAATCAGACATCTTGCGGTATTCCGGCTGTTCCAACGGTGTCTTGCTGCACAGCTTCTGACCCAACTTCAATGCGTTACCGGGACAGCTCTCCACACACTGGCCACAGGCCACGCATTTGCTTTCGTCGATCTCCGCCACGAAATTGGAGCGGATCACGTCCCGTGCGCCGTACAGCATACCCACACGCAGTCCAAAGCAGGAACAGGCACAGCAGTTGCAGATGGCGGCACTCTCGCCTGCCTCCTCAATATTGGGCATGTCGTGCATCAGACCGTTCTCCTCGGCACGCTTGAGGATCGCATAGACCTCCTCGCGGGTGATCTGCCGGGCACGTCCCGTGCGGATATAATGCTCCGCACCCTTGCCCATTTGAATACACATATCCTCCTCCAGATGGCCGCAGCCGTCTCCCAGTGTACGGCGGGAGGCACGGCAGGAGCAAGGCGACACTGAGAAGATGTCATACTTATTGATGTAATAGCTGAGCTTATCGAAATCGTTGACCCCAGGGATATCCTTGATGGCACTCTCTACCGGCACCACCCGCATCAGGCCATAACCGTTTGGCATCATGGGTGCCATAGTAGCCATACGGATACGGGTATACTCCTCAAACGCGCGGCCTACCTCTGGGTGTGCTGCCAGCAGTTCCTTGTTGTTCACCAGCATCTCCATGATACCCGGCGCAAAGATCTGCATGAAGAAACGATCCTTGCCGTCGGTGGGATCTGTGGTAATGCGGAACACACCGATCCAAGCCAAATGCTCGGCCAGTTTCTGGGCCTCTGCCACGCTTTTGCCAGTCTTTTTTGCCAGATATTCTGCGGTACGCTCTTTCCGCAGCCCCGCGGCGATGGCGATATCCGCCTCGTCGTCTGTCAGAATGGATGCCATGCAATAGTATTCCGGCGCATTTTCATCGATTTTATTCATCACGCCGGAGAAGCCGCCGATGATTTTACAAAGCTTTACGATTTTAGGTCTCAGTTCTGCCATAATCTCTTTCTCCTTTTATTGTCATCTTGTATATAACGGCATATTTTGTAGAACTTTCCTCTTACATTATAAACAAACTCCACAAAAACCGCACCAGTTTATTGTTGCATATTTCTGTTGACTTATGCAAAATCTGCATATATACTGAAAAAGGAGTGGTTGAGATGGAATTATCGTTTTTGCAAGACTTTGTGGTATTAGCGGAGACGCAGAAGTTCAGTGCAGCTGCACAAAAGCTGCACATCTCGCAATCCACGCTTTCTCGGCATATTCAGGCACTGGAAGCAGAACTGGGGTGCGTTCTCTTTCACCGAACGACACGGGATATGGAGTTATCCGCCTACGGTACACTGTACCTTCCCTATGCGCGAAAAATTCTTCATACAGCCAACACCGCAGAACTTCGTTTGCGGGACTATTCTGCCAGGCAGGAAAAAACAGTGCAAATCGGTGTCGTACACAATCCTGATCTGTATCAGGTCAGCGAATGTCTGATGGCTTTCCAGTCCGCATTTCCCGATCTGTCAGTAAGCGTCACGGAGGGAACCGTAAGCGATCTGACTGCGGAACTGACGGCCGGACGATTGAAACTTATCACTATGGTCTGCGCACAGTGGGAGCAGACACCGGAAAATTTTGTTTTTGCCGGCGAGCGCCGCCTGTGCGCTGTGCTGCCCCGTGTCCATCCTTTAGCTTCTGCCGACACGATATCTTTGTCCAAGCTGAACGGTGAAAACCTTATTCTCCCGGAGAAAAATAATGTGCTCTATCAATATCTTACCCATGTATTGAATGAACTGCATGTTCACCCCAATATCATCTATCATGGAAGTTCCTCCGGCGCTTCCGTTCCACTGCACTCCGGCATGGGCATTATGATACAGGATGAGGCGATCGCGGCGCTGCATCTGGACAGCGATGTCATCCAGTGTAAGCTAGAGCCATGTGTATCTTATACGTTTGGTCTTGCTTACGGCGAAGAACTCTCTACGGCAGAAAAAACTTTCGTTCGTTTCACAAAGCAGCGGTATCAGGAGTGTGCTTCAAAGATTGAGATTAGCAATAAATAATGTTTTCACATTATTTATTGCTACGCCCGGCTAAATTTTTCCATACGGGGACAATCCTCCCGGTCAGAGACCTTTGGCATTGAAGTCCGGTGTCCTATCCACTTGAACTACATATTCGGATTTGATTGGCCTCTATAGCGATAATACGCTTTTAATGCGCACACAATACGCATTATTTCCGTAATACGCATTTAATACGGAGATAATGCGTATTGTGTTTATGACTGTGCTCTCTTCTTAGCACATCATTTTGACATTTCTATATTGACAATTACAATATATTGTGGTATATAAGAACTATCCAGTTATTTGTGCACCGCCCCAATGGGGGTTCCGAACACGGTTCGGATCGCACACGTTGTTAAGTTTGTACTTGAGGAGCATTATGCTCTTATTCGTAATTATGGGTCACTGCGCCCTCGTATTTCAATGACTATGCTGCGAGGAATTTTTCTCGCGGCATTTTCCACCTGTACATTTGCTACCGCTGCCCCGGATATACCAAACCAATATATGAACGTTTTCCTACCTACGAAGCCGCAAATCTGCGGATTGCTCAAATCGAATACGAGAAGTCCATCGGTGAATTTCGCCCGCCCAAGCAAACGCCCATACAAACCAAACGCGCGCAGAAAAAGTTTATCACGGTCAGTGAGCTTCTGGATGAATACGTGCAGGTCTATGGACTGAACCATTGGGGAGATTCCTTCTTGTCCTGCAATCTTCATCGTATTGAGCATTACATCAAGCCGTACCTGGGCAACGTGGCGGTGAAAGACCTGACCACACACGATTTGGACTTGTTCTACGATTCGCTTCAGGACAAGCCTGCCGTTGTGCTGAAAGGCCACAAGAAAACAGACGCCTGCGTTTCCCGCTCAGTGATTGAAAAGACACACGCCCTGCTGCGCAGTGCGCTGAATCAGGCGGTCATCTGGGAATACATCCCCAGCAATCCCGCCCTGCGCGTGACGCTGCCCAAGTATCAGCCGCAGGAACGCACCGTGTGGTCTGCCAGTGAAGCGCAGCAGGCTCTGGACTCCTGCACTGATCCCGTTTTAAAGCTGTGTATGCTGTTGGCTCTCGGCTGCTCTATGCGTGTGGGAGAAATACTGGGCCTGACATGGGACTGCGTGGACATTTCGGAGGATGCCACCTGCGCCGGAACCGCTTATGTGCGGATCACAAAGGAGCTGAAACGCTGCCAGAAGGACAGCCTTGCGGCACTGGAACGGCGTGGGCGCTCCACAGTCCTGCTGACATTCCCTGAGTGGAAGCAGACCGGCTCCTCCACATCGCTGGTGCTGAAAGCCCCGAAAACGGAGAGCAGTGTGCGAAAGGTATTTCTGCCGAAAACCGTAGCGCTGGCACTGGTGGAGGAGAAAAAGCGACAGCAAGGGATAAAGGAAATGCTGGCCAGCGGCTATCAGGACTTCGATCTTGTTATTGCCCATGAGGACGGACGCCCTTACGAGGAAAGGCAGATTGCCTTTCTGCTCCGCAAGCTGACCGATGCCACAGGACTGCCGCCGGTAGTCTTTCACAGTCTGCGGCATTGCAGCGCTTCACTGAAGCTGCAGATCGGCGGTGGAAACATCAAGGCGGTGCAGGGCGATACTGGCCATGCCCAGTCCCGTATGGTGACAGATCTCTATGCCCATACCAACAACGAGGAGCGCCGCCGGTTGGCCGAGAAGGTGGAGACGGATTTCTTCCAGAAACGGGCTGATACGCCGCAGGAGAAGCCGCTGGATAACTCCGCGGAACAGGCGTACCGCCTGCTGCAAGAAAATCCCGACATTGCCAGATTAATCATTGCGACGCTGCAAAAACAGGCATAGCAATAGCTTGTTGGAAGAACTGTTGGAAAGTCCAACGAAACTAAGAAACGATAAAACAAAACAAACCCTGTAACCGTTGCGGTTACAGGGTTTGCGTGGAGCTGCTGGGCGGATTCGAACCGCCGACCTCATCCTTACCAAGTGATAAAAAGGCCTCCAGCCGTTGGTATATAAGGCTTTGCGGGCATTTTTGCCACAAAAAAGATGAGGTCGAAAACTCTTTGCTCCATGTGTTCCGTCCGCTCGTTTCCCCGTGTGGGTCACGGTGTGGGTCAGCACCGCAGCCAGCACCGGTGTGGGGCAACTTTCGGCAGCGTGGAAATCATTGTGTTTTGCACTACTGTAGGCAATAAAAGAATACTCCTGTAAAAGCATAGAGCCACCAGCGGAGACTTGTATCCCCGTCGGATGGCTCTATCGTTTTGCGGTAAGTTTCCCGTATGGGTCAAAATGTGGGTCAAGCAGAGAATGCGGGACGGATATTCTGAGGGATACCGGATTTCTCCTCCTGTTGTTTGGCCCAAGTGACACGGGTTACTTCTTCTACGAAATAGCGTTCCTTCTTTGTCGCTGTATAGTAGTGGATGCCAAATTGCTGACAAATATCAAACAAAAGCTCCGTGTAAGCCATACTGTCTTCGGAGGGCAGCGAGAAATACCCGCCTGCCTGTCCGGCCAAATCATCAATTTTCTTGCGTTCGGGTGACATATCAAGCATCCTTATCTTCCAGACATTTTGAAGACAACAATAATATACCACAAACAAGAGTGTTTCACAAATGATTACGCTGCTCATATTTTGCGCTGCAGAAAACAAAGAGAAATCGAATGAGGCTGATTTCTAATGGAAGTAAAATTCCCCGCACAAGATTGGCTTTAACAAAGAGAAATCCGCCGCCAGCAAAGCAATGTGATTACCATTTTGCCAGCGACGGCTTTGTCTATTTAACTCATTGGAGTACAACGCATTATAACGCAATAGTAGAGGTGTTGCTATAATGGCAAGGTCGTCAGAGTATTAATTGCCCTGTATATTCGTCATTTGTTCCGACTATCTGTGTCAGATGGGTGATCGGCCCTGTGTCAGAGTGATACCAGTAATTTATAATTTTTTAGAGCAACCAGTACAATTTCGAGCATTATAAGCCGAAGTGCCAATACAAGCCATATTCTGCGTTTGAAGGACACTTTGCGTATCCCCCCTCTCGACTGTTATGTGCAAAATTTGTCAGAGGTTCTGTGAGCGAATCAACGCACATATGTCAGTTCTGATTTTATCTGAAATTTCTGTGGCGTTTACAGCACAACACAATGCGTCGGCAGAAAAAGTGCAGCCTTTCAGCGCACATTCTATAATGGAAGCCAGATCTGCATCCATCGAGTCAGTATATACCGATATATCATGGCACATGCCGTCCTCTACTCGTAGTTGCAGATTGACCTCTCCCCACGAGAATTTGTCACCACATGAGAAATCAAAAGCTCTGGGAGCTGTCACAGAAGCTGGATGACGTGCAGGGGAAGAAAGTGTATGGCTACCTGCCAAAGTCACTGAAGCAGTTGACGGATGATACGGTGGATGCCATGGCGAAGCTACCCACGGTCAACGAGTGCTATCAAAAGTGGTGGGAGCGGCAATGTCAGCTCAACAACTACTACTCGGAGCAGCAGCGGCAGCGTCCGCCGCTTTCACAGCAGAAGGAGTTCCGGCAGATCAAGAATGCGGTCATTCGGGAGGCAGAGCATATCCGCCAAGGCCGTATGTCCTTCGAGGACGCAGGCTTGGTGCAGGAGGACGAGCCGGTGGATGACCGCAGTATGTCCTACGAC
>ERZ1026898.1545-NODE-1545-length-11223-cov-4.975555_pt1 | contig 11223 bp, 28 predicted proteins | sample MGYA00380178_ERZ1026898 | MGnify/ENA primary metagenome ERZ1026898 (study PRJEB33269, sample SAMEA4719814) | human gut metagenome | biome: human-associated habitat; feature: organic feature; material: feces | place: Cameroon | collected 2013-10 ... | reverse complement strand
CAGATGTGTATAAGAGACAGACGTAAATGCGTTAATTTTTGTGGCCATTTTTGTAAAAATTTTTGACCACAAAGTGGGTTTTTGGCCACGAAATTTACACTTTTTGACGTTTTCTCGAAAAATTCACAAAAATTACGAAAAATAAAATGGGCAGAATCGGGCATCATCTGTCAAGTATTTCAAAAATAAAAAGACCGTGAAATTTTGTCTTAAGCAAAAATTTTCAAAATTATACCAGCTATAACCGGAATCGCAATCATAAGACCGATATAAACCGGCATCATCTTCCGATTTTTCTCAGCCTCTTCTCGCTCTTGCTCCTGTTTTTTCTCGTGAAGCTCCATGCCTTTCATGGCAATATCTTTGAAGGCATCCACTCTCCGAACTTTCGCTTCATCCACAAACCGATGCGTCTCCTGATAGTCATCGAGGCGAACCTTAGTCCCACAAAATTCACAGAACATAAAGTCTCGGTTGTTATCTTTCACCGTCAAATCTGCACCGCAGCCAGGGCATTTTACCGTCCGTGCCATAAAAGCACCTCCTATTCATACATCAAGAATATCATGCGTTCTGCCCATAGTCAAGTAAATTAGGGTGGCAGCACCCAAATAACATTTTTATCCAGCCTCATATTTTAATCCTCAATCTCAAACATTACATTTTCCGGCGAAATAATCGTATCATGCTTCTTACCCTTGAACCGAAATCTCACAAACTGCTTCGACAGCCCACCAATATTCTCCGCCGAAGTTCGCCACAATCTTAGCCTGCACTCTCCCCTGCTTAGCCAGTTCATTAAATTCACTAGTCAGCATCACTCACGTTCACCTCGAATCGCATTCCAAACTCGCATCATCTCTCCAGCCAGCTCAAAAATCATCTTACGAACATCTTCGCCATCCTGCATCAGAGCGTAAAGCCCACCGAAGTAGTCTGTCAGGTTAATACGTTCGATAGCATACGAATCGGGACTGAACCGAATAGCATGGTTGATGATACCTTCAGGAAAGTTCTTAGTCAGCACCCAGAACTTATACACCTCAGTGCTAGGCGCAGGTCTCGTAAAACCAAGAGCATTCCCAACATAATTTTCCTCAATGCGCCATCCAAGCTTTTCAGCTGCTTCGATGTATCGCTTATCGACAATCATTATTCAAACACCTCCCAGCCGCATACAGAAACTTTTTGAGCGACATCACCTTAATATCATACTGGTCTTTCATCTTCTCCAGCTCAACATTAGGCCCACCAGAGCGATACTCCGCCGCATCCAACGCATACCGCATCCGCCGATCTGCAGTTCCAGGGCTGCAATTGAATTTATCCGCCAAAGATGCCTCAATATCCACCATCGAAACAAACCGATGAGAAGTCAGGTCATCCATGACAATCTCAACCGCTTCGCCCAGCAGCTCCCCGCCAAATGTCAGCATGGGCACCTTCAGACTGAGGAGATAATCATACGTTTTTTGCTGCATCGTTCTTCACCATGCTTTCTTTGCCAATTTTTACAAACTCAAGGGCCGCTTTCAGGAGGCGAATTTGGATTTCTTCCATGCTTTTAACTGTCTCAGCAAGCTCTTTAATTGAGCAGGGACCCTCAATTGTAACTGCGGCATAAGTATTCGGATCAAACGTTTCTGCAAAGTTGATTAGGTTCTCTACAAAATTCTCGTCGCTGAAATTTGCAGAGAATGTTCCGCTTATCGGATTATAGCACAATTTATACCCAGTTTCGGTCGGGTACAAATGAAATCCGAATCGATTTAGCGCCGCAATATATTTGGTGTCAATTTCTTTCATCATTAGCTTTCCCCTCATGCTTTCAAAACCACATTGGCCGCGTGAACGAGGTATGTAACGCCATCAATGGTTACTTGTAACTGGTCGCCCTCATAATCGCACCATTTATCAATAGATCCTTCAATAATACTCCCATCAGGCATCTTCAACTGTGCCCAGGAGTAATAATATGTTGTGTCAATCACTGTTTTGTTGCACCCAGAGAGGATAAGGCAACTGACAACCATCATTAGACATACAGCGAAACAGACAATACGCTTTTTCATAATTACTTCACCATGCTCCCCTTCCGAGTCTGGTCATCCGCAGGCCAGAACGTATAAATATCATCGAACACCACGGGAATCTTCTTCTGAAGCTCCAGAAGCAGAGGGCACATCAGCTCTCTCATCTGAGGGTGAGCCGCAACCGCAGTCCGGAGCTTAAAGATATTGCGCCACTCACGATAGTTGGCAGTCACGACGATTTCGGTCTTCAGGCACAGCGGCAGCACGCAGCGGGCCTGTTCGGGACGCATACCATTAGCGATCATAAGTTTATAGTCTTTTTCAGCGTAGGTCATTGCTTCCAGGAACGAACTCTTGATTGTAACCTCGCTGTCATTCAACTTGGAATACTGCTCGCCACGAATATAAGAAGGCCAGATGAACGTCAGCTCCCCACCAAACTTGTCCTTCGAGTAGTTGCAGTACCGGGTGCTCTCCTGCGCAAAACTAGCAATACGATGCCGTACCAGTTCATTCGCCACGCCACGGTCACAGGTGAACAGAACACTCAACTGCGAATGCTCCAGCATAGCCTCATGCCCCTGTTTAACAAGAAAGCCCACCAGCTTCTTAGCCGATGAGCCATCCGGAACGATCTTATCCTCACTCTTGTAGCACACACGCGCCACTCTCTCGATCTGTTGGAGTTCCTTGATGCCTCCCTCAGAAATATCAGTCAAGATTTCGTACTTAGGTTCAACGATTTTCATAATTAGTTCTCCTTTTCATCAATGAATCAATTATTTCAAGCTGTCTAAAGCTCTTTCCGTTAGCTCTTTGGGTAACCAAGCTGATGCCAAGATCTTCGATTGGGATTATGTACCCGAGATGGGCCATTTGCTTATGGTCACAGGATTTCACCTTAGAGCACTTCTGGCATTTAGGAGCAAGTATTGTAAATGCTCCGAAGTCGTTGTTCATAATGTCCACTCCGATATCATTTTGCATTTCCAGTCTCCACAAATATCGCCAGAAGCGTGCTTTTGTGCAGTCTTCAGACCTTTCCTGATAGCCTCCTGCTTATTCTCTGCTTTGACTTCAAAAGCCTGATGTCCACCACCATTATCGGTACATTCAAACCAAAACGTGTGTTTCATATATTAGCCAGCCTTTCTCTATCAGGGTCTCGCAAAATAGAATCCCACTCTTTGATAAGTTGTTTCAAATTTGAGTCATCAACTGCTCCCTGTATGCTGTCTTCATTATAGGTCATCAGGACAATACCAGTTTTAGCAGGAGCCAACCCACAATTACAACAAGAGATTTCGTATCTGAGCTTCATAGTCGTACCACATGTCATAGTTCCTATATTCTTCAAATATGCTTTGGAATAGCACCTAGGGCAACATCTCATACAAAATCCTCCAAAATCGAATTGATCAGAATCTCCAGAATACGGTTGATAAATGCCACCAACCGATACAGCCACGGTTCTTTCGGTTCCGCCGGGATAGGCTCATCGGGTTTTCGCAGAGCGCCGTAAAGCCATCTGTCAAACTGCCCAAGTGAAACATCATTGTTGATACACCACTCACGAGCATCTGCATAACAAATATCGCCATTCATGCAAAGTTCCACTACGTCCCTCAACTTGGCGTTTCGTTGAATCAGAACTTTTCTTTGAAGCTCATAATCCTCGGAATATAAGTCCGCCACATTTCTTCTGTCAAGATCACTGAACACTTCTGCCTGGGCATAGCACCCGTTATAAGCAGTTGGCCAATCCGCTCTACGAATGACTTGAGCATAAGGTTTATCATCAGCATATAGTGTTATGATATCTTCTTCACAGTCCATATTCTCACCTCACAGCAAAATCCGGAACAGAATGAACCAGATCACCTTCAACGTGAACGCAATGATAATCAGCCATGCACAAATACACAGCGTTGCTGCCAGAATATGCCCCAGCGCATGACCGATTTTTTCCCATATTGCATTGCTCATACCACACACCTCCTCGTAGCATCCAATCGGCTCTCAGCAGCATTCAACTCAAAAATAGCCGCCGTGATGAACTCAGGATCACAGTTTTCAAAGTGGTTCCGAGCCACCTCCAGATCACGAACGGCATCCTTCAGAGTGTTCACCGTCAAAACCACCGGCTCTGTCCAGAATATCTTTTTGACGAAATCAACGATTCTGTGCAACATAGTTACTCCTTTCGTCAGCTTCCATAGCCTTTGCAATTTTATGTTGAATATAAAGAATAATCCCTGCCTGGCTATTAAATCCAAATGCGGCCAATAATCCAGAAATTGCATTCAGGGAGTTCAAATCCTCTTTAGTAAATATCATTTGATGTTACCCCGTTCCTCCTGATACTCTACAATCTTGGACACTTCAGCCTGAACTCGGCATAAGAAATCACATGAACCAAGGCGACCGCATTCAGCCAACGCCTCGGCGATATCGCCCAAAATATCCACGTCTCTTCTTCCGAGATTAACATGAGGAACAACCTCAACGTTTTCTTCGGTGATAAAGGGCGTATATTCCCCACAATGGCAACATCTGATATTCTTGCGTTGCATAACGATATCTCCTTTCAGATAAAAATAAGAGCCGCAGATTTCTCCACGGCTCTCGATTTAATGATTAGTGCTTCTTCTTATAATAGGTATTAAAACCGAGAAGCATATTTCTCATATCTCGATCATCATGCGCCTTTGTTCGCATATAATCCCAGTATTCGTCAACATGGTAACTGTGCAAGTCATCACCGTCCATCAGATCTTTTGCCATTGCGAATCCGATGCCACGATTGTAACTTGCTGCTTCTTCCCAAATTGCACGACCGATAGGATTACTCAGCACAAGCACATTGATCAGCATACGCATAGTTTTGTCTTTCATAATTTCATACCTCCAAAATATAATTCTAAGACTAACCATCTCATAAAGGAGCCTGTTATTTTCGCGTCTTCTCTTCAAACTTCAGAGGCTTGACCGTTCCCTCCCGTGCACACTCTGTCAGACACTCATTGCAGGGTTCATCCGTCTCCAGCACATTGAAGTTCTTGCATTTCGGGCAGTAGGTCGCATAGTCCACTTCACGCATCCAGTTACTCATCAGACTTCGCCTCCGAGATAAAAGTGTCCTTTCCACAGCGAGGGCAATGTGTCAGAACTTCACCGTTATGGATGCTGCTCTCCTTCAGGCTGTTCCAGTTGGATTCAGGAATTCCGAAGTGGGCATCACAGCTATTACATTTGACCGCCACGAGCTTATCGTCAGGGTCTGCATAGCCATCAAGGTCGCCAATATACTTGTGTGACTTGGCTGATTTGCAGAATGGACATCTCAAATAAGTACGTTCCATAGGGAACCCATCGGCATCATAAAGCCATGCTTCAGGAGCAATCGGGTGGCGTTTTCCGCAATTAGTACACTCAACCGAAATCCAAGGACGTTTTTTCTGAGGTACTACAAGATGTTTCTTCAAAAAATCTCGCTTAGTCTCCGTCGCAAACCTATCATCCAACTCAGGATGAGTGGTCCGCTGATTCAATGCCCACAGCAGGTTCCAGCACGCAGCGCGTAAATGGTCTTCATCGTCCATGCCAACCATATACTTTGCCAGATGCCGTGCAGCACTGTCCAGCAAAGAATGCAGAGGAATACCCTTGTCAACGTTGTGCTCGCCGTACTTCAGTGCACCTTCCTCACAGTGCTTGCTGACCTCCATGATGCCGTACCAGGGCAGAAGATCCATGCGGCCTTTCCCAGCGTGCATGTCACGCTTAGCACCAGTCTCGAACTCAGTACGATCTCCAGAATCTTTAATCATTTATTTTCTTCCTCCAATACCAGACTAAGGACTTTCTGCATTAAAACTGGGTAGTTATAATTTTCCAGCTTCAAATTCCACGCATTGACGATTGAAAGCCATGCCGCATCACGCTCAAAAAGACGCGCCAGTTTTTCTTCTCCCATTTTCTTGAGCCTATAAGCAATTTGCTTGCTCTGCCTTGCAAAATGGCATCTCGGATGAAAGAACTGTTCTGGGCTTTTTATTGTTTGTCGAACCTTTCTTCGGTTCCACGATCCGGCAACCATGTATGCAACCTCATCATCCAGCAAATATCCAGTGATCGTTCCATCATAGCGAACCTCGACATGATGCCAAATTGCAGACAAGGGGCTTTCCTGATTCGGAGTATATACAAATGAATCCTCTGCAACTCCCAACTTTTTCTTAAAGTGATCACTTAAAAGGATCTTGTTGATCTTTTTCTGAGTTTTTTTCGATATGTTTCTCATTAGCAAAACCTCCTTATTCTCCACTGCATAGTTTTGTCGAGAATATCAAGCCAGCGAATTTTGCATTTATCCTTATAATCTGGTCGCATTTTTCTCTCGGGCCGGTCTAAAGCTTGCTCTTCAAGTTTTTCAGCCAGATCTTTAACGCAACCAAGAATCTTCTCACAAGCTTCAGCGAGAGCATTGAGCACCTCAGCCATTTTTTCAAAGCCGGCGCTTGCCACTCTCATCATAGTGCAAATATCACTCTCCATAAAATTTCCTTTCATTAAAAGCCTTCTTCGAGTTCAAGGCCCTAGAAATGGCTAAGTCAATCCCCGCCCGGCTCTTCAGGTGGTAATACCAGAGATTCTTATATGGGGTGTTCAATCGGTCAATACGCCCAGATGCCTGCTCCATGATCTTATAGGAGTAGTTCTGAGAGTAAAATATGATTGTATCTGTCTTGATGCAGTTCCAGCCTTCAGCACCGGCGTTGTACTGCACCAGATACACCCACTTGTCACCTTCAGGCAGCGGTTGATGCTTATGCCCATTCCATTGAGCAACCTCAACACCTTCGTCGTAATGTAACCCGAGCAGAATATCAAGCTCATAATCAAAGTTGTAGAAGATGATAACTCTTGGCCGGGTCATGCAAATATCAAGCACTTCCTGTTGGCGGCTTTTATCCGTATTTACCAGTTTCCGCAGCAGATAGCAGAACTCACTAGCTGTCTCGATTGGTTTGTTCTGCCATGGGTCCCACCGGTTCTTGCAGATAGACAGATATTTTACCTTGTCATACTCGACAAAGATATTCTCATGGTGCGAAACCGTTGGCCGTTCGAAGTCCATATCAACCAGAATCCGCTCCCGCAGCCTTACCAAGCGCTGGGTATTCAAATAACGATCGATTTTCGGGTACTTTGTACAGTATTGGCTATATACCACATGCTGATTATTGAAGTCCGTCCGATTCCGATAGAATCCATTGGCAATAAACACCGGAATATAATCCGTCCAGCAGTCACCCGGGGTAGCACTCAGCAGAATCCATTCATTGTTCTGTGTGATTTTGTAGAAAGACTTCACCCATGCGCCTTTTCCGACGACACGCTGCTCATCAAATATAAAGAATGCGTTCTTTACACCGACATACTTGCCGATGTTGTTCCAAGAGTCTACCACAACGGTATGCTTATAAATATCATGCTCAGGATCAGTGGACATGTAGAAGTGGGCAAGTTCTTCATCCCACTCACCCGTGTCCCGCTTCCGGGCAGTTGTGATAATAAAAAGGTCTGGCGGTTCCGTCATACGCACATAGTTTTTGGTGTTCACCTCACCATCATATAGCGTATAATAGAATGCCAGACCCGTTCGTGATTTTCCGCTTCCTACGCCTCCACATAAGATACAGCCGAGTTTCATACGGCTAATCGCATCCAATTGGTAGTCGTAGAGCGTAACACCTGCCATCAGGTCGCTCACCTCATTTCTAACGTTGTGTAAATATCAGACGGTTTGCAGTTATTTTCATAGGCCAGAAGCGCTTTTGTCGCCTCTTCCTCATCTTCGCCCTCCCCTCTGATGGTATAAGCAAAGAGCTCTTTCCGGTGTCTTCTGAAAACCTTCCAGAGCTCTTTTTCTTTAGTAGAGGCCGTGCTTTTTGCAATAGGACGCATACTGCAATCCCTCCTTATCAGCTTCTCGCATGATTTCCTGAAGGGACGGCCCTTTCTTGACTGGTTCCGCAGGTCTGTCTTCTTCAGGGCAAGGGAAACCATACTTACAAACATTGCAAGTTCGCCGTGCAACCGGAACGTTATACATCATCCTCCCACACTTTTCGCAGGGCTTGTCCGTTCTCGTTCTACATCCCATAAATATCAGCCCTCCTCAACATTGCAGAAATCCGTATAATAGACCAGATCATAGTCCAACGGATGGTTGTTCCAGTCGTAATTCTGCTCGTAGTCGGCAACCTCATCCCGTTCACCGAGTTCGCGGCAAATATCATCGTTATGCTCGTAGAACCACTCCAGCGGCAGATCAAACTTGTCGCAGAGTTCCGGAATATCAAAGCACCAGCTGCCATAGTTGGTATTCTGCGTACCTTCCGAAACCATGTAATCGACGATTTCTCTTACTTTCTCATTGTCCATAATACTTACTCCTTTATTTCAAATATCAGGCTCATAGGCCCAGTTGCGAGTCATGCGGGAATCGAACCCACCGTACAGCCCATGCTAATGACTCAAAATAAAAGAGCCCCAGATTTCTCTAGGGCTCCATGTGCTTATTCTTCTGGCTCGCAGTAGTCAACGTCAAGGTGTGTCTTACCCTCTGCGTCAACGTATATAGTGAATTTTCTCGGTCGGTAGAACATCTTTTCGTACTTCTTGATGAACTCAGGAGCGAGCTCTCCGAAGTCATCTTCCGTGAGACCTACGATTAGGAACGTTCCGGCGATAATATCAATTGGGATTCCATAAGGGCCGTCGAGAGTTCGGTTGAAGTTGCCAATCCCTTCTTGCAGTTTCCCTTCTTCATTACAAATCAGAGCAACCTCATCGTCCCAAGGATATATCACCTCGATTGAGCCTTCCACTTCTTTCTGAAGCGATTCCAGTGAGCCGTCAATGTTGATTACTTCAGGATAATGCCTCGGGCGAATTCTCAAAACTTTCATACTGTTGACCTCCAAATTGCACATCAAAATATAAATCGAGCTGTTTCCTTAGAGCCGCCATTTGCGACGTGGGCGCTCACCGACTGGACATTCGACCAGAGACCAACCCTGGCACTCGTTTACGACAATTTAGTAATAGCAGTTATACTTCCGGTTGGCTCTCTCCCGTGCTTCCATGACATCAGGTGCAACGTGGCGCAGGTTCACAAGGTAACTGGGAACTCCATAGAGCTTGGCCACCTGATTTTCGATGTTGCAACCACGGAATGCTTTTTCTTCATCATAGATACCGATAAAGTAATCCGCATCAGCCATTTTCTTGATGCTTTCACCGAGGTACCAAATGGCTTGATTGGCATCAACTGGAGGATCATCAGAAATATAGGTCTGAATCACTTCAAGTTCCTCTCGGAATATAGCCTCGGCAACATGATGCAGTTGCTCCATCGTAGCCCGAATCTGTGCCTCAGTGCGGTCCTGCATAGGAACACTGATAAATAATTTCTTCATAGCTCCTCCTTTAGAACGGGATCTCTTCCTCACCAGAGGGCTCAGCCATGTCCGCTTCAGGTGCAGCAAAGCGGGCGTAACGCTCAGCATACGGGTCTGCATCAGCATCCTGCTCGACGTACATCACATCGGCATACAGGCTGTACTCACCGGGAGCATTCCGCTTCTCGACCAGATTGGCCTGAACGCAGACGTTCTTGACACGGATGAAGTCCAGCTGACCAATCGTGTCCTCATTGCAGAGCAGACGCTTGCCAGCAGTAGTGACCCAATAAATGTGCGGAGGCCACTTGGAACCCATGTTGATCGTCACCGGCACAAAGTAGGTCGGGACAAAGGGCTCATCATAGGTACGCTCAGGATTTGGGTTAGTCTGGCGAACCTTCACACCCAGCTCGATGAGGTGATTTGCCTGCTCCACCGAGGGAATGACCACATTGACACGGCGCTTGTCCGAGCCAAAGCGGTCACGGCTGGGGTCACCGCTGAAGTTGGTGGTAAAGATGAAACGGGTATCGTCGATATTGACTTTCTGTCGCTTGGTATACATTATTTGCTTATCTCCTTTTACTTATTGATTTCCATTTCCAGAAGCTTCAGGTCAGCAGTGAGGGCAGTCATATTGAGAAGAAGTTCCGTACGGTCATCCTTTACACTAGCCTTAAGGAATTCATCCCAGTTCTTATTGGCCTCGGAAATGCACTTCTTCAGCACATCACGATCAGGAGTGGCTTTCTTCTCCGTAGCAGTCTTGCCGGGATACTTCCTCCCGCTCTTCTCAACCCAATTGCGGATTTCCTTGTAGTAGTTGCCCTTATTGCCAGCACAACGCTTTGCGATAGCCATAGCCAGGCCCTTCTCGGGGTCGAAAACCTCATTCTCGCCGCACTTGACGACGGTTTTGGAGCCATCCGACCAGTAAACAATCGTGGCCGGAGGTGCAAAAATAACGTTCTTGATAGTTGTTGCGTTCATAGCCGCTCTTACCTCCTTTTGGTACACCGTGTTATACATCTCCCGCGCCTGAGCAACATAACGGGCATTATCGAGTGCATCCTGGTGATAACTTCCATTCTTCTTGATATAGGCGTTCTGGGCAGCATCCCAACGAATATCATTCGACCGAAATTGGAACTTATGCCCCGTATCCAGAGTAATAAACATCTCGCCATATGATGTAGTAATAACGTCCGTAATATTCCCAATCGGATGGTAATTGGTGTCGTAGAGTTTGAATGCCATAAAATATCACCTCACGTCAAAATTTCTTGCTGCTTCTTCTTGTGCGTCACTCCAAGGAAGGTCAGGAGCAGTCCAGGGAGCAACGCCATCGTCTCCAACAAACCAGTTGAAGTCGCCATACTTGGAAATCTCCTCCACAGCGGCATCCACTTCCTTATTGAAATAACGCTTATCGATATCCTCCTGCATCTGAAGCTGGTAGACTGCCTCGCTTTCGAGCCAACGGTATTCCTTCGCTCCGGTTACAGAAGCATATTTCCGTTCACCATCATCGGTCAGGCCCGCCTCACGCAGCAGCAGAGCGCCACCTTTTCCGGGCATAATCGGACAGAATTGGCCGACGCGCCCCACGAAAATATAGTTGTGCTCGCCTTCGGGCAGATCTTCGTTCTTATCGAGATAGATAGCTCCCTTGGAAACTGTCTTGGTTTCGCACAGGTCAGAGAACTCAATTTTCTCCT
>ERZ1026898.1542-NODE-1542-length-11260-cov-4.182240_pt1 | contig 11260 bp, 8 predicted proteins | sample MGYA00380178_ERZ1026898 | MGnify/ENA primary metagenome ERZ1026898 (study PRJEB33269, sample SAMEA4719814) | human gut metagenome | biome: human-associated habitat; feature: organic feature; material: feces | place: Cameroon | collected 2013-10 ... | reverse complement strand
TTTTAGGACAATTTTTATGCTTTAGAAATACTCCATGATCGAATCAGCACGCAACTAGGCTATCTTACTTTTCTTCCGGCCGGGTATCAGCCGCTTTATGCATTAAATCAGCAACTCTACTGAATAAACATCGCATCCCCGAATGAGAAGAACCGGTATCTCTCCTTCACAGCCTCTTCATAAGCTGCAAGCACGTGCTCTCTTCCTGCCAGTGCAGATACCAGCATGATCAGTGTCGATTCCGGAAGATGGAAATTGGTGATCAGACAATCCAGTACTTTGAATTTATAGCCCGGATAGATGAATATCTGTGTCCATCCACTCTTAGCCTCCAGATGTCCATTCTCATCTGCTGCCGATTCTACCGTTCTGCAGCTTGTCGTTCCGACGCAGATAACACGGTGTCCAGTCTCTTTTGCACGATTGATCTTCTCAGCCGCTTCTTCATCGATCATGAAGAATTCCGAATGCATATGATGCTCGGTAATCTCATCCACTTTTACCGGACGGAATGTTCCAAGTCCCACATGAAGTGTAACTCTTGCAATATCCACACCTTTGGCCTTAATCTCTTCCAGAAGTTCCGGTGTGAAATGCAGCCCTGCCGTCGGTGCTGCTGCCGAACCTGTGTGAGTTGCATATACCGTCTGGTAACGGTTCTTATCCTCCAGCTGGTGTGTGATATATGGAGGCAGCGGCATCTGGCCAAGCTGGTCTAAGATTTCTTCAAAAATTCCGTCGAAATCGAATTTGATCAGACGGTTTCCTTCTTCTACCACATCAATGACTTCTCCCATCAGAAGGCCATCACCGAAACTGATCTTTGCTCCGACTTTTGCTTTCTTACCTGGTTTTACCAGCGTCTCCCATACGTTATTTTCTTTTCTCTTCAATAATAATACTTCGATTTTGGCATTGGTCTCTACTTTGGAACCAATCAGTCTTGCCGGAATAACCTTTGTATCATTGATTACCAGACAGTCTCCCTCATGCAGATACTCTGTGATTTCTTTAAATACATGATGGGAAAAAGCCCCGGTCTCCTTGTCAAGGACAAGAAGTCTGGAGCTCGAACGATCCTCAAGCGGATCCTGTGCAATCAGTTCTTCCGGCAATTCATAATAAAAATCCTGACGTTTCATAATTATGAATTCCTTTCCCTTTTATTCTTTACGTATCTTTTTCTGATATGTTTTCATTTACAGTTGCATTTGAAGCTATTTCTTTTTCTGATTTATTTTCTACCAGACGATAGCCATTATACACTGGTTTTCCCAGTTTCTCAACTACAGAACTCTGTGTATTTTCTGTTTTTTTCAATTCCCGTATCCCAGACTCTTTCATCTGGACATTTTCCTGCGTTTTTGACAGCTCACCCTCTGATGTCTGCGGTTTCTGCTCTTCTACATTTGGCTTTTCACATTCTGGTACAACTGTTCCCGGTTGTGCCATCCATACTTTTATCTTCTTCTGATAGACCACCCTGGTATCACAAAGCATGTCATGAAATCCACGTTTTTCCGAATCAATTCCTGCAACAATATAACCGATATTCACCGGAAGGCTACATAAGAATCTTCCAACCGTCTCGCGGTACACCACATTGAACAGTGTCAGTTTCTCTTCCGGATTTTTTGAAACTACCCGGAGATTCATCGCTTTCTTTCCAAGTGTCGTTCCTGTCAGATAGGTAAATGCAATAAAATACAACACTTTCAGAGCATACAGTACGATATCTTTCAACGAATAATGAAACAGGATATCCGTTCCCGTTATCGCACCGCCGCCAGCCAGTGAGATACCTGCAAATATCAGCCGCACGATCAGGAGGCCTGCAAATACTACCACACTGTCGATCATATAAGCCGCCATCCGCACCCAGAACCCTGCATACTCCAGATTCCCACTGGCACAGCAACTGTTCTGTCTGGCTAAATTCTCCTGATTATCGTAACTGTTCTGCATAGTACATCGGCACCCCGCTTTCTACACTTTTGGCGGTTTCCGTCAGAACCTGCGCTTCTGACTTCGGAACTAATGATTCTGCTTTGGAAAACAGCGACTGCAAAAGTCCTTCATCTGATTCCATCTCATAAAATGTAGATGTTCCAAGTTTTTTGCTCATCGCATCTTTCATATCCGGATACAGACTGATCTCATCGATCAGACCGTTGTTCTTCGCCTGCTTTGCAGTATAAGTTCTTCCGTCTGCCAGTTTCTTTACATCCTCCACTGACATATCACGGCCGTCTGCCACGATATTCACGAATTTCTCATAAGCTTCATTGATCTGATCCTGATAAATAGCAATCTGCTCGTCCGTAAATTTGCTGCTGTCCTTATTCTTTCCGCTCGTGATACTTACATAACGGATTCCAAGCTTTTTATACAGCCCGGACATATCATATCCTGACATGATCACACCAATGGAACCGGTCGTTGTATTCGAATTTGCATAGATTTTATCCGATGCCATAGACACCATATATCCACCGGATGCCGCATAATGTGCCATATAATCCCAGATCGGACGTTTTGTTGTCTCTTTATATTCTTTCAGTTTCTGATACAGTTCTTCGGATTCATAGACAGTTCCTCCCGGAGAATCTACATACAGAAGAATTCCTTTATTGTTAGAATCCTCCATCAATTCATCGATATAACTCATCGTTGAATCATGCTGATATCCACTGGATGCCTCCAGTGTACTGCTTCCACTCTGTTCCTGGATCGTACCTTCTACTCTTACGATTGCAATATAGTCTTCAGACGGTGGATCAAACTGATACGAACCTCCGAGATTAATTATATCATCTGCACTGCTCTGAAGCAGATTTTTTGAAATTGTATTGGTAAATACGCTGGCAGCACTGACTCCAACGAACAGTGCTGCCGCTACTACCAGACCTATGATCTGTTTTTTCTTCATACGTAATCCTCTTGCTCTTTTTACTGAGCTTTTATCTGATATGAATGAATGTTTTTTTATTTACGAAGCTCGATTCCCATACCTTCCAGTGCTTTTAAGATACGGTCCATAGCTGCAGATACATCTGCATCTTCCAGAGTCTTATCCTTTGCACGGAATACGATAGAATATGCAACAGATTTGAATCCTGTTTTAATCTGAGCACCTTCGTAAATATCGAACAGTGAATAGCTTTCCAGATATTCGCCGCCCTTGCTCTCAATCACATCTTCAATCTGTCCTACCAGAATCTCTTTTGGCATTACCATACTGATGTCACGTGTAACTGCAGGGAATTTCGCGATTCCTGTGTACTTGCGGTCAAATGTAGCTCTTGCTACGATCTCCGGCATATCGATAACAGCAATGTATGCTCTTGTTCCGATTCCGTAGTTGTCTGCAACTTCCGGATGAACCTCTCCGAGATATCCTACAACCACACTATCGTAAATGATGTTAGCCTGACGTCCCGGGTGAAGGAATGATTTTCCTGCATTCGGATCGTATTTTTCTTTCTGGTGAAGACCTACTTTATCGAAGAACTCTTCTACTACACCCTTCATAGTGAAGAAGTCGCCTTCGCCATACATACCAAGTGTGAACTGTACTCTTTCATCCGGCAGTTCTGTAAGTGGAAGTGCCTTTGGAAGATAAATGTTAGCCAGTTCGTATAATTTTACGTCTTTATTTCTTCTGTTATAGTTTGTTGCAAGTGATGTCAGCATACCATTCAAAGAAGATGTACGCATGATACTATAATCTTCTCCCAGTGGGTTCATAATCGGAATAGCCTTACGAAGATCAGAATCTTCCGGAATCAGAAGCTTGTCAAATACCTTCGGGCTTTCGAATGAATATGTCATTCCCTGGCTGAATCCACAGAATTCTGCAATATTTCTTGCCACTTCTTCCTCACGTGCAACCTGCTCTACTCTTAATTTGAATGATAATTTTCCTGTTGTAGCTTCTCCACTTGGAAGTGTGGTCGGAATGTTATCATATCCGTAGAATCTTGCAACCTCTTCCGCAAGGTCGGCGATGCGGAATAAGTCATGACGGAAAGTAGGTGCGATGACTTCGCTTGTCTCTTCATCGAATTCCAGATCGATCTTCTTGAAGTATCCGATCATTTCTTCTTTAGAAATGTCTGTTCCAAGCAGCTTGTTGATTTTTTCCGCATCAAATGGTACTCTTACAGGCTCTTTCTTCTTGCTGTATACATCAACCATTCCTCCGACAACTTCACCGGCTCCCATCTCTTCGATCAGCTGGCATGCACGGTCAATGGCTGCCTCTGCATTATTTGGATCCAGACCCTTCTCGAATTTACCGGATGCATCGGTACGAAGTCCGATCTTCTTGCTTGATTTACGGATGTTGGTTCCATCAAAGCAGGCTGCTTCGAATAACATTGTCTGAACATCGTCTGTGATCATAGAGTTTTCTCCACCCATGATACCTGCGATACCGATAGATTTCTTACCGTCACAGATCATCAGTACAGATTCATCCATCTCTCTTTCCTGTCCGTCAAGAGTTGTGAATTTCTCACCTTTTTCTGCAGTACGCACTACAATTTCTTTTCCTTCGATCGTATCAAGGTCATATGCATGCATTGGCTGTCCGTATTCTTCCATTACATAGTTTGTAATATCAACCAAGTTGTTGATCGGGCGGATTCCTACAGAAGCCAGACGTCTCTGCATCCATTTTGGAGATGGTCCGATCTTAATGTTCTTTACGATTCTTGCACAATATCTTGGGCAAAGTTCCGGATTCTTAACGGTTACTTTGATATAATCTGCTGCATTCTCATCATTTCCTGTTGGTGTGACAACAGGTGGATAGAACGCTTTATTAAATGTAGCTGCTGCCTCTCTTGCAATACCTACAACACTGAAGCAATCTACACGGTTAGATGTGATCTCATATTCTACAACGACATCATCGAGACCAAGTGATTTGATCGCACTCTCGCCTACAACGGCATCATCATCAAAAATATAGATTCCGTATTCCGGAGCCTCCGGATACATATCTCTGTTAGAGCCAAGTTCTTCGATGGAACACATCATACCATCACTTTCAACACCACGGAGTTTTCCCTTTTTGATCTTGATTCCACCTTCTACACGCTGTCCAGGCTCATGTCCGCCTGCTACACGTCCGCCTGCTAATACAACCGGTACCTTGTCTCCCTCTTTTACATTCGGAGCGCCTGTTACGATCTGAATCGTCTCTGTTCCGACATTTACCTGGCAGATGATCAGTTTATCTGCATCCGGGTGTTTCTCAATCTTGTCGATCTGTCCGATCACGATCTTATCAAGATCTGCATCTAATTTCTCATAACCTTCGACTTTTGTACCAGACAAAGTCATTGCATCTGTATATTCCTGAGCTGTTACATCTAGCTCCGGCACATATGCTTTTATCCATGATAAAGATGTATTCATCTTTGTAATCCTCCTTAGAACTGTTTTAAGAATCTGATATCATTTTCGTATAACAGTCTCATATCATCGATCTCGTACTTCAAAAGTGCGATACGTTCCAGTCCTACACCAAATGCGAATCCTGTATATTCTTCCGGATCAATTCCGCACATTTCCAGTACGTGTGGATGTACCATACCACATCCGAGGATCTCGATCCATCCGGATCCTTTACAGAAACGGCATCCTTTTCCACCGCATTTGAAGCAGCTTACATCCATCTCGGCACTTGGCTCTGTGAATGGGAAATGATGTGGTCTGAATTTTGTCTTTGTGTCTTCTCCGAATAATTCTTTTGCAAATACTTCCAGTGTTCCCTTTAAGTCAGCAAATGAAATATTCTTGTCGATGATCAGTCCTTCGATCTGATGGAAAGAAGGTGAATGTGTTGCATCTACTTCGTCTGAACGGAATACACGTCCCGGTGACAGGATACAGATTGGAAGCTTGCCCTGCTCCATAATACGTGCCTGTACAGGAGATGTCTGTGTCCTGAGCACGATGTCTTTATTAATATAGAATGTGTCCTGCTCATCCTTTGCCGGATGTCCGTCCGGGATGTTCAGTTTACGGAAGTTGTACTCATCATACTCGATCTCAGGTCCTTCTACGACTTCGTATCCCATACCTGTAAATACACGCTCTACTTCTTCCAGTGCGATTGTATTCGGATGACGGTGTCCGACGCAGTTTTTCTTAGCCGGAAGTGTTACATCGATCACTTCTTTTTTCAGCTTTTCTGCACGGATTGCTTTTTCCATCTTTTCTTTATTTTCTTCCAGAACAGCTTCGATCGCTGCTCTTGTCTCATTTACCATCTGTCCAACCTTCGGTCTGTCCTCCGGTGCAACGTCTTTCATACCTTTTAATACAGCGGTAAGTTCACCTTTTTTACCAAGGAACTTTACACGCACATCATTCAGTTTTTCAGGCATATCGGCAGCTTCAATTGCTTTCAATGCTTCCTCTTTGATGTTCTGCAGTTTTTCTTTCATCATTTTCTTCCTTTCTTCGCATATCTTTATGTCAGCGTATGCTTTTGGGTATGCAAGAGAACCTGCCACTGGCAGCTTCTCTTGCATGCTTTGGCATAAAAAAAGCCCCGCCCCAAAAGGGACGAGACATATAACCCGTGGTACCACCCTGATTCCCGCAAAATATTTTTGCGGACACTCATTACTGCGTAACGTGCATCATACGGCATTCTCTACTTTTATTTCAAGAACACAGCTCGCGCGGGAAATTCATTCACCATCTGAACCCAAGGGAACTTTCAGCCTGTCGATTCCCTCTCTCTAGCGGAAAATGGCTCACTACTTACACGGTCATTGCCTTTATCTCATAATACTTAATTATTGTATCACATGAACAGAAGTTGTCAAGTCAGAAATTCTACTCCTGCTCCATATCCCGCAGGATCACATTCACTTCCCCGCCAAGCAGCAAAATATACATACAGAAGTACAGCCACAGCATGATCAGTACAATTGTCGTCAAACTTCCATACATAGATGAAAATCCCTTAAAAATATCCAGATAGACCGAGAAGATCCATGATACGATCATCCATCCGACTGCTGAAAATGCCGCACCCATCAACTGAACTTTCAACTGTACAATGTGGTTCGGCAAAAATTTATAGATCATCATTGTAAACACAAACAGCAATACCGGTGTAATGATTCCACGTATCTGCATAATCTGATCCACAAAGCGTTCCATAAGCGGATAATGTTCCGTTACAAACAGATTCAATGTATTACCAAATACTGATAACACCAGCAGAAAGATAATTACAATAATAAACGCAACTGTATAAAACGTTGCGCGTATTCTTAAAATAATATAATTACGTGTCTCCTTACAGTCGTAAACGCAATTCAGACCTGTCGTCAGTGCCAGTACACCTTTCCCGGCTGACCAGAGTGCAACGATAATGGTCAGTGAAATGATACCGCCGGACTGATTATATACCTGATTCACAATGGATGTGATCAGGCTGTCTACTGATTTTGGAAACACCTGAAGGACAGCCGTCATAACGTCTGCCTTCGTAACCGGCGTATACTGTACCAGTGTGATCAACAGTAATATGATCGGAATCAGACTGAGCATGAAGAAATACGCTGCCTGTGCAGCATAGGCACCTACATGATCTTTCCCGACTTGTCCGGTTATTTCCATTACTTTATCATATAGAAACTTAACTTTTTTCATCTTTTTCTCCCAAAATATTCGTCTCTATATTCTACCCGATTTTCTTTCGTTTGTCTATTAGAAATCATTCCGTTTCCCGGTGTGTTTTTCTCAACTATTCTTCCATTGATTATACTTATTTTTCAATTGTTGTTCCTGGATAGAACATTTGTAATATTTCCTGATAATTCTTCCCTGTTTTCGCCATTTCATTTGCTCCATTCTGGCTCATACCAATGCCATGACCGTATCCGCCGCCTATGATTTTGAATATATTACCAGCCTTTTTCACTTTAAAAAATGCGCTTGGAAGCAGCGTACCACTTTGGACAGCCGTACCATCCTGTTTCTTTATTTCATATCCATTTCCCCCCAGCGCCTTTCGTATCTTATTCTCTGTATCAACTGTAATACTTCCCTTATCACCGACAGCTTTTATCTGTAGCGCGACACCTCCCGGTCCTGTTTTCGTTACTTCTAATGACTGTACCGTCCCGATATTCTTTTTTACATTCTCCGCCAAAAGTGCACTCAATATATCCTGATCTATATCAGCTTCCCACCGGTACCATGGAAGTGATTTTTCATAATCTCCATTCTTATCTTTTACTTCTACCGACTGAAGATATCCATTACTTTCATTTTCACTCGTTCCCCAGGCTTTCATGGTTGTTGTCTTTCCGCAAGATGTTGAATAATAATACGTTGTTACAATATTACCTTTATATTTTAACACCTCGCCGGCAGTTTCCCTTACCGCTTCTGTGGATGCATCCTGCTGTGCCGAATTATTATATACCTGATAATCTGTGCTGTCATTGACATGCGCCTGATATTCCGGATAAGCATAGTCCTCCATCTGGCGTTCCGCGTAATTTCTTGCGCAGACTGCCTGTGCCTTTAGGGCTTCTTTCTGATAGGATGGCGGCATTTCACTGGGAACAACTTTGCATAGATAATTTTCCACCGGAAGTTCATTGATAATTACTATTCCTTCTGATGTTGCATAAAGATCCAGTATTCCGGCATAAGAAGGATTTCCATATCCTCTCCTGATGCTGCTGACAACCATCTCTCCCCCATCTTTTGCTATTACTCTGATTTTTCCATTCTGAAATCCGGAATCTTCCTTTGTGATCGTTATTTTCTCATTTTCTGCAGTCTCTTCCCTGGCACCAGTTTTTTCTATTATAAGACCTCCCGTTGCACTGACCTTTAATTCTTTATGTACAATCTGTTTATACCCGTCGGTCATGATCAATATCCTGATATTTTTCTGTGCTGTCTCCGTACTCTCTGATTTTTTCTGGTCTCTCTTTTTATCATTTTTCTTTTCAGATACAGATTTCAGCAATTCTTCCCATCTGCTCTGAATAGATATTTCGGAATGCGTTTGCTCTTTTCCCGCAGCACTTTCTTCTATGCCTGCTTTCAAGCCTCCGATCACACACAATAACAGTAAAATCCATGCTATATAGATACTGTAATGCTTTTTATTCCGTCTCCGCAATTTTCTTTCCTTTCTTCCCGCTCTTTATACCCGAAAAAAGACAGCCGCAAAAACGACTGTCTTTTATCTTTTGTATATTCCCCAAAATGCCGGTTCCTGTATTCTGACTCCTAGCACCCAGCTAGGTGGGTATCCGCATCTGCTTTTCTGCCTTCCACTGCAAAATCGATGGCCTGACATATTACAGAGATGTAAGACTCCCGTTTAAAGTATTGTAGGTTCAAAACTACAGGAGTGTCGAACATTCCAGGTTTCCACTGCACTTATTATAACCCATTTACATGGATTTTACAACCCTATAACATTATCCGATTTTAATCAGATTCATTAGTGGATCTTATAACTGTGGTCCTGCTGAAACTAAAGCTTTACCTGCTTCATTTCCTTCATATTTAGCAAAGTTCTTGATGAATCTTGCAGCAAGATCTTTTGCCTTTTCTTCCCACTCAGATGCATCTGCATATGTGTCACGAGGATCAAGGATTCCTGTATCAACACCTGTAAGTTCTGTAGGTACTTCAAAGTTGAAGTATGGGATTGTCTTTGTTGGAGCATTCTTGATATCTCCGTTCAGGATAGCATCAATGATTCCACGAGTATCTTTGATAGAGATACGTTTTCCTGTTCCGTTCCATCCTGTGTTAACAAGATAAGCTTTTGCACCGCTCTTCTCCATCTTCTTAACAAGTTCCTCTGCATATTTTGTAGGATGCAGTTCCAGGAATGCCTGTCCGAAGCAAGCTGAGAATGTTGGTGTAGGTTCTGTGATTCCACGCTCTGTACCAGCAAGTTTTGCTGTAAATCCTGACAGGAAGTAGTACTGTGTCTGTTCTGGTGTCAGTACAGATACCGGAGGAAGTACTCCGAATGCATCAGCAGAAAGGAAGATTACATTCTTAGCTGCAGGTGCTGAAGATACCGGACGTACAATATTTTCAATATGATTGATTGGGTAAGATACACGTGTATTCTCTGTTACACTCTTATCTGCGAAATCAATCTTTCCATTCTCATCAAGTGTTACGTTCTCAAGAAGAGCGTTACGTTTGATTGCGTTGTAGATATCTGGCTCAGATTCTTTGTCAAGGTTGATAACCTTAGCGTAGCATCCACCTTCAAAGTTGAATACTCCGTTGTCATCCCATCCGTGCTCATCATCACCGATAAGGAGACGCTTAGGATCTGTAGAAAGTGTTGTCTTTCCTGTTCCTGAAAGTCCGAAGAAGATTGCTGTATTCTCTCCGTTCAGGTCTGTGTTAGCTGAGCAGTGCATAGAAGCCATTCCCTTAAGTGGGAGGAAGTAGTTCATCATAGAGAACATACCTTTCTTCATCTCTCCGCCGTACCATGTATTCACGATAACCTGCTCTTTGCTTGTGATGTTGAACATTACTGCTGTCTCTGAGTTCAGTCCTAATTCTTTGTAATTTTCAACTTTTGCTTTAGAAGCATTGTATACTACGAAGTCTGGCTCAAAGTTTTCAAGCTCTTCTTCTGAAGGTTTGATGAACATATTTGTTACGAAATGAGCCTGCCATGCAACTTCTACGATGAAACGGATTGCCATACGTGTATCTTTGTTTGCTCCGCAGAATGCATCTACAACATAAAGTTTTTTGTTAGAAAGTTCTTTGATCGCAATATCTTTTACTGCTTTCCAAGCTTCCTGTGTTGCAGGATGGTTATCATTCTTATATTCATCAGATGTCCACCATACAGTATCTTTTGAATTCTCATCAACTACGATGAACTTATCTTTTGGAGAACGTCCAGTGTAGATACCTGTCATTACATTGACTGCACCAAGTTCACTTTCCTGTCCTTTTTCAAAACCTTCGAGTTCTGGTTTTGTCTCTTCCTCAAATAATAATTCATAAGAAGGATTGTGTACGATTTCTGTCGTTCCGGTAATGCCATACTTGCTTAAATCGATTTTAGCCATCTTCATTTAACCTCTTTTCTTTTATTTGCTGCTGCATATTTATAAATTCTAGTCTTGTTATATTCTCCCACAACAGCATTTGTTTTATTATTGCATTTTTCTACGCAAAAGTCAATACTTTAACAATCTTTTCACAATGTGTTTTTGCA
>ERZ1026898.1541-NODE-1541-length-11260-cov-21.556002_pt1 | contig 11260 bp, 23 predicted proteins | sample MGYA00380178_ERZ1026898 | MGnify/ENA primary metagenome ERZ1026898 (study PRJEB33269, sample SAMEA4719814) | human gut metagenome | biome: human-associated habitat; feature: organic feature; material: feces | place: Cameroon | collected 2013-10 ... | reverse complement strand
CAGAGCGCTGCGACCAACACCGGCTACCAGAGCGCTGCGACCAACACCGGCTACCGGAGCGCTGCGACCAACACCGGCTACCAGAGCGCTGCGACCAACACCGGCGACCGGAGCGCTGCGACCGTAGAGGGAAAAGAATCCATTGCCATGATAACTGGCTGTGATAGTAAGGCATCCGGGGCCATTGGCTGCTGGCTTGTCCTCACCGAACGGGACGGCTGGGATGGTGAAACCTATCCTATCAAAGAGGTACGGGCCGTGAAGGTAGACGGAGAGACAATAAAGCCCGGCGTGTTTTATAAGCTTGTGGATGGAGAGGTGATCGAGGCATGACCCCGATACCTTATGTGCCGGATGCCATCTGGCCGGACGACTATATAGACTGGATCCACCGGGAATGCCCAGTCTGCAAAGCGGAAATCCACAGCGATATCTATGTACGCAGGCTGGACGATACGATTATCGCCTGCGACCAATGTATCGATGACCACCTCGAAGAATACCTCGATGAGTACGAAGCAGGGGAAATCAAGAAGGTGGACGCTTACGACGCCGCTGGGGACAAGTATTTCGAGGAAGCAGAACAGTATATCAGACCGTATTAAGGAGGAAACATGGAGACCAACTATTTTAGAGAGCTGAACAGCATCGACTGTTCGGACAAGATCGAGAAGAAGAACGGCCTTTCGTACCTTGCATGGGCGTTTGCGTGGGGCGAAGTGAAGAAGCGTTACCCCGATGCGACCTACACCATCTATGAGAACGAGGCAGGGTGGTTCTACCACACGGATGGGCAGAGCTGCTGGGTGAAGACAGGCGTGACCGTCAACGGCATCGAGCATATCGAGTACCTGCCTGTCATGGACTACAAGAACCAATCCATCCCGCAGAGCAAGGTAACATCCTTCGATGTCAACAAGGCCATCCAGCGGTCGCTGACCAAAGCCTGTGCCAGACACGGCCTCGGCCTGTACATCTACGCAGGGGAGGATTTGCCGGAGGATGCCGAGCGAGTCCCCGACCCTGTTGAATTCTGCACCGACTGTAAGAAGCAGATCGTCAGCATCAAGAAGCGCAACGGCGAGAACTGGCCTGTAAAGGAGATTGCCGCATACAGCGAGCAGCGGTTCGGGCGCAAGCTCTGCCCCGACTGTCAGAAGAAAGCCTTTGCAGTAGAGAAGGAGGCCGAAAAGAATGAAAACAAAACTGCGGTTTGAGACCGCAGACTGGACGAAAGACCGCAACGGCTACGGCATCATCTTGTACACCAAGGATGCCGCAGCCGCACGGTCCTTCCTCGATGGCATGGAGCTTGGCAAGAAATACTCCGCAGAGCTGTCCGAGGTGAAGAACAGGAGGTCGCTCGATGCCAATGCGTATTGCTGGGTGCTTATCGGCGCTTTATCCGAAGCGCTCGGAAGGCCGAGAGACGAAATCTACCGACACTATGTGCGGGAGATGGGTGTGAACAGCATCGTGTGCCTAAAGTCGGATGCAGCGGATGAGCTGCAGGAGGCGTGGGGACTGCATGGCCTCGGCTGGCTGACGGATGCATTTCCGAGCAAGCTGCCCGGTTGTACGAATGTGATCCTGTACTACGGCTCAAGCACATATGACACAGCGCAGATGTCTCGGCTCATCGATCTCATCGTTGAGGATTGCAAGGAGCAGGGCATCGAGACGGCAACACCGGCAGAGATTGCCTTGCTGAAGGAGGAATGGGGCAAATGAAAAACGAATGGGGCGCAGAGATTGACCGAAACGGTTACGCTCCGAGCATCGTACAGGCCGACACATCCAAGTGCTTTTTGTGCCAGCGCTCCGGCGTAAAGCTCGACCGGCACGAAATCTTCGGCAACGCAATGAGGAGCAAAAGCAAGCGCATGGGGCTTTGGGTGTCCCTGTGCCACACGCCATGCCACCTGACCCATGCACACGGCTGTGCAGAAGTGATGGATTGGCTGCACCGGCTGGGCGAGCAAGCCTGCATCGACAACTACGATTTCACGATCCCAATGTTCCGGGAGGAATTTTACACGAACTATTTGGAGGAGACAGATGAAGGTATTAGTGGCCTGTGAGGAAAGCCAGGAGGTTTGCAAGGCTTTCCGGGCAAAGGGGCACGAAGCGTACTCATGCGATATACAGGAGCCGTCCGGAGGGCACCCAGAATGGCACATCCTCGGGGACGCTTTAGCGGTTCTTAACGGCGGCACCATTACCACCATGGATGGCACCCGGAACGAGATTGGCAAGTGGGATTTGCTGATAGCGCATCCTCCCTGCACCTATCTTACCGTCTCTGGAAACCGCTGGTTTAATGTGGAGCGGTACGGAGACGCGGCCCTCAACAGATTGGCCAATCGCCATGAGGCAGTAAATTTCTTCATGGAGTTTGCTCTTTCGGATATCCCAAAGATAGCCATAGAGAACCCAGTTGGCCATATGTCAACAGCATGGCGGAAACCGGATCAGATCATACAGCCGTATGAGTATGGGCATCATGCCAGAAAAACAACCTGTCTATGGCTGAAAGGGCTTCCCAAGCTACATCCAACCAATGTGTTAGACCCAGGCGAAATTGACCGGAATGGCTTTTCTGCAGGAGCGTCCGCAACTTATGCTGTGGATGAAAACGGGAAGATCATCCCGTGGGACGACCCAAGAACCGCAAAAGCAAGAAGTAAGACTTTCCCAGGCATCGCTGCCGCTATGGCAGACCAATGGGGATAACAGGAGGTTACATATGTTAAATAAAGCAATCCTTAATGGGCGGCTGACGAAAGCCCCCGAACTGAAGCAGACCAACAGCGGCAAGAGCGTATGCGGCTTTACCATCGCCGTAGACCGCAGCCGTGACCGGGAAAAGACTGACTTTGTCCCCATCGTAGCATGGGGCAAGACCGCCGAATTCGTAAACCAGTGGTTCGGCAAGGGCGACCTTATCACCATTGTTGGGCGCATCGAAGTTCGCAACTACGAGGACAAGAACGGCAACAAGCGCACAGCCACAGAGCTTATCGCAGAGGAAGCTTTTTTCGGCGGCAGCAAATCTACCGGAAAGGCAGAGGAAAAGCCCGCAGAGAGCGAGCAGGGCGGATTTGAAGAAGTCGAGGGCGACCCTAACGACCTCCCATTCTGACGGGAGGTGAGGAGGAATGCCGAATAGATTGATAAAGGATAGCTTCCGCACAAGCGACAAGATAGCATCCTTAACGGATTTCGAGTTTCGGCTTTGGGTAAGTCTTATTGTTTCGGTAGACGATGCAGGGCGCGGAGATGCCCGCCCTGCAATCATCAAAGGCAACGCATTCCCGCTTCGGGAAAGGGTTACTGCAAAAGATATCAGCGATGCGCTCCACGGTTTGGCGGCCAAAGGCTGCGTTTCCCTCTACGAGGTGGACGGGAAGCCCTACTTTTGGTTCCCGACTTGGACCGAACATCAAAGGATACGAGAATGCAAACCCAAATATCCCGACCCGCCTAAAAACAGCGGCTTTACACCGTCTGCGGAAATCTGCGGCGAGTTGCCGCAACTTGCGGCGGATTGCGGCGAGCTGCGGCCTGAATCCAATCCGAATCCGAATCCGAATCCAAATCCGAATACCCCCCAAACCCCCCAAGGGGGGCGGTTCGCCGAATTCTGGCTGCAATACCCGAAGAAGGTCGGGAAAGGAGCAGCAGAGAAAGCATTTGAGCGCATAAGGCCTGATAAGCAGACCTTTGAGCGCATGATGGATGCCATCTCTGCACAGAAGCGAAGCCGCCAATGGACGGAGAACAACGGCCAGTACATCCCAAACCCTGCGACATGGCTGAACCAGCGCAGATGGGAGGACGAGCTTCCGCAGGGGGAAACCGACAATGTTTTCCTGCAGATGCTGCGAGAGGAGGGAGAGCATGACCCGTTCTGAAACACTTGCTGTTATGTCCATCCTGAAGGCCGCATACCCCGGCTATTACCGGGACATGAAACGGCAGGATGCGGAAGCTGTGGTAAACCTGTGGTCGGAGATGCTTGCTGACTACCCTGCAAACTTGGTCGCGGCGGCAGTCAAAGCGCACATCGCAGGAGACCAGAATGGCTTCCCTCCGCACATCGGAGCCATCATCGCATCAATCGGCGAGGTCAGTAAGCCTGCAGAGCTGACGGAAGGCGAAGCATGGGCGCTGATTGCAAAGGCATTGCGAAACGGCGGCTACGGCAGCGAGCAGGAATTTGCTGCGTTGCCGGAGACGCTGCAACGGCTTGTAGGCCATCCGTCACAGCTCCGTGAGTGGGCGATGATGGATGCGGGGACGGTGCAGACGGTTGTCCAATCAAACTTCCTGCGATGCTACAGGGCAAGGATGGAGAGCGAAAAACGGCTGGCTGCAATGCCATCGGAAATCCGAGCGAAGCTGACAAACGCTGCGAACCAGCTACCGAGCTTTGATATAGCGCTGGCGCAGCGGACGATGGAGGAGAACGCATGAAAATCACAATCCCCGAAATCCCGCCATCGCTGAACAAGTACGCAGGGCGGCTGAACGGCTGGGAGTACCGAGCAGAAAAGCAGCGGTGGATTGGTTTGATGCGAGCGTACTGTAAAAAGCAAAAGCCGATGGACAAGGCCATAGTGACCATCACCTACTACTTCCCAACACGCCATCGGCATGACCCCGACAACTACAACGGCAAGATGCTGATGGACGGCCTTACCGACCGAGGCGTGATCGCAGACGACAGCTTTGACCATGTGGAATTAAGGCTGCGGGGAGAGTACGACAGACAAAATCCGAGGACGGAAATAACAATCGAGGAGGTTTTGGAATGATAGCGGAAGATGCCAAAAAAGAGAAAGACCACATGACCCAGCAGGAGAGGGAGGAATTCACCCGGCGGTGGAACGCTGCCGTGGAGAGAATCAGAAAAGCGCCAGGAGGTGGAGAGGATGCCGTCAGCGGAACGGATTGCGCTGGTTGAAAGACTGGTGCGGGAAAACAAGTCGAACAAGGAAATCGCAGAAATATTGGGCATCAAACAAAGCTCCGTCCGGTCGACTATCGTAAAGTGCGGAGTAGAGCGTGACAAGAACAGGCCGTGCAAGATGTGCGGTAAGCCTGTAGGAACGGCAAACCCGAAGGCGATGTACTGCAAAGAGTGCGGTAGGAGGATGAAGTCGGAGTACGCAAGGAAAAGCGCACAAAGGAACATGGTCGAGGTGACCTGCAAATACTGCGGGAAGAAGTTTTTCGGCCATGAAGCTGCAAAGTTTTGCTCCAAGGTCTGCTACCAAAAGGCCGTGTCAAAGGGAAAGTACAACAAGGTTGAGAACCGCATCAGGCGGAAGCCGGGGAAAATCGACATCGAGATCCGCATCTGCGGGAAGACAAACGACCGCATGGAGAATGTCGACTACTACGATGCCAGAGAGATATGGCGCAAGGGCTGGCTTGGCCGTGGCTACGCAGCGCTGGTGACCGTGGACGGCAAGCTGCTCGATACGATCCCCAAGGTTACAAAGTTCTTTGGGTTTAGGGGGGAAGGATATTGAAACATTGGATTGCGGTAATTTTGATCGTTGTGTTTGCAGGGCTTGTGCTGTGGTACATGGGCTGGCAGTACATATTGGCACAACAGGCGATGGCACAGGCGGCGGTGACTGCCGAAGAAGCTGCGGAGCGAGAACAAGCCGCATACTACAAAGGATGGCAGGACGGAAAGAATTATTATCTTGAGAAGTTTGGAGGGATAAACTGATGGAACCTGTAATTAACCCGTGGGTATTTTACCTGATTGATGGTGCGAGCTATTTGAAGTGGGGAGCGCTTATCTTTGGCATTATAATCGGACTTATTTTGCTTTCACTCGGCGTATTGTTTTTTGATGATGCGGACAGTGAGGAAGAAGAAAAATCTGCAAAAAAGAAAATGAAAACAGGAATAACTATTTTTATCATCGGTATTGTGCTTTTCTTGATTGTGCCATCTTCTGAAACAGTGATGAAGATGGTCATAGCTAAAAATGTGACATACGATGCAGTAGACGCTGCAAAAGATGTGGTAATACAAGTGTACAACGACATTTTGGCACTGTTCCAAAAATAAAAGGAGGGATAACATGGATGCACTGGAATTTATCAAGGAAGCAAAGAGAATGTGTGAAAGCTATGAGGCGTGTGAAGCCTGCCCGGCTAATGCCGATGGATTTGATGATTGCCGCATTGACCATATGCATGATATTGACGTAGAGAACGCTGTGAATATCGTGGAAAAGTGGGCGAAGGAGCATCCAAAAAAGACACGGCAGAGTGTGTTTCTGGAGCAGTGGCCAAATGCTGAACTTGATAGCAACGGTGTTATTGTAATCGACCCCTGCGATATAAATAAGACAATATATAGGAAAGACAATGGTTGCTACAATAACAAATGTGATGACTGCCGCCGCGAGTTCTGGATGCAGGAGGTAGCGAAATGAAAGGGATTGTAATCACCACAAAGAACGAGATGCGGGTGCAGGAATTTTCCGAGCCTACATACAAGAGCATCGGAGATGCTGTAGGAGGATATTTTGAGGTTGTCCGCCCGGTGCGGATGAAGCGCCCTTACTGCATGATAGTCAACGAAGAAGGGGTGCTTCTGAACCTCCCGATAAACTCCTTCGGCAGTTTCCTTTACGGGATGGACTATCATGGGAACCCGATTTTAGGGAATATCGTGTTGTTAACGGAAGGCATTAACAGCGATGGGGAGCCGGATATATTAGGGCTTAATGAACAAGACATTAAGTACCTGTGCGATATGGTTTCCAGCGGAAAGGGCACCAGAGATGGTATGTGGAAACCGGAGAAGGAGATGAAAGTGGCTGGGCTGCCCAGCAAAGAAAAAGCAATCGAAGAATGGAACAGGAGGGCTTTCGATGAAAAACGAAGTATGGAAAGATATTAAAGGGTTTGAGGGGTGGTATCAGGTGTCCAGTTTTGGGAATGTTCGTAGGATCGCCCCCGTAAACGGAAGTGTGCGGTGCAAAAATTTAAAACCGTGGGTGAATACGAGAGGATATAGCTATGTAACGCTAAATGTCCATTGCAAAAAGACGGTATTTCGTTTGCATAGATTGGTGGCAGAACATTTTATTGGGGACCCGTTACCAGAAGAAACCGATGTGAATCACAAAGACGGAAACAAACAAAATAACTCTGCGTCAAATCTTGAATGGTGTACAAGAAGCGAGAATATGAAACACGCAATTAGAACAGGCCTGTTCTATCCGAGAATAGGCCCGAGGAAGGCAGGCTGACAATGGCTGAATACTTGGACCGGGAAGCGTTTAAGAAAAGCGTTGAGGAGCGTTATTGTAAGCCGTGTAAGGCGGAGGGAAAAGACCACAACGGATGCTGGTGTCGTGCCTGTTGGGTTGACGATATGCTCGATGAGGTAGATTGTTTCCAGCCCGCTGATGTTGCCCCGGTGGTGCATGGGCGATGGATTGAAAAATCAGCCCCGGCGAGAAAAATATACTTTGAGTGCTCACATTGCGGCGCGCAGGAGAATAAACACACGGCAATAAAAGGGTATTACTGTTGGCGTTGCGGTGCAAAGATGGACGAAAAGGAGGCTGTCTATGATTAAGCCATACATCAAAAATGAAACTGCAGTGGACATTATCTGTAGTATCTGCGACAGAATGTATCCAGGAATGGACTGTGAGCCTGCCGACTGTGAGTGGATGAAGATGCTGGCGGAGGAAGCTGTTGATGCGGTGCCGGTGGTCAGATGCAAAGACTGCAAATATTTCGATTCCGGCGATAACGTGGTGGATAAATGGGAATATTGTAAGAAAAACTGCATCGATGTTTCGGAAGAATGGTTTTGTAAATCAGGAATTAGGAAGGAGAACAAAGTGGAATGAAAAGCGAAGACATTACAAAGCTGCCGTATGCACCATGGCTCGAAGATGCTATCAGGACACTGACCGAGAATAATGTTGAAGCGATCTGTATTGCCATAAAAAAGCCAGACGGATACACAATGACGGGCTACTGGAACTCGGACACCCAAGACAAAGCGATGTTTGCGAGCGCCATACAAAGCGATATTACATTGGAAATTATGGAGCAAAACGCAGATGCCATTAAACGGGCGATGGAGGAGGGCGATGAATGATAGACTACAAAAAGGCTTGCAAGTGGGAGCTGGGCAGGTACTATGAAAAACTGCAGGCCATCGACAGCCTGCAGGACGAGATCGACATGCTGTCCGCAAGGATGGAGGGCATCAGGTCGCCAAAAATGGACGCCACACCTGTACAGGGCGGCAGCTCGACCGCCGAGGAACGCATCATAAATGCCATCTGCAATAGGGACAACCTAACCGTCAATCACGAGCTGGTTAAGTGGCAAGTGCGGCAGATGGACCGTGGGCTATCTATCCTGACCGACCAGCAGCGCAGGATACTTGAGGTGGCCGTCATGCGGCGTGAGTACAACGCCATAGACAGGTTATGTGACGAGCTGCACATCAGCAGGTCGGAGCTGTACCGCAGGATGGACGAGGCCATCAAGAGATACGCTATTTGCCGATACGGTGTGACCGAGCTGTAAAACTTGGGACAAATTCGGGACAAAATAACGCCTAACATAGTGTATAATAATAGTGTGGTCAAACACATTCTCTCCTTTTGACAAACCTCCTTGACAAAACTTTCCCCGCAGTTTTGGCTTCGGCGTTTTACATGGGGACACAAAAAGAGCAAGCATTTCTGCCTGCTCTTTTTTGTTTAGCGTAGCTGCTCCGGCGTTGGCATCAGCCCAAGGAGCTGCTGCATCATGACACGGGTCGATGCAGCACATGGGTTTTTCCCGCTGCCCCATCGTTCCATGGTGCTGTAGGGGATTAAAAACCGTTCTGCCAGCTTGCGCTGGCTTATCCCGGCAGCCGCTGCGATGTCCTTGACGCTGCGATGCATAGCATCATAGATGGCACCGATCATCTCGATACGCTCCTGATCTGGGCCTCCCTCAAATGCGCCGGACACGGCCCAGCCGCTGACAAATGCGTCACGGTCATGGCTTGCAAGTGCGTCCTCGCAGATGGTTTGATAGATATTCATAATGTCCTCCTTGGCATGGGGTTTCCCCCGCCGAAGCGGGGGATGTTGATTACTCGACGCCGCCGATGGCCACAGCGTCCTGCACAGGGCCATTGCGGGAGCCGACTCGCAGCTCCTCAATCACTACGATGTAGGCGTCCTTGTCCCCGTCTCTGCGCATCCTGTTGCGCATGGCGATGGCCTCACGCTTGCGGGTACTGCCGGTGCCCCAGTCCTGATCGTCGAGATCTCGCATAACAGCGTACCAGATGGTTTTTACATACTTTGTCATGATATATATCCTCCTGTGTTTTTTGTTGTTTCCCCGCCGAAGCGGGGGTATCCGGTTGGTTAATCCCAAAGGTGCTTGGTGCAATACTCGCTCCACTCGGCCTCCATGGTCACGATTGCAGCGTTGTAATCATCACCATTGATGATGGCATCCAGCGCCTTTTGGCCTGCTTCAGACTTTGCGATGTTGTCGGAGTCTGCAAAGTCCTTTGCCTGCAGGTAAGCATTTGCTTTGGGGTACTTGGCGAGCATCGCCGGGAAATCGTAATTGGGCTTCTCCCGGACCCCTACGCCGCCGCCACACTCCCCGTCGAAGCTGGCCCTAAACTCGTGATTCCAGTTTGCGAGGTCTTTCTTTGCGTTGAGGATCTCGGTGAGGCCGGGAATCGCATTGATTTTATCTGCACGGTCCTTGATGGCCTTTTGAGCCGCATCCCGCTCTGCCATCAGGATATCGATGATCTCCTGCTTTGCATCACGGATGGTGGAGATATCGCCCCGGCGGTTAGCTATGTCGCCTCTGGCGATGCGGAGATTGCCGGTGACGACTTCCTTGCCCGCTACATATTCGGTGGCAAGATAGATGTCGTACTCTTTGATAAGCTCCTGCGCTGTCATCTTCATGTTTTCCTCCTGCCCGGCTGGGCGGTCTCGGTCTGGGCTGCTGCCCTCTTACTGTCTTTATTATACCACCATGGTGATGGTATTGCAATAGTTTTTATATAAAACATTTCACAAATCTAAAGCGTGAAATACAGCATATTGCACAAAAGGAGGTAAAAACCATTGGATTTGATATGCCACAGGTTGCCGGGAAAGGCCGCAAAGATATATCCCGTATCGGATGTGCATCTTGGGAGCATCCTGCACGACAAAGCAGGATGGGAAAACTTCTGCCGCCGGGTGGAATCGGAGGATGCCTATGTGATCCTCGGCGGTGATCTGATTAACAACAATACCCGCCATGCCGCAGGCAGCCCGTTTGAGGACTACCTGCGACCGAGGGAGCAAAAAAAGCTGATGGTGGAGATGCTGACACCGATCAAAAGCAAGATATTGTGTGCGGTATCAGGAAATCACGAAGCAAGGACGGCCAAGGACACCGACCAGGACATTATGGGCGACATCATGTGCAAGCTGGACCTGGAGGACAGATATGCAGAGGATGTGGCATTTATCAAGCTACAGCTTGGGACAAGGACAAACAGGGATACATCGCTGGTAACCTATACGATGGCCGTTACGCACGGCTCCGGCGGCGGAATATACACAGGCGCAACAGTCAATCGCAACGAGAGATTTGCCAATACCATCGAGGGCATTGACGCATTGATAGTGGGACATACCCACAAGGGGACGGTCTCCAAGCCCAAAAAGATCGTAGTAGACAGCAAAAACAACAAGGTGACTACAAAGCAATTGGTGGTGGTAAGCTGCACGGCATGGCAGCATTACGGCGGTTACGCAGCACGCAAGATGTTACTCCCCAGCGCAGAGAGTGATGCAGAGCAGCCACAGACATTGCTGTTAGGCTGTAACAAGCACGGAGATAAGCGGATAACTGTGGTGTGGTGACATATATGGATGCCCGGCATAGTAGACACCGGGAGGGATAGGGTGGGTAATGATATTCGATTACAATTCGCAAAGATGGAAAAGGAAGCGCATGCAAATATTAAAGCGTGACGGATATATGTGTCAGCATTGTAAGCGATACGGAAAAGCAGTACCGGCAACAACCGTCCACCACATAAAGCACGTAGACGAGCACCCAGAGCTGGCTTATGATGATAAAAATTTAGTAAGCCTGTGTGAGGGATGCCACAACAAACAGCACCCGGAAAAAGCTACGGCAGCAAGGGGCCGTTACTGATATCCCCCCCTATCCGTTGCGCC
>ERZ1026898.1538-NODE-1538-length-11267-cov-5.685248_pt1 | contig 11267 bp, 10 predicted proteins | sample MGYA00380178_ERZ1026898 | MGnify/ENA primary metagenome ERZ1026898 (study PRJEB33269, sample SAMEA4719814) | human gut metagenome | biome: human-associated habitat; feature: organic feature; material: feces | place: Cameroon | collected 2013-10 ... | reverse complement strand
TCTTTGACGGCGACGAGGAGAAGATCGACGAGATGAACCGCCGTATCGCCGCCGAATTCGGCTTTGCCCGGTGCTTCCCGGTGTGCGGCCAGACCTATCCCCGGAAGGTGGACAGCCGCATTTTAAGCTGTCTCAGCTCCATCGCCCAGAGCGCCTATCGCATGGCCAACGACATCCGCCTGCTGCAGCATGACCGCCAGGTGGAGGAGCCCTTTGGCGCAAGCCAGATCGGCTCGTCGGCCATGGCCTATAAGCGCAACCCCATGCGCTGCGAGCGCATCTGCTCCCTGAGCCGCTATCTGATGGCCGACGCCATGAACGCCCCCATGACCGCCTCCGTCCAGTGGATGGAGCGGACGCTGGACGACTCCGCCAACCGGCGCATCGCCATGCCGGAGGGCTTCCTGTGCGCCGACGCGGTGCTGCGGCTGTGCCAGAACGTGACGGACGGCCTCCGCGTCAACGAGGCGGTCATCGACCGGACGCTGCGGGAGTACCTGCCCTTCCTGGCCACGGAGGATCTGATGATGGAGGCGGTGAAGCGGGGCGGCGACCGCCAGCAGCTTCACGAGATCATCCGCCGCCACTCCATGGCCGCCACGGCCCGGATGAAGGAGGGAGAGCCCTGCGACCTGCTGGATCGTCTGGCGGGCGACCCGGCCTTCGGCCTGACCCGGCAGGAGCTGGACGCCCTGATGGAGCCCAAGCGGTACATCGGCCGCTGTCCCCAGCAGGTGGCGCGGTTCCTGGCCCAGTGCGCGCCGCTGCTGCGTGAGGCCCACGCCGCCGACGGCGATATCCAGGTATAAATGCACAAAAAAGGACGGCCTGCGCAGGCCGTCCTTTTCGTATGCCGTTTTATACCACGAAAGCCTCCGGAAAACCGGCGGCTTTCACCTTTTCGCAGTACGCCTGGGCGTTGCGGCGGGCGCGGAAGGCGCCCACCTGCACCCGGTACAGCGGCGTGTCCGCCACGGGCGGCTCCGGCGTGACCGGCTGCTCCGTTTCCGCCGGGGCGACGTAGGGCACCGCGAAGAATTCGCATACCGCCTGTGCCGTCTCCTCGGCGATGCGGGGCATGCTGTCGATGAGCCACTGGGCCTCCTCTGGATTATCGTGGAAGCCGAACTCCGGCAGCACGGCGGGCATGTGGCTGGCGCGCAGTTCATAGAGCCCGGCGCTCTCCACCAGCCGCTCCGACGTGCCGGGGGACAGGGGGGCGATGCGGTCCTGGATCAGCCGCCCGATGCGGCGGCTCTCGGCGCTGGGGTAGCAGTGTACCCGGGTGCCGGACACCCGGCCGTCAAAGCCGTTGGTGTGCAGGGCCATGTGCAGGTCGGCGGGCCAGGCGTTGGACTCCTTCACCCGGTCGTACATATTGCCCCGCTGCACGTTCCGCACCGCGAAGCCGCAGCGCGTCAGCGCCGCCTCCAGCAGGTCGGCGCAGCGGCACATCTGCTCCTTCTCGTTGGTGGGCTTCCCGTTCCACAGGGCCGTGGCCGCGTAGGTGTTGCTGGCGCGATCCTCCGGGCTGAGATAGATGTTGGGCATGGCTTATTCCTCCAGCTCCGGCAGGCCGCCCAGGCTGGTCAGCAGGCTGAGGATGCCGGACAGCAGCGTGGAGCTGGCCACTGCCAGCCAGTTGACCTCGCACAGCACGGCGGTGGCGCCGATGGTGGCCGCCGCGGTCTGCGCCATGGTGCGGGCCGCGCGGATGCCTGCCGCACGGAACCAGCGCTTCCAGTCGGTTTTTGCTTTCATGTGATGTTCCTCCTTTTTGTGGTCTGTTTCATCCTATGCACGTCCCTCCAGGTCGGCGATACGGTGGTTGGCCACCTTGACCCGTTCGTCCAGCAGCGACACCGCCTCCTCCAGGGCGTAGGTACGCTCCACCACCTGGTTGTGCTTGTCTACCTTCCGCTCCAGCTGGGCCAGGCGATAGGCCACCAGGGCCGCACTCTTGCGGTTGGCCAGATACGCGCCCGCCAGCGTGCCGGTCAGGCTCAGCGCCGCCACCAGGATCGTTTCCGTCATGATCCGCGCCCCCTCTCAGCCCAGGATCAGCACGTTGGCCGTCAGGTTGACGGTGGGAACGGTGCTGCACTTGAAGGCCAGCGTGTTGGCGGTGGCCGATGTGCACCGGACGCCCGCCTGGCAGTATGCCTCGTAGCTGCCGGCCGAGGGCGTCACCACGATGTTGCTGCTGGCGGTCACGCCCGAGCACTGGGCTGTGACGGACTTGGCCGCGGCGTTCCAGTTGGCTGCCCGCAGCGTTACCGTCACAGCTCTGGATTTGGCGGCCTTCTGCTCCACCGCCGCCAGCGCCGCATTGAAGGCGTCCTCCGTGCCGGTGTAGCCGCCCTCCTGGGCGGCGGCGTAGGCGCTTTTGCCGTCGCTGCCCGCCGCGCCGGGCGATCCGGTGTCGCCCTTGTCGCCCTTATCACCCTTGTCGCCCTTGTCGCCCTTGGCGCCGGGTGCGCCCTGAGGGCCGTCGAATTGGCCGGAGGTCTTGGCCTGGGCCAGCACCTCCCGCATCAGCCCGGCATAGACCGGGGCTGTGGGCTCCGCCGCCGTCTCGCCGGAGAGGGATGCGCCCGGCTGGATCCAGCCGCAGTCGGCGTACACGGTGGGCAGGATCACCGTCCCGGCGCTGTCGGTGCCGTACACGCCCACCAGCAGTCGCTCGCCCGCCGCCTGCAGGCACTCCCAGGGGATGGGACACGCGTCGCCGTCCCAGTCGGCACGGGCCACCTCCCGCTGGACGCCGCCTGCCCGGAACACGGCCACCTTGGTCAGACCGTCCCACGCCGTGCCGGTGAAGGTGAACGTGGCCGACGCGCCCACCATGCCGCCGGTCAGGGTGGCAGGCACCGTCACCGCCGCGTCGGCGTCGGAGACGGCAATGTGAATGTTGCTCATATGGCTCCTCCTTTCGATATGGGGGGCACGCCCCCTGCCCATGCCGCCGCGCCGCAAGGCGGGTTGCCCGCGTCAGGGCAACAGAAAAGGCCCGCACGGTGTGCGGGCCTTTCGGGGCGGGGATATGGTATTGTGAAAACCGGCGTCTGCGGCGTGGGGGAGCCCTTCTAGCCCTGTGCGCCGCCGGTCTGGATGTATCCGTCGGCGCGGGGGAACATGGCCCATACCACGAAGTAATCTCCCTTCTGGGACGGTATCCGGGCGGTGCTTTCGGTCAGCTCCTGCACCGGGAGGGGGTCGATGATCCCGTCCTCGGCATAGCCGCACGAGGCGATGGGATACACGCTGCTCGGCGCCGCACGGAGGGTGCCCTCCATGACGGTCCAGACATAGCCCAGCGCGGGATCCACCTGTGTCCAGTCGGTGGTGGGGCAGCGCACCGGCGTATTGCTCTCCAGCGAGAGCCCGTAAGAGTATTCTCCTTCGGTGTCCAGCAGCGTGATGTCCAGCGACCGGTTGGGCGGCATCAGCGCGAGAGACGGCGTCCCCTCCACGCCCTCGCCGTTATGGTACCGGACGCGCATCAGCAGCATCGGCTGACCCGCCTGGCCGCCGGTGACGGACAGGCGCACCGTCTGGTCGTCCAGCCGCCTGGCCCGGATGGTATAGAAGTCTTTCTTTTCACCGGTGAAGCCCGCCACGGCGGCCAGGATCACCGCCGCCGCCAGTATGAAGGCGGCGGCAGCCCGGGTATGGGGCTGCTTCGCCAGCAGGCACACCCGCTCCTTCAGCGTCCGCCTGCCGCCGGACAGGGTGGTGGCCGCCGTCAGGGGCGAGACGGGCCGGGTCCGGGCGCAGCTCAGGGCGATCAGCGTCCGTCCGTAGGCGGTGCGCTCTCCCTCCCCCAGACGCTTCACGGCGGAGGCGTCACAGGCCAGCTCTCCGTCCTCACGGGAGCGGATGGCCGCCAGCCACACCAGCGGATTCCACCAGTGCACCACCAGGCACGCGCCCCGCACCACCGCCCACAGGGGATCGCCGTGGCGGTAATGGGTGGCCTCGTGGGCCAGCACATGGCGCAGAGCCGTCTCATCCGCCGCCACCTGGGGCGTCACATAGATGCTCTGGCCCAGCAGGCACGGGGTGTCGATGGCGGCGGAGACATACACATAGCAGGGCAGATCTCTGCCCGCGTCCAGCGGCCTGCGGGAGCGCCGCAGCCGGGCATAGCACCGGCCGTTCACCGCCAGGAGCCAGGCCAGCGTCACGGCGCTGCCGCCGATCCACACGGCGGCGACGACCTTCGTCCACGGCACGGCGGCGGTTTCCGCCGTATCGTCCTCCGTCGGGGCACTGTCCGGCAGCGGACGGCTCTCCAGCACCGCCGGGGTCAGCACGCTGCCGGTATCGGCCGGCAGCAGCGCCTCCGCCTGGCGCACCAGGGGGATAGCCGACGCGGCGGTGCTCAGGCTCAGATCGCTGGTGCCGACGGTGAAGGGCAGCAGCAGCCGGGCCGCCGCCAGCAGCCACAGGGCATAGATCACAGTGGGGTGGAGGTGCCTGCGCAGCACGCGCCGCAGCACCAGCGCCGCCGCCACCAGTGCCGTCGCGGACAACAGCCAGCCGGTCATGGCTCCACCTCCTCCGCCTTGCGGAGGATGGCGTGCAGCTGGTCGATCTCCTCCTGGGTGAGCTGCTGCTTCTCGGTCATGGCGCTGAGAAACAGGCCCAGGCTGCCGTGATAGACCCGGTCGAGAAACGCCTCGGTCTCCCGGCGCACGGCGCTGTCGCGGGGCGTCAGGGCGCGGTAGACGTTGACGCCGTCCTGTGTCCGGCAGTCGATGGCCCCCTTCTCCGTCATGCGCCGCAGCATGGTCAGCGTGGTGCTGCGGCTCCACCCGGCGTTCTGCACCATATAGTCCACCGCCTGCCGCCCGGTGCAGGTCTCGTTCTGCCACAGGCATTCCATCAGCCGCCACTCGGTGGGCGTAAAGCTGGTTCCCATTTGGGACATGGGCATTACCTCCTGTTTACGTTGTAAACACAGTGTAGCACACACTGTTTACATTGTCAACAGGGGGATGGGGAGGGAGCGTTTCGTAGGGGCGACCCTTGCGGTCGCCCCCTGCATACAGCCATACCGCCGCGCACCGGGCGACCGCGAGGGTCGCCCCCTACGGAATGTTTATCGAACTCGGTGCGTTCATCGTGCGGGCCGTCGAGGACGCCGGCCCCTACGGAACGGTTATCGAACCCGGTGCATGTCCAGCGCGGCGGGGTGTGGTCACCCCGCCCTACGCACAGGTGCCAATAGAATTCCGTAGGGCGGCATGACCTCATGCCGCCGCGGATCACGCGGTGGTTCTTGCGACCGTGTGTAGGGGGCGGCGTCCTCGACGCCCCGTTCGATGATCGAAAATGCCAGCGTACACCGTGCGGGCCGATGTACCCCAAGGGTACTTGCTCCGCTTCGCATCCCGCTGCGGCAAAATTCTCCGCGCGGCGCTTTTCAACGGGGGCGGGATATGGTATAATGGGGCAAAACAGCGGGCGGCGGGCATCTTCTTCGCCGCCCCGGCGCAAAAGGAGGAACTCCCCATGAACATGGAACAATATCACCAGGAGCTGATGGACACGGCCAAGCGGCTTTTCGCCGTGGATTCCCCCAGCGGCTTCACCGCCGATGTGGTGACCCTGGCCAAGGAGCTGGCGGAGGCTCAGGGCTATGCCGCCCGCCGGATCAACAAGGGCAATCTGGCCATCACCGTCCCCGGACGGGATCACAGCAGGACCGTGGGCGTCTGCGCCCATATCGACACCCTGGGCCTTATGTGCCGGGCCATCACGGAGAAGGGCGAGCTGCTGTTCACCCGCATCGGCGGCCCGCTGCTGCACACCCTGGACGGCGAATACTGCCGCATCCACACCCGGGACGGCCGGGTGTACACCGGCACCATCCTGTCCCTGTCCCCCTCCGTCCATGTGTATGACGACGCGGACTCCCGGTCCCGGGACGAGCAGAACATGTACGTCCGCATCGACGAGCCTGTCCGCAGCAGAGACGACGTGACGGCACTGGGCATCGCGGTGGGCGACTACATCTGCATCGACACCAAGACCACCGTGACGGACAGCGGCTATCTCAAGTCCCGGTTCATCGACGACAAGGGCTCCGCCGCCTGCCTGCTGACGGCGCTGAAGATCATGCGGGACAACGGCATCGTGCCGCAGTATGACACGGAGTTCTATCTCACCGTGTACGAGGAAGTGGGGCACGGCGGCGCCGACATCCCCGCATCGCTTTCCGAGCTGCTGGCGGTGGACATGGGCTGCATCGGCGGCGACCTGACCTGCACCGAGCAGCAGGTGTCCATCTGCGTGAAGGACAGCGCCGGGCCCTATGACTACGAGATGACCTCCCGGCTGATGGGCTACGCCAAGGCCCACGGCATCGACTACGCCGCCGACGCCTATCCCCACTACGGCTCCGACGTGGGGGCGGCCTGGCGGGCCGGCGGCGGCATGAAGGCCGCGCTGATCGGCCCCGGCGTCCACGCCTCCCACGGTATGGAGCGCACCCACTGGGACGGCCTGAAGGCCACCATGGCGCTGCTGCTGTGCTATCTCACCGGGGAATAAACCAACAGGGAAGGACTGCTTTCAAGGGAAAGCAGTCCTTTTTTGCCTGCGCCGCGCATAGGCCGCGGTGGGTAAAAATTCACAATTTTTCCCCTTGTAATTTGCCGCGCCTTCGTATAGAATGGTACTGTCTTATTCCAACCGTTGGCGGGCACTCCACTTTATGCCCGGCGGCGGCAAATTAAAGGAGGAAGATCCGCTGTGGCTGGCGGTGCGGCAGTGTGGAGACCTGTCGTAAGGCGGCGCGCCTTAGGCGGCTGCGAGACTGCTTTTTGCGGAGGCAGAGCAGTTACAGTCAAGAATGTATGGCAAAGGTCGTTTTGAAGGATCTGAAGAAGGTCTACCCCAACACCGAGAAGAAGAAAAAGGCCAAGAAGGGCGAACCGGAGAAGAAAACCAATCTCCAGATCACCGACGAGGGCGTCGTGGCCGTCCAGCAGTTCAACCTGGAGATCGCCGACAAGGAGTTCATCGTGCTGGTAGGTCCCTCCGGCTGCGGCAAATCCACCACGCTGCGCATGGTGGCCGGCCTGGAGGACATCACCTCCGGCGAGCTGTGGATCGGCGACAAGCTGATGAACGATGTGGAGCCCAAGGACCGCGATATCGCCATGGTGTTCCAGAACTACGCCCTGTATCCCCACATGACCGTGTACGAGAACATGGCCTTCTCCCTGAAGCTGAAAAAGGTCCCCAAGGACGAGATCGACAAGAAGGTGCGTCAGGCGGCGGAGATCCTGGACATCACCCAGTATCTGGACCGTAAGCCCAAGGCCCTGTCCGGCGGCCAGCGCCAGCGTGTGGCCATCGGCCGCGCCATCGTCCGCGACCCCGCCGTGTTCCTCATGGATGAGCCTCTGTCCAATCTGGACGCCAAGCTGCGCAACCAGATGCGCGCCGAGATCATCAAGCTGCGCCAGCGGATCGACACCACCTTTATTTACGTCACCCATGACCAGACCGAGGCCATGACCCTGGGCGACCGGATCGTCATTATGAAGGACGGCTTCATCCAGCAGATCGGCACGCCCCAGGAGGTCTTTGACCATCCCGCCAACCTGTTCGTGGCAGGCTTCATCGGCACCCCCCAGATGAACCTGTTCGACGCGCGGCTCATCAAGCAGAACGGCAAGTACGCCGTGACCCTGGACGGCATCACCGTGGAGCTGGCCGAGGATAAGCAGCAGCGGCTGAGCGCCAAGAACGTTCCCGAGCAGGACGTGGTGCTGGGCGTGCGGCCCGACCATATCATGCTGTGCGCCGACGGCGTCAAGGGCACCGTGGACGTCAGTGAGCTGATGGGCTCCTCCGTGCACCTGCACATCTCCAGCAACGGCCACGACGTGGTGGTCATCGTGCCCACCAACGGCAATGCCGCCCACTTCCCCATGGGCAGCGAGGTCAACATGATCTTCGGCGGCAACGTGGCCCACATCTTCAGCAAGGAGACCGAGCACAACCTGGAGTGGTAAGCCGCGCAGGGATATCGAAAGAAAAAAAGATGACCTCCCGGCGGGAGGTCATCCTTTTTGCCGCGCACAAGCATCCCGGCCGCCTTGCGCCCGCAAGGAAAATATGATATGATACCGGTACCATCGAATAACAAGGGCAAACACGCCTGCCAGTGTGTCTTTCCGGCGCTTTTTGCCCTTTTCGCCTTGGCGGGCGTCAGCCCGCCTTCGTCTCAAAAAACAAAAATCACTCGAAAATCCATCGCTGGCAGGTGCGAAGCAGTTTTGCCGGTCAGAAATGTGTCCAGACAAGAAAAGGCCCGCAGAGAATACTTGCCGTATTGTCAAGGGGCTTGACGCAGTATGGGCGCATTTCTGCCCGTCAAAACCGTGTCTGCCCTTGTCATTCGATGGTACCAAACCAAAGACAAAGGAGAACGCCATGGACAAGAATGAAAAGACCGTGGAGACCACGGTGTTCGACTATCTGCGCTGGCGGGGGGATCTCACCTTCGCCCAGGACGCCTTCAACGAGGTGGACAACCTGATCCTGTGCATCATCGCCTATCTGAACTTCCGGCGCTTCCCGGAGCTGACGGCCCGTGAGCCGGAGAAGGCCATTCTGCTGGGGGACGTGGTCTCCCGCATGACGACGGAGGACGAGCAGCAGGGCCTCTCCCCCAACGACTACATCCCCCTGATGCGCCTGGCGGCGGATTCGCGGCGGTTCGGCGGCGTGCGGATGCTGGGCTATGAGGCGGTGCGGGATGAGGAGAAGGAGATGCAGCTTGACGCGGTGTCCTTCCTGGTGCCCGACGGCACGCTGTTCTGCGCCTTTATGGGCACCGACCGGTCGCTGGTGGGGTGGAAGGAGAACCTGAACCTCAGCTTTATGGACGCGGTGCCCGCCCAGCTGGGGGCGGTGGCCTATGTGGAGGACATGGCGCGGCACTGCCCCGGCAGGCCGCTGCGGATCGGCGGCCACTCCAAGGGCGGCAATCTGGCGGCCTACGCCGCCATGCACATCGACCCGGAGCTGCAGCGCACCCGGCTGCTGGATGCCTATAACAACGACGGCCCCGGCTTCCGGAAGGACGTGACCGATACGGAGGAGTACCGCCGCATTGCCCAGAAGCTGCACACCTATATCCCCGCCTCCTCCATCGTGGGGGTGCTGCTGGAGCACACGGAGGACTATGCCGTGGTGGCCAGCAGCAGCCGCGCCGTCATGCAGCATGAGCCCCTGACCTGGGGCGTGCAGGGGCGGCAGTTCATCCGGCGGGAGGAGCGCTCGGAGCTGGGGAAGGCATCGGACGACGTGCTGCGCCAGTGGATCGCCTCTATGACCCGCGAGGAGCGGGAGGAATTCTCGGCGGCGCTGTTCGACATGTTCACCCAGGGCGGCAAGCTGCGCTCGCTGGAGGAGGTCAAGCAGAAGGATCTCCTGCGCCGTCTGGCCGCCGACGAGAAGGAGAAGGGCATCGTGTCCGAGGTCATGCGGCGGCTGATGACCGACGTGAAGGACGAATTCCTCCGCTCGGCGGAGGAGGGCCTGAAGGGCACAGCGGAGACGCTGAAGGAGACGGCGGAGACCTTGAAGGAGACTGCCGGGAACCTCTATCAGGCGGGGCAGAAGGCCCTGGAAAAGCGGAAATAAGGAGGGAGACCCCATGAAGCTCTATTTTAAGCAGCGGATGTTCTCGTGGTTTGACAGCTACGATATCTACTATATGAACGGCCCGGAGGAGACCGGCGCCGTGGCCTTCACCGTGGAGGGCAAGCTGGCCTGGGGCCACTGTCTCCACATTCTCGACCCCCAGGGCCGCCATATCGCCACCGTGCAGCAGCAGGTGTTCACCCTGCTGCCCAAATTCGACATGTATGTGGGCGAGGAGTGCGTGGGCACCATCCGGAAGGAGTTTACCTTCCTGCGGCCCGCCTTCACCCTGGACTACAACGGCTGGCGGGTGGAGGGCAGCTTTATGGAGTGGGACTATACCATCGTGGACGGCGCGGGCCGCCAGGTGGCCGCCGTGTCCAAGGAGCTGTTCCACTGGACGGACACCTATGTGATCGACGTGGCGGACGACCGTGACGCTCTGTACGCCCTGATGGTGGTGCTGGCCATCGACGCGGAGAAGTGCTCCCGGAATTAAGGGCGGGCGGCATGGCGGAGCTGCACCGTGCGGCGGCTCTGAACAGCGCAAAAAGCGGACTGCGACGCAGTCCGCTTTTCTTCATGGCAGCTTCTCCACAGGAAAACAATATATTTGAGGAGGAATAGGGCGATGGCTGCGCGGGGAGAAAACCGCGCAGCCACCAAAAAGGGATTTGAGGATAGAAAGGAAAAGTAATATGTGGAGAATTACTGTCTATAAGATACACAATGTTGCAAGATTTGTAAAGCGACATTTTTTCATGCTTCCATGAAGAAATGTCATATTTGATGGTTGCATTTGCAGCAGTCCCATGATAGAATGTATGCTACTATTTTACAAAAGAGGGAGGCGCACGCATGGACGGCAAAAAGCTGGAGGCGCTGGCCGCGGCGGTGGAGCTGGGCAGCTTCACCCGCGCGGCGGAGCAGCTGGGCTATACCCAGTCGGGCCTGACCCACATGATGAACAGCCTGGAGCGGGAGATCGGCTTTTCCGTCCTGGCGCGTGACCGCCGCGGCGTGCGGCTGACCCCGGCAGGCCAGCGGATCATGCCCATCGTGCAGCAGTGCCTGGCGGCCAACCGCGCCCTGGAGCGGGAGATCGCCATGGTCAGCGCCCGCCAGGAGGAGACCATCCGGGTGGCCTCCTACGCCAGCATCGCCATGCACTGGCTGCCGGAGCTGATCGAGCAGTTCCGCCGCCAGCACAGCGGCGTCAGCGTGGATGTGCAGATGGGCTCGGTGGAGGAGGTATATCGCTGGGTGCGTGAGGGAAAGGTAGATATGGCCTTCGCCAGCCGTCAGGAGAGCAGCACCCTGGACTGGACGCCCCTGAAGCCCGACCCCCTGCTGGTGATCCTGCCCCGGGATTTCGACACCGGCGGCGGTGACAGTCTGGACGTGCGGCGGCTGGAGGGCCAGGAGTTCCTGATGCCCTCCCTGGGGTTCCACCTGGACATCATGCGGGTGCTGGAGCGCTGCGGTGTGACGCCGGTGATCCGGGACACCCAGGTCAGCGACACGGTGATCATCTCCATGGTGGAGCACGGGCTGGGGGTCAGCATCCTCAGCCGCCTGGTGCTGAAGGGCCGCTCCAGCGA
>ERZ1026898.1535-NODE-1535-length-11276-cov-16.679262_pt1 | contig 11276 bp, 8 predicted proteins | sample MGYA00380178_ERZ1026898 | MGnify/ENA primary metagenome ERZ1026898 (study PRJEB33269, sample SAMEA4719814) | human gut metagenome | biome: human-associated habitat; feature: organic feature; material: feces | place: Cameroon | collected 2013-10 ... | reverse complement strand
TGGATGCGGTAGATGCCGCGCTCCTCGATGCCGTGGGCACCCTTCTCCTTGCGGAAGCAGGGGCTGTAGGAGGTCAGGGTCAGGGGCAGAGTGGCCTCGTCCAGAGTCTGGTCGATGAAGCGGCCGATCATGGTGTGCTCGCTGGTGCCGATCAGGTACAGGTCCTCACCCTCGATCTTGTACATCATGGCATCCATCTCGGGGAAGGACATGACGCCCTGCACCACGTTGCCGTGCATCATGAAGGGCGGGATGACGTAGGTGAAGCCCTTGTTGATCATAAAGTCGCGGGCATAGGCCAGCACAGCCTCGTGCAGGCGGGCGATGTTGCCCAGCAGGTAGTAGAAACCGTTGCCGGCCACGCGGCCTGCGGCGTCCATATCGATGCCATCGAAGCTCTCCATGATCTCGGTGTGGTACGGGATGGGGAAATCGGGCACCACAGGCTCGCCAAAGCGCTGTGCTTCCACATTGTAGGTATCGTCCGGGCCGATGGGCACGCTGGGATCGATCATCTGCGGGATGGTGTACATGATCTCCTGAATGCGTGCGGACAGGGTCTCCTCTTCCTTTTCCAGCTCAGCCATCTTGTCGGCGTCGGCCTTGACGGCTGCGTTGTTGGCATCGATCTGAGCTTGCAGCTCTGCCTTCTTGGCCTCGTCGTCGCACTTCTTCAGCTGGCCGAACAGAGGGCCGTTGGCCTTGCTCAGCTTGTTGCGTGCAGCCTTCAGAGCTTCCACTTCCTTCAGGCATGCGCGGTACTTGGCATCCTTCTCGATGACCTCGTCCACCAGCGGGAGCTTTGCATCCTGAAATTTCTTCTTGATGTTTTCCTTGACAGCGTCCGGGTTCTCACGGACAAATTTGATATCAAGCATGATTGACTCTCCTTGCTCTATTTCGGTTCGCACAAGGGATCCTCTCCCCTGTGCCGTTCAAAGACGGTCGCCCGTCTTGGATCGCTTTATTCTTCGCTTTGGTACTGCCCCAGCAGGTTGGCAAAGGCCTTGAGCTGCTCATCGGAATAAAAATGAACGGTCAGCTTGCCCTTACCGCCATGATAGGCCACATTCACCTCGCTGCCCAGCACCTGCTTGAGGCTTTCTTCCACCTCCACCGGCAGGGTGCCGCGGGGCTGGGGTTCCTTGGGCTCTTTTGCGGGCTTTGCCAGCTTTTTGCACAGCGCTTCTGCCTGCCGCACGTTCAATTGGTTATCCGCAATGATCTGCGCCGCCTGCTCTTGCAGCTCCGGCGTGGGCAGGCCCAAGATCACCTTTGCATGGCCAATGTTGATAAAGCCGCTTTTCAGCAGTTCCAGCACATTTTCCGGCAGGTTCAGCAGGCGCAGGCTGTTGGCCAGCGCGCTGCGGCTCTTGCCCAGCTTCTGGGCCGCCTGCTCCTGGGTCAGGCCGCAGCGGGTCATCAACTCCCGGATGCCGGCGGCTTCTTCCACCGGGTCCAGATCTTCGCGCTGTAAGTTTTCCACCAGAGCCAGCTCCATCGCCTGCTCATCGGAGACATCCTTTACCACCACCGGCACATCGTTCAGGCCGGCCATGCGGCAGGCACGCCAGCGGCGCTCGCCTGCTACGATGCTGTAGCCGCCGCGCGGACGCGGACGCACCGCGATGGGCTGCAACAGGCCATGCTCTGCAATGCTTGCGGCCAGCTCACCCAAGGTCTCTTCGTCAAAGGTCTTGCGGGGCTGGTCCGGGTCTGGTTCGATCTCACGCAGGGGCAGGGTCTCCACCTTTGCGCCGGACTCAAAAACCGGGGCTGCATCTTCAAACAGACTGTCCAGCCCGCGGCCAAGCCCTCCTTTTCCTCTTGCCATTCGTGTTCCCCCTGAGGTTTAGTCTTCCAGAGCATTTTTCGTCGGCTCTGCGACGGGCACACCCTTGCCGCGCACCTTTTTGGGTTCATGCGGGCGGTTGCGCTTTACAAATTCGATCGCAAGATCCATGTACGCTTCGCTGCCCTTGCCCTTCGGCTCGTAGAAATTGATGGGCTGGCCGTAGCTGGGCGCTTCCGAAATGCGGATGGAGCGCGGGATGGTGGTCTTGTACACCTTGGAGCCGAAATACTTCTGCACCTGCTCCACTACCTGCACGGTGAGGTTATACCGCAGCGAGAACATGGTGAACACCACGCCCTCGATATCCAGATACGGATTGTACTTTTTGCGGATGGTCTTCAGCGTGCTGATCAGCTCCGAAAGGCCCTCCAGCGCGTAATATTCGCACTGCACCGGAATGAGAACGCTGTCGCAGGCGCTCAGGCCGTTCAGGGTGAGCAGGTCCAGACTGGGCGGACAATCGATAAAAATGAAGTCGTAATCCTTCTGCACTTCGGCCAGCGCCTTGCGCAGGCGGCTCTCACGAGCGGGCAGATCGATCATCTCCAAGCTGGCACCCGCCAGACGGGTGTTGGAGCCGATCACATCGGTGCGGTATTCGGTCTTGCGGATAGCCTCGGAGGCCCGTGCCTCACCGATCAGGATCTCGTAGGTTCCCTTTTCCACGCTGCGCTTCGGGATGCCGTAGCCGGTGGTGGTATTGCCCTGCGGGTCAAGGTCCACAATGAGTACCCGTTTGCCCAGCGCCGCAACGCAGGACGACAGGTTGACGGCGGTGGTTGTCTTGCCAACGCCGCCCTTCTGGTTCGCAATTGCTACAATTTTTGCCACGCACATTTCTTCCTTCCGGGAAAAATCAATTGTTCCATGTGGAACATTCGCAGTCATGCCCGCCGGTCTCCCGTCCGTACAGGCACCTTAATTCTTAGTATAGCACATCCAGAATCGTTTTTGAACTGCTTTCGGGCGTTTTTGTGCGGGATTTTTAACTTTTCGAGGTGAAAAAATAAAAAAACCGCACGTTTTTGAGAGACAAATAAACGATTTTGAATGCGCGGCGGGAAGCTGGCTAGCCCTCTCAGTCAAGCCCTGACGGGCTTGCCAGCTCTCCCAAAGGGAGAGCCCTTGGCAGTACGGTAAAGTTTCCGGCTCAAGTGCAAAGCTTGCGGGTGCGCTTGCTCCCACTTGGGGGAGCTGTCGCGCAGCGACTGAGGGGCTTCAAATCGGCGGAACACAAAAAATCCTTTAGCGGAGCGACTTGGATTTTTTGTATGGAGCCCAACAGCATTGGGGTTACTAGGGGCGAGCAGCCCCTAGTTCGTGCCTCCCGCGCCTCGAAAGTAGCGGGTGCTTTTCTGGTTCTCTTTTGGCACGCAAAAGAGAACATACCCGGCGGCAATGCTTTTTTCAAAAGCCATATAACCTGCCCCACGCGATTACGCTCTGCACGGGAGTCCCCTGTTCCACATGGAACAATTTTACCGTTCAGCGGCCGCGGTGGGAATGCGCACCGTATACTCGATATACCCGTCCTTTTCTTCCCGATGGGCGGTGGCGGGCACGCCGTTGTCGGTCATCAGACGGATGGCATGGTCGATGGTGTTCACAAAAATGCGCACATCCTTGACCATGGAAACACGGTGTCTGCCTTTTGCGGGGGTGTTGAGCAGCTGTTCAATGTAGAGGTCGGTCTGCCGGGCGTTCATGCGGCGCTTGGCAATGTTAATCAAGGCTTCGCTGCGGCGGTTTTCCGGCAGACGCAGCACCGCCCGGGCGTGGCGCTCGGTGAGGTTGTTGTCCAGCACGAACTGCCGCTGGTCGGCGTTCAGCTGCAAAAGCCGCAGCTTGTTGGCAAGGGTGGGCTGCGCCATGCCCAGCCGCTTGGCTGCCTCGGCCTGGGTGCAGTCCCACAGTACCATCACGTCCTTAAGGCCCTGCGCCTGTTCAAATGGGTTCAGGTCGGCACGTTGAATGTTTTCCAAAAGGCCGAGGGCCGCAGTCTGGCTGTCCGCATAATCACAGAGGATGGCCGGGATGGTAGACATTTTTGCCATACGGCAGGCGCGCAGCCGCCGCTCCCCCGCCACCAGTTCATAGCCGCCATCCGACGTTTTTCGCACTGTGACCGGCTGCAACAGGCCGTTCTCCCGGATGCTCTGTGCCAGCGCGGCTAGTTCCTGCTCACTGAACTCCTTTCGTGCCTGAAACGGCGACGGCCTGACCTGATCAATGGGCAGGAAATAAATTTTGCCTGCCTGCTTTTTGCGTTCAAACATGGTACACCTGCTCCTTTCGCAGCTTTGCGGTTGATTTTTCCACACTTTCCCGGGAAAATGTGGAAAAGTTTGTTCAGAGCCAGTGTACCACACAAACAAAAACCCTGCCAGAAGTTTCGTTTGGCAGGGTTTTACACAATTCTATCGGTGCTGCGTTATTTCAACGGACTTTTTGCAATTTTTCCGCCGTTTCTGGGATAGGCTGTCGGAGTTTGCGAAATCTTTTTGCACAAGATCAGGGTGCGGGTATCGCCGCCCGGCAGGTGCAAAGTGCGGGTCTCCCTGTATTCACCGCCCAGTTTTTTGATGGCACCCCGCGCTGCGGCCAGCTCCTCTTCACCGGAGGAGCCCTTCATAGCCAGAAAGTTTCCGCCCACCTTTACCAGCGGCAGGCAATACTCAGCCAGCATGGGCAGCGCTGCCACGGCCCGGGCAGATGCCAGATCAAACTGCTCCCGCCATGCTTTGCGGGCGGCTTCCTCCGCACGCTCTTTGGCAAACTCCACGCCGACAAGGCCCAGCTGGGCACAGGCGTACTTCAAAAACTCCACCCGCTTACCGGTAGGTTCCATCAGGGTAAGCTCCAGCTCCGGCTTGAGAATTTTGGTCACGATGCCCGGAAAGCCTGCGCCCGCGCCCACATCCACCATGCGGCCCGCCACCTCCGGCTGGCTTGCAAACAGCAGACTGTCGAGAAAATGTTTGTCCTCAATGCCTTCGGGGTCGGTGATGGCGGTCAGGTTCACCTTCTGGTTATACTCCACCAGAATCTCGGCAAAGGCGTCCAGCTGGTCCAGCTGGGTGCCGGTGAGGGCAATGTTCCATGTGGAACATTTTGCTTCAAGGCGCTGTTTATCGATCATATACGGTTTTCCTTTCTGTTATTCGCCGGTCAGGTGGACGAAAACGGGCTCGTGGTGCACAGCAGGCAGGAATTTTTCCAGCACATCCGCAGTGCGCAACTTGAGCGAAGAAGTGTTGATGCAGGGATGGCAGCCAAGGTACTCCCCTGCCTTTACGTCCTCGTCCATCAGCAGCTGCACCTTGTTTTCGGGATCGTTCGCAAGCCCCATGATGGACGAAGAACCGGGCGTGCAGTCCAGATACTGTTCCATATCCTCGGGCGATGCAAAGCTAAGCCGGGCAATGCCCAGCTGATGGCTGAGCTCTTTGGTCTTGAAAGGCTTGTCCCCGGGCATCATGAGCAGATAGAAGTTCGTCTTCTGCCGGTTGCACAGGAACAGGTTCTTGCAGACGGTGGCATTCAGACAGGCGTCGATCACATGGCAGTCCTCCATGGTATCGGCCTTCATCCAGCCGTGGTCGGTGCGCCAGAACGGGATGCCCAGCTTCTCCAGCAGATCATAGGTACGGATCTCTTTTTCCAGCCGCCCGGTGCAGTCGGCAGGACGGCCCTCGTATAATTGAAGTTCTTCCATAGGTTGCAGCTTCTTTCTATGTTTGACGATTTAGAATTGTCTCCGCTTCGCTCTGGACGAGTTGTGGCACCCAGCGGCTGCTACAGCCCTTGGGCGGGCCTTGCATCCTGCTGGCCACGGCCCCAACAGCTCCTCCCTGCTTCGGCCACAGGCCGCAGTCGTCGCCGTTGCAATATCAGCGGAAATAATTTTTTATAATTTGTAAATCCAAAACGACTGCGGTCGTTTTGGATTTACTTTTTTCACGGAAAGGGGTCGTAACGTAAAACGGCATCTACTGCCACTGACTCTCTGCGGGAGCATTCGCGCAGCAGAAAATGCACAAGCTTATCCGCACGGCGTGTCGCGCAAGCGACTATAAATCGGCGCAACACAAAAAATCCTTTAGCGCAGCGGCTTGGATTTTTTGTATGGAGCCCAACAGCTTTGGGGTTACTAGGGGCGAGCAGCCCCTAGTTCGTGCCTCCCGCGCCTCGAAAGTAGCGGGCGCTTTTCTGGTACTCTTTTGTGCGCGCAAAAGAGTACATATCGGCGGAGAAGAATTTTATAAAAGCCATAGAACCTAATCCACCCGCCCACGCTCTACACAGGAATCCATCACTTCCTTGCTGCCAGCGCAATGCTCAGCTGCGCCACATCGGAGGGAGAAACGCCCGGGATGCGCCCGGCCTGCCCCAGATTTTTGGGCCGGATGCGGGCCAGCTTTTCGCGGGCTTCCAGCGTCAGGCCTGTCAGATCCGCATATTCAAAGTCATCCGGGATCAGGGTCTTTTCGTGCCGGGCCACGTCCCGGATCATGCGGTCCTGCCGGGCAATGTAGCCCGCATATTTGATCTCGGTCTCCAGCCGCTCGGCCAGCATGGGGGTGATCTGCTCGCCCCAGCCAATGATGCCTGCCAGCAGCGTGTAGCTGATCTCCGGGCGGCGCAGCAGCTCTTCCGCAATGCCGCCTTCGGCAGCAGGGGCAAGCCCGGCTGCTTCCATGGCGGCGCGCAGGTCGGCAGTGCGCAGATGCGTCTCGTGCAGGCGGCGGCGCTCCGCTTCCAGAATGCTCTGGGTGTGCTGGTACTTGGCCCAGCGGTCATCCTGCACAAGGCCGTATTCCCTGCCAATGGGGGTCAGCCGCTGGTCGGCGTTGTCCTGACGCAGGGTCAGGCGGTACTCGCTGCGGCTGGTCATCATGCGGTAGGGGTCCATGACGCCCTTGGTGACAAGATCATCCACCAGCGTGCCCAGATAGCTGGTGTGGCGCGGCAGGATAAGCTGTGTTTCGCCCAGTGCATTGCGGGCGGCATTCAGGCCCGCCAGCAGGCCCTGTGCGGCAGCTTCCTCGTAGCCGGAAGTACCGTTGAACTGGCCTGCACCGTACAGGCCCCGCACCACCTTGCTTTCCAAGGTAGCTTCCAGACTGGTGGGGTCCACGCAGTCATACTCGATGGCATAGGCCGGGCGCATGATCTCGATGTTCTCAAAACCCTTGATGCTGCGGTAGAATGCGTTCTGCACGTCCTCCGGCAGGCTGCTGGAGGCGCCCTGCAAATACATTTCCTCGGTGTTCTCACCGCAGGGCTCCACAAAAATGGGGTGACGGTCCTTGCCCGCAAAACGCACCACTTTATCTTCGATGGACGGGCAGTAGCGCGGGCCGACACCCTCGATCATGCCGCCGTAAAGCGGGCTGCGCTGGATGTTGTCCAGAATGATCCTGTGGGTCTCGGGGTTGGTATAGGCGATCCAGCATTCCACCTTGTTGTGCATGGGGGCATCCGTCATAAAGCTGAAGGGCTGCAGCTCGCTGTCCGGATCTCCGGGCTGGCATTCCAGCTTGGAAAAGTCGATGCTCCTCCGGTGCACCCGGGCAGGCGTGCCGGTCTTGAAGCGGCGCAGCGGCAGACCGGCAGCCTTCAGGCTCTCAGTCAGGGTGTTGGCGGCGTGCATCCCGTCCGGGCCGGAAGCATACCACGCATCACCCACAAAAATTTTGCCGCCAAGGTTCGTGCCGGTGGCGATCACCACGCACTTTGCGCTGTACTCGCCGTTCAGCTGGGTCACAACGCCCTTCACACGGCCGTTCTCGGTCTCAATGCCCACCACCTCTGCCTGATGGATGGCAAGGCCGGGCGTAAGCTCCAACGCATGCTTCATATATTCGTGGTAGCGCTTGCGGTCGGTCTGCACACGCAAAGCGTGCACGGCCGGGCCTTTGCCCTTGTTGAGCATCCGGCTTTGCAGATACGTAGCATCTGCGGCAAGGCCCATCACGCCGCCAAGTGCGTCTAATTCGCGTACCAACGTTCCTTTTGCGGTGCCGCCAATGCTGGGATTACAGGGCATGTTGCCAATGGCGTCCAGACTCATGGTAAACACAGCGGTTTTTGCGCCCAGCGTTGCAGCAGCGTGGGCAGCTTCGATGCCAGCGTGACCGGCACCGATGACGATCACGTCATAATCTCCTAAGTGGTTCATATACTTTTCCTTGGTTTTCCTCTTATTTTCCCACGCAGAAACGTTCAAACACCTGTTCGATCACAGCTTCCGAGGCGTTCTCTCCGGTCAGCTCACACAAGGCGTCCAGTGCATCGTCCACGCAGACGGACACAGCGTCCAGCCCAAAGCCCCCTGCGGTAGCATCCAGTGCACCGGCCACGGCATCCCGTGCGCGCAACGCGGCGGAAAGCTGCCGCTGGCCCGAAAGGCTGGCCGCATGTGGGTCGATCTGGCTGGTGCCCAGCAGCCGGGCCACCGCTGCGGCGATCACCTTGCGGCTCCCCTGCTCCTGACAGCACACCGGCAGCACCATGGCAAAGCAGGGTGCGATCAACTCTGCGTCAAATTTTGTTGGTTTATCCTCTTTGTTGATAAGTGCAATGGCCGGACGGCCTGCGCAGCGCTGTGCAAGCTCCAGATCCTCCCGCGTGGGCGGCTCGGAGCCATCGAACACGGCAAGGATCAGGCCCGCTTCCTCCAGCTTTTTCCAACTGCGGCGGATGCCTTCGGCTTCAATGGCGTCCTCCGTCTCGCGCAGACCGGCCGTGTCGAACAGGTTCAGCCGCACGTCGCCCAGCTGCACCGCCTGCTCCACCACATCGCGGGTGGTGCCAGCCACCGGCGTCACGATGGCACGGTCGAACCCGGCCAGCAGGTTGAGCAGCGTGGATTTGCCTGCGTTGGGCCGGCCCACGATGGCGCAGTCCACACCCTCGCGCAGAACTGTATCTGCCTGATAATTATCAATGAGCGCATCCAGTTCCGCCTTCACGCCTCCCAGCACACTGTGCAGATGGGCCGCATCCAGCTCCGGCACATCTTCTTCCGGGAAGTCCACCCATGCGGCAAGATGTGCCTGCAATGCGGTGAGCGCTTCCTTTTGGGCATTGATCTTTTGAGTCAGCGCACCGTTCAGGGCCGCATTGGCCAGCGCAGCACCTTGTCGGCCATCGGCCGAGATCAGGTCCATCACGGCCTCGGCCTGCGTCAGGCCCAGCTTGCCGTTCAGGAAAGCGCGGCGGGTGTACTCGCCGGGTGCGGCAGGCTGTGCACCGGCGGCAAGGCAGGCTTCCACCAGACGGCGGGCCACTGCACTGCCGCCATGGCAGGAAAGCTCCACCACATCCTCACCGGTGTAACTGTGCGGCGCGCGGAAAAACAGGGCCACGCCCTCATCAAACGTTTCGTCCCCTTCCCGGAAGGCCCCGTACATGGCGGTGTAGCCCTTGGCGTCCTCCACTTTTTTTGCGGTGTTGGCCGGGTGGAACACCCGGGCCGCCACCTCATAGCTCCCGGCACCGGAAAGCCGCACTACGGCAATACCGCCGGTGCCCGGCGCCGTTGCAATGGCTGCAATGGTCGCTCCCTGCATGATCGTTCTGGTTTCCTTTCAGCGTCCGTTCTGGTTCAGGACGCGATAATGTTCTTCCTTGGCTAAGTACATCCGTTTTTCGGCAAGCTTGGTCAGGTCGCTCACATCGATGCCGCCCGCGCTCTGGGTGGCCACGCCCACCGCAATGGAGTAACCTCTGGTTTTCAGGATCCGTTTCAGATCCTCCACGGTATTGCGCACTGCCGGGTCCTGCCGGTCCATCACAAAGGCAACAAATTCGTCGCCGCCGGTGCGGTAGCAGCTGCCCTTGCCAAACAGCTGCCGCATTTCCAGCGCCACCGCTTGCAGCATCTGGTCGCCTTTTTCGTGGCCTTTGGCATTGTTCAGCTCGTGCAGGCCGTTCACATCCACATAGATGCAGCTGAGCGAGAGCGAACACTTCGTCACCCAGCTTTCCCGCTCGCTTTCGTAGGCGTTGCGGTTCTTCATGCCGGTGAGGATATCAAAGCTGGCGATCTCCAGCAGCTTTTTCTTGGAGAAGGCATTCTCGTACATGGTGATCATGGTAAAGGTGGAGATGATGCAGGATACCACACCAAAGAACACTGCATCCACGATATCAATGGTCCGGGTACGGCCACTCTCGACCACCGCCACGATCACAATAAAAATGGTATCAAAAAACACAATGTTCGCAATGTGGTGAATGGGCGGCATCACGAACAGCAGCGGCACTGCCAGCGTGAATGCAATAAAACTGACCGATAATTCTTCCGTATTGCTGGCCGCGCTTACGATGCCCAGCACATACAGCACCGCCGCAAAGGCATACATCATCCACTGCAAAAACAGGCCTTCTTTTTCGGCAGCCATCATGTCCACCATGCGCAGTGCGGCACACACAATGAATGCAGCGCCATAGAACATGCTTTTTTCACGCAGGACGCCCATGACGCCGGAAAGGCAGGTGACCGTAAACAGAAGCCCTGCCGCCATATCCAGATAAACACGCACCTTGTTATGGTTGTCCGCAGCGATCTCCGGCTGACAGGCTTTGTAATCCTGATGCTCAAGGCCGCCATAAAGCAGAATTTTTTTGATTTTGTTCATGGCTGCCGGCTCCTTTTGCAAAAAATTCGTGCGGACGTTCTTTTTTGCAATTTGTGCAAAAAGGGGCATCTGTACCTTTCATTTTACCACGAAATCACGCCAAAAGATACACTTTTTCAACCTTTTGGGGGCATTTGGTTGAAAAATCCGGCCTGTATTTCCTGTGCAGAGCGCACAAAAAGGGGCTTTCCGGCCCAACCCGGAAAGCCCCCCGTTTTTGGAAGGATCGGTTTTTTAGAACTTTGCAATGTCAGCTGTGGTAATGGCCTTGCCGGGCAGCGTGCGTGCATCGGCATTCTCGTTCAGGGCCAGCTTGCCTTCGCGCAGCAACTGCACAGCCTTCTGGTGATCGGCGGCCTTCCAGTTGTTGCCCACGATCTTCCAGTTGTTGTTCACATGCGGCTCGATGGTGCCGCCCTTCACGGTGCGGATGTACTCGCCCAGCAGCTCGCGGATGCCGCCCACGTCGCCGCGCACATCGATCTCCAGCAGCTTGGGCAGCTCCTCACCGGGCAGGAAGATGTCCGCAGCCGTCAGCAGCTGGGTGGTGGCACGGTAGTTGTTCACCGCCACAACAAAGGTGTCGGTGTCCTTCACGGCCTTGCCGTTCGGCCACTTGAGGTTCTTGATGCGGTGGCCCGGCTCCTTGGAGATGTCCAGATCGTAGCTGACGCCCTCAAAAGCATCGTACAGGTAGTAGCGCACCGAGGGGTCAAAGGCAATGGTCACTTCATCCGGCTTCCATGTCTTGAAGAAGGCTGCGGACCACTCCATAA
>ERZ1026898.1533-NODE-1533-length-11301-cov-5.536991_pt1 | contig 11301 bp, 25 predicted proteins | sample MGYA00380178_ERZ1026898 | MGnify/ENA primary metagenome ERZ1026898 (study PRJEB33269, sample SAMEA4719814) | human gut metagenome | biome: human-associated habitat; feature: organic feature; material: feces | place: Cameroon | collected 2013-10 ... | reverse complement strand
GAGGGGGTGTTATTTTTCAGACCCCCCCCTATATCTTCTTACGATTTAATCCTGTGCCGTGGTATTTGTTTTTGGTTCAGATCCATTTTTCCACACTTTTCTATAAATGTTTCGGAAATCATATTGAATAATTTCATCAATGGCTCTTTCATGCTCTTCGTCGATCTCTTTCTCACTCATATCTTCTGACATGTGGGAGATTCGATCCAACAGAGAGCACGTGTTGTAACCTTTTTGGACATCAAACAGAAACCAATTAGTAAACTGTTCAAAAGGATCATAAGGATTATCGAATGTGGTCAATCGGCAATCGTTATCTGGCATGCTAATCACACTCCTTTAAGATACTTATATACTGTAGACTTTGAAACGCCAAGTTTCTCAGCAATCTGCGCAATTGTATATGATGCAGACATTGCTTTGATACGCCCCTTTTTAGCTTCCGAAAGCTCTGTGGTCGTTTTTGGCATTGCTCTTTGTCTAAGCGAATCTGGATCTGAATTCTTAAGTATTCTTGTGAGAATGCTCTCACTAATTGCGCCTGCCTGAATGGCTTTCCACTCGTTATCGGTAATTACGATATTCCTGTCTCGTCTGGCAACCGAGCCGACTTCTTCACGCGATCGAGACAACGCCTGCTGACTAGCTTTCTTAAGATCTTTCTTTTCGATCTTAACGCCAGCCTCTTCTGCTTTCTTCTTTTTTTCATTAACGATTACGTTGGCTCTACGCTGTGCATCACGCTCTCTGACCGAATTGAGTTCCGCAATTCTAAGCTTTTCACAAAGACTGTCATATTCATTCTGATACTTGCGTTTTGCATCTGCGCTGTACGCAATTTTCCCAGCTCTATCCGACTCGATGCGTGCCTGCCTGGCCATTTCCTTCATTGAGTTAGCATAATCTGCATATACCAGCTCCATGGGATGACGATGCTGAGATACCAGATCATACGCGTCATCCGCTTCCGCCATACGAGTGCTTTTCTGAGTTCTAGTCTTAACGACTTCTTCGACTTCGCCGGTTCGTTTATTCTCTTTTGTTACTGTGTAGTAAAGGTCGTCGGCCGTTCTATAGATCAGTGCCCCTTCAGGACGAGACGGATCATACCAAGGCTTCCCTTTAATATTCGGTTTGGGGGTACCCTGTCGCTTCGCCACATCGACTTCTCCCTTAGCCCGGGAAATAATTGTTGTCGCGCCCCCATTTGTCTTTCCTTGGTATTTAAGTTTAAGTGCGGATATGTTATTATCTTTTTCACTCGATTTGTAATCAAGGTGGTGCTTTGCGGCGTCAATAACAACCATTGAATGTCTGACCGCTCTGGCTATCTCTTTCTCATCTGCTCCGACAAGAGTCATATCAGTAATAAGGTTTGAGATTTTACCCATCTCTGTGTCAGTCTTCTTCATGATCGGGAACTCTCGACCATTCCGATAATAATGTTCCGACCCATCCGCGTCCACTCGACTACTATCTGACCCATATTCCATCTTGGGATCGAATCCGACCAGTCCCTCCAAGGGAGGTCTCGACGCAATCCTAACCTTTCCAGCCTTATCGTGAGTCGGGATACACATTACGGTATCCCCATCATAGTCAGCACCTGATAACTGTTCCGCGACTTTACTATTAACGCAAATTGCGTCGATAGATGTTTTACCAATCATTTTAATTGCATCCGCATTTTTATGAGTGACCGTAAGGATCGGAATCTCAAACGTTCCGCCATGCGGATACCGAATCAGCGCAAGTTTGCTTCCGTTCGGATAACCTGGAGCGTACACCTCTTTCTCACTTAAAGAAGTAACCGGAAGAATTACATGGTATTTCTGCCCCGGTAAAGCCGCTGCTTTGAGATGCACAGCCGCGGCATCGCAACCCTCAGCAAACTTATCGAGATAGTATTTCTTGATCGTTGGATTCGTGAGAGACATAATCTCATCGAACTCAGCCTGCTTGTCCGCTTTCGCAATTCCAAGCTGCTTCTTTGCCAACGCTATCGGCTGTTTCGAAAGGAACTGCGACGGAAGCGAATCTTTCCACTCAGTCCAGTCGCCTTCTTCCCTTGTTTTATTTATCAAGCCAAGTTTTTTCTCGCCGGTCTTTTTATCCTCATACCAATACTGCCCACCCTTTTCTTTCAACAACGCACCAAACGGATTGTCCGGATCATCTTTGACTTTTTTCAACACGTCCATCTTCGGAACGTCTTTCGATTTATTAGTGTTGAATATGACGTCAACACCTTTGGGCATATCATCGGAATATACGGCCATCCCTTTCAAATAACGGTTACCATCCACCATAATTCGAACCTGGGAATACAACGACTCCCCGAGCGAAAGATCCGGAACATTCCTGCGAAGTTCGATGGTTCCATCTTTCTGAAGACCGCCGTCTTCTGCGTACCTGATCATAAGGCGCTTTGAATCCAAGCTCTCTGGATAATGAAATTTTCTTTCAAAAGTCTGACCATCGTCTCTTGAGATATAATCATTAACGGTCTTGACCCTATCAAAATCATATATCTCATTATGCTTAGTCCCGGGGACGCAAAGAACACGCTGTGTTGTCATCTGTCCTTTATTTGTTACCTGCGCAAACCGACCTCCATATACCTCATATCCACCCTCAGCCTGGAGGATGAACAGAGCCTGATCCAGCTTTTCTTTTGTGATATTAAGTTCTCGATCCACGCCAGCCCCGACGTCCACCATTCCTTTTTTATCGACCTGTTCTTTAAGGAAATTTGCAGTCTCTCTTGCCTGCTTCATCCTCGATTCCGAATTCGGATTAAGGTAGGAACGAATCGTGGACTCATTCACGCCCATTCGTCTACCGATTTCAGATACACTGAGCCCTTCTTTTTCTTTCAGGCGTTTGGCAGTTGCCACGTCATAAGCTCGTCGATCATCTTTCGCGATGGAATATACAGTACGAAAATCGGTACTGCTATAACCGAAAGCTTTCGCAATTGCGTTATCACCGGTCCAGACTTTTCCATCTTCATCCGTATAGGTGAAACCGCTTTTTCGCATCTGCTCAACTCGACCAAGCCAGTCTCTACCATGCTGATACGGATCTTCACCAGAACCCCATGGATAACGGCCAGATCTTCGAGGCATACCATAGTGTGCCAGAAAGTCTTCTTCCGTCATTGATCCGGAACCGAAATACGAATCGATTTCTTCTATTACTGAGCCCATTGCTGCGAACCTTCCTTTCGTAATAATTTATCTAAATGAATAATTTTATCCATGATCGGAACAATATCGGCAGCATCCGGATTGGCTATCATAACCTCATCCTGCTTATACAGTCGACATTCAATTTTTATGTCAGCCGGTCTAACCTTATATTCCAAGCAGAACAGAGCCGCGTAAATATATAGCTGTTCCATATGCCCAGATTTTCCGGTTTTCAGATCATGGACGCGAAGAAAATTATTTCGAAACGCGATCGCGTCTGCTGTACCGAAAAACAGGTCAGAATAATATAAGACAACTTCTGTACTCATATGGAAACCGATTGCGTCATTAATATAAGCGTAAAGAGTCTGTTTTGATTTCGGCTGTTTTATTCCAAGATCAATCGTCTCTTTCGCCCAAGCATGGAGTCTTGTACCTCGTTCGACAGCTTCTTTGTTGCGATATACTTCCAATGCTTTATCATCCGTATATCGAAGCCATGAACTGACACTAGCCCCAAATGGCGCGTGTAATCCCTCAAGATTTGAATGCCTCACAAAGTTCATTTAAAACTTCCTCCTTGTTTTCTGGAAATATAAATCGCGAAAACGACATATCGTCCATCATACGAACGTAATATTCCTGGTTAGGTCTTTTCGACGCTCCTGCGTTCTTCTTAACTTCAAGAGTTGCCCACTTGTTCTTATACAGAATAAGAAGATCCGGAATTCCCTGAATATCACTTGAGTCAAGCTTTGTTATGACCGCTCCGGGGAACAGTTTTTTCAACTCTTTTTTTAAATCTGCCTGGAATTTATTTTCGTTCATAATGCTCTCCCTTTATAGATGAATCCTGCTGGGTACGATCCAGCGACATTCCGGTTATGAGCCGAATGCTCTACCAACTGAGCTAAAGATCCAAAATATAAAAGATAACGCATCAGGCACGTAGCCGGAATTGTTATCTTCTCCCTATAAAAGTCTATGTAATTTTCGCACATACCAATTTATTCCCAATGCCCGCTAGGATTAATAAATTGCCTCAAATGTAAACCCTAGATGCGTATGCCTATAAGGCTTATGGCGGATGATTTCGCATATTCGAGCTGGATTTCCGCCAATGGCATCAGCGCACGCTTGTATCGAATCAAATTCTTCACCAGTTTCTACTATCCTGACCGGAACTCCCGGACGACCTATATTTCCTTTTTTGCTAAGATCAACACAAGGTCCTCCGCCATCACTTCGAACTACATGATACCCGCAACAGGTATAACGCACATTTTTTCCACCAGAAACAACGTTTTGCAGGTAGTTATAACTCACTCCCAAATGCAAAGCACACGCTTGTATCGAATCAAATTCTTCTCCCGTCTCTATAATCCTGACTGGAACGCCGGGACGTGTTACTTCTTTCCTCATATCCGAAATCTCCTTTCCAAGCAAAAAGAAGAGCGCCCGTTTTCATAGCGCCCTACTCTTAAAATATAAATTTTTATCTTACCTCAAATATATAAGAGATGTAAAATCATTCGGTGTGCATTTCAATGCTCTCGCCATTTTTCTGAGGTCACTCATTCTGGGTTCCGTTAGCCCTCTCGCATATCTGCTCAAAGTCGGAGTAGAGATTCCGGTTGCTTCAGCCAGCGTCGTCAACGTGTGGCCGCTATGCCGCAGCAAACTATAAAACCGAACGCAGAAATCAATAGTCATCTCTTCGTCAGTCATATTTACTAAATCGCTGTTTAACCTTCGAACTGTAGGCCGATCAGCTCTATCGAACACATATCGCGTTCCATCTTTCATTGTTGCAAGAAGTTCGGTAGCACTAAGCTGTTCTAAATTATCAATCTTGTCAGGATCAACTCCGGTGTACTCTAAGAAATCAGAATATAATGTTTGATTGATATTGTATGAATTATTCAATCTGTTACCTCCTACTCAACATCCTAATTAATCATCGACGTCGTAAACGGTACTAAATCGTCTAAGTCACAATTAAGCGCGTAACTCAAATTTATAACCGCTTTCAGACTGGGCATCCGCCGAGCGTTCAGATACGAATTTATAGCTTGACGGCTAATCCCACTTTCTTTCGAAAGTTCGCTTTGATTAATATAATGCTCGCTCATCATATATCTAAGATTATCCGAAAACGTAATCAATAAATCTGCTTCTGTCATTTTTAATCAATCCTTTCTAAAAATTTACAGCTGCTACTTTAGTAGCAGTACAACTAGCTATCTATATTTCTTCATTTTTGAAGAAAATCATATAGTGAATATGATTGCTACTAAAGTGTCATCCTCAAACCATCGATTTTAGCCAAAAATATCCCTTTTTCGGCGATTTTTACCTATTTTCTTGATTTTTTGTACGTACAATAATTCATTTTACCTATTTTTTGTACGTACAATAATTCACCTCCCCTCTTCGATTGGTTCGAGCCACTTTCATAAATTTTCGATTTTTTGTACGTACAATAATTCAATTTTTCGATTTTTTGTACGTACAATTAATCAGCCTTACAAAGTTTCTCGTACTCTAATTTAAGGGCATCTCTGAAGATTTCCGACTTATTTTTACCAGTTTTCTCCATAATGTATTTGAGTGTATACAAGTCGCCGACCGATAATCTTACCTCGCATCGGTACTCTCTGGAGAATTCTTTAACCGGTCGCCCTCTTCTCTCACCCATATTCCATCCTCCAAAATATCAATTTTCCGGCGCCGACCACGCTCAAATCGGTTCATTCTGCGATCCAGTTCGTTCATTCTCTCACCATTTTGATACACATTTTCACGCAAATTATTAACATCCGCTGCCGCCATATCAACATTTGAAAGCTGTTTTTCAATGTACCTCACGCGATTTTTATACGCCTCAAACTGGTTTTTCATCACTTTAAGATCATATATACTGGTTGCAAAAACCAGCGCCAGGCCACCAAGCACCGCAATTCCGATCAAAATCAATTCCCACATAATAATACACGTACCTCCCAACATATTATCGCTGCACATAATCCAACACAAATAAAACAAATAGTAATACAAATCGCGACCACTAGCGATCCAAAGAGCGTATCTTCGATAATTGAATACGCCAGGTAAGCCATTACTAATGCTATAACCGCGCCCAGACCAAAAGCCACGAAACACAGTAGCTTCATTATGCGACCCTCCTTTTAACTAAATAAGTCCCCTAAATATAAACCGGTTGATATTGCAAATCCTACAAGACCAATCACCTCAATAAATAATCCGAATGACACGACCAGCATGAAACAGGGAATATCATCGATTGACGACGCCCATCTATTGATCCCAAGACCGATCAGAATTACAACTAAGAATATAAAAACAAATAACATTCTTTCACCTCATCTTTTACTTTAATGCGTTATACGGACGACAACCGGAGCCCCGTCTCTAATAAAGTGATTTAAGATCGAATTAACATAGTTCTCAAAGATTTTCTTCGAAACCAGATTAGCATATCCCTCTATTCCGAAAGAATTGCAATGGTATTCGAATTCGATCCAGCTTATTAGCCAATCAAACTTCCACGTAACGTTTCCTTCTTGTTTTATAGCAATTTTAATCGCACTTGAACCTTCATAAATTTCCTCAGTTATGGCAATATCGGCGTATACCATAGTTTCAAGCTTTTCCCGCAAAAAATCCATGAACATATTGCGTCCCTTTTGATCCATCATATAAATTCCTCCTTATACCTTAATCTTTACGCCTATCTCTTTTTGAAGTTCCGCCTTCAAATCGTCAACTGTAACTTCTCCCGATCCAACTTTCCCCATCATTTCATCGATATAAGAAAGAGATTTCAATACCCTCCCCTGCCCGAACTTATGAACTTTCCGTTCGGCAAGAGCGAAACATGTCATCAAAGCCTCTACGTAATATGTCCCGAGATTATCTTCAATTTTCTTTTCACGCGCTCTAATCATCGGATCTGTTCTTAAAAACGACTCTTTAGCACGTCTCCGTCGTTCTGACCTATTCATTTAATGACTCCTCCTTCATGGTAGCTTAAACTGAACTAAGACTGCTACACCAAAAAATCCGCATAAAATAATCGCGATTGTTGGAATAATTATCTTGAATAATAGCTCGGTTGCGTATCTAAAGGCATCTTTTGTCGTAGGATAATGTTTCATATAAACGTTAAGAAGCCAAAATATCCCGTAATATTCGATTATGGGTATCGCGATTACTAAAACAATTCTGATTAGTAAAATATCCACGTAACCTCTCCTTTCCTATTATAATGTGGGTTCAAAAAATATAAAAGAGAAAAGACCCAACGTATTTCTACGCTGAGTCCCCAGATCTGAAAACTCACTCCTCCGAATCATCCTCTTCATTTCCAACCGCTTTCGCCGCATTATCCGCACAATGCTCAACGCATTTGCAGACCCGATCAACAAATGGGTATAAACAAATATACGCCGACAAGCATGATATGATTGTTAAAATAGTTCCTCCGATAGTCATCATAAATACCTTCCCTCCTTATATTCTTTGTCTCCGTTTTCCAAGTGTTTAAATAACTTTCTCTCATCCTCAGCCCTTTGCATTTTATTCTTAACGGAATCAATGAAAGTGGTAAGAGCATAGATTTGATTTTCATCAGACCAGTGTTTCCTAATGGTTGTACAATATGTCATATCATATGGGCCACAATGTTTTGCACAGATTACTCGGTTTCCGGACGGTAAGAAAGATACGCTCACCTCAATCTTCTCATTTTCCGATAATTCTTCCAGTTTTTCGTATACATTCATTTCCTAGACCTCCCATCGCTTTTATATGATTCGCAAGTTTCAAGCGCTGACCCTCCTCGTTTACATTCCGGGTAAGCTGTGATAAACCCAGGTAAGGATTCGTCTACCGGAATATAATTCTCGCACGTGCAGCACCATTCTTTCTCCAAATCATCAATTCGATCTTCGATTACCCCAATATAATCTCTTATTTTTTCACCATCTTTATCAGTTAAATATTCCATCGCCGTAGATCCGATCATCCATGATAAATCATACAGTTTATCAAGAGCTTCTTTTACAGATACTTTGTCATCGCTCATTATTTGAATCCTCCTTATTTATATCAACATAAATTTAATCCAATCTGGTAAATCAGATGTGCCGATGGAATAGTAATAAACACAAATCATAATGATTGTGAAAATAATAAACGCCACACCCCATATAGCATGAGATGCAGCGCTAAATTTAATACTATTTGTTGCAAAGAAACCAATCATAGTTACAATCCATATCAGTCCAAATATAAATAGTGTCATTTATTCTCCTTAATCTTCGTCACCTGGCTGCCATAATCCGGTACCTCAGGTGTTATCAACTTTCTCATATTCTCGTGTACAATCGCAGTGACACTCTTCGTACTGCTTTTTGCAGTTATCACACATGGTCACTTCTTCACCAGTAATAAGCTTCTGATACGGCAAGGTCTTAATCCAGTTACAGAACTCTCGCCATTCATCCAGCTTATGATTCTTCCGCTGTCTGTAAATATTCGCCAGCACTTCATAATTCACCATAACATTACGAGTCTGGTTATAGCTGCTTGGAAGAAGCTGAATCATCTGCCACCAGTCATCTTTTGATTTAGAAGTCAAATACTGTTTTCGCCAATAATTCAAAAGATTAATAGTCAGACAGGTATGCCCATTTCCGTCGAGTCGAACCTTTCCTTCGTCGGAATATATAGGACTGTTATCGTTAAACTTCAAATGCTCACAACTAAAATCCTCCAAATCAAATTCCTTAGCAGCAATCTTATGCATCGTACTACAGGAGTTCGTTACTGTGCCAACTTTATAAGTATCAAATTCTTTCCACCAATACAGCGGTGCCGTAATTCTCACATATACCGGCATCATTCTCATATATTTCCGATGCTCTGTACCTGCGTTGGAGAGACGCTGCATGAGATCTAAATCGTTCGGGCCAATTTCTTTATTAATATAGGGACCACTGCAATTTGGGTTAGCGCAATCGGGATTACAAGGTTTATTCTCATGAAAACCTGTTCTACAAATTTTCACATATGTATCACTCTTCTCCCAAGAATTCATAGGATTTCTCATGCCTTCAATAATAAATTCCATCTGCTCTGGACTCGGTAATACAACGTGTTCTAATGTAATGCTCATTCGCAATACCCTCCTAATTCAATTTCTACAAGTTTGTCAGCTTCTATTTCCAGAATATCCAAACGCCTATATTTACCGATAATAAGTACAGGGCGGAGTAGGCCGTCTGATATTCCTATCGCATCTCTACGCCGTTCTTATCTAATAGGAATCATACTGGATAAATATGAAAGTTTCGAATAAAGTTCTTCCCTCCTACGATCGTCAATGACTGTTACTATTGGTTTCATTTTCTTTACCCCTTTCATCTAATCGCGTCCTCCGCAATTTCGCTTTCAAGCTCTTTCGTCTTATCATCAAAGATTCCAACTATCACATCGCGCCCCTCTTGATAACCTTTTCTGTATCCACGCATGTACTCATCATGTAAAATCTTCGCGTTGACAGTAATTTCGCAAATATCAACTCCGAGATCTTCCATCATTTTTATAAGCGCAACAGCTTTATACAACGTCTCTTTACTCACGGTTATCTGGTAATTATCTACAATCCACGACGATATTGTCTGAAATATAAATTCATCCCTTGTTTCGATCACTTTCGTTGATACCTCATTGATGAAATTCTCATACATCATTTTCTTCTTCCTTTCGCTCTTTTCTTACAATATCCCGGTTTACAATACCCACCAAAACTGTAACCCATAAAAGCTCTTGTGTCCGGAATCCAATGTTTGCAGTATATACACTGAGTCCCAGGTGGGAATAAATTTGTGCTAACGCCGATTCTACTCATTTTTTCTTTCTCCTTTCAACGAATCTACAGGTGTGTAATAAGGACAATCGATACACATTTCAGATAAATATCCGGTGTTTCGCGTTCCGCCGACTATCCCATGACAACATCCGAAAACTGCAATTCCGTCGTCCTCCATTTCAGAATAGCATTTATCATAATCCGAAATGACGTGTTGCGTTCCTAAGATTATAGCAATAACAATAATTCCAAACAAAACCGACTTAATCATGTTTTCACACCTACCTAACCGCTTTCCGATAAGTTTCCATGGTTGACGCAATACCTTTTTCATATCTTGTCTCCACATCTTCATTCTCATCGTAGCTTAAAACTGCCCCGCTTTTTTTTTTAATAACCCGGTTTGATAATTTTAATCAAAATTTTTCACCTCACATTCTTCTCCGCAATCTGGGCATCTAACAAACTTTTCATGCTCAGTCGGGCCGGTCTGTCTGGAACTCAAATCTCCTTTTTCGCATAAAAATATGCATCCGCATAGGGTACATACAATTCTCTTTTTGTTACCATGTCTAATTACTTTAATCATTCACAATATCCTCCAAGTTCAATATTTAGAAGTTTGTCCGCCTCGATTTCTATAATCCCTACTTCAATATCTGATAGATCCTCAACAATTTTCCATTCATCATTTTTGTTTTCATCATAAAGTTGTTTTTTCACCAAATCTTTAGCGGATTCAGCAGCATCTTTTTCTGTATAAACACCAAATATGTTTTCCACATGCCCATATCCGCCATAGTAAGTATTTCCGTGTACCACATATACGATCATTTCCTTTTCTCCTTTCTGCAATATTTAAATTTACAATATCCGCCAGTCCATCTTGTTGTTTTTATCCAATATCTACAGTTTATACAACGTTTGGATGGCTGCATAATATACGTTTTAAATCCTCCATTACCCACTTCAGACCTCCGATTAATCACGAAATACGAATCTTGACAATTATCGTATCTGGAATATCTTCGTCACACCAAATGCCTAACACGTCTGTATCCAAATATTCATCGCGAATTATACCGCCATACCCGCTTCTGATTAGACAAATTTCTTCCTCATGTGAATCGAGCAACTGAACATCATTTCGATCTATAACCGATAAGACATTTCTCAAGACCATTTTTCAACCTCCTAAAATAAATAAACCAGTAC
>ERZ1026898.1526-NODE-1526-length-11329-cov-58.837414_pt1 | contig 11329 bp, 22 predicted proteins | sample MGYA00380178_ERZ1026898 | MGnify/ENA primary metagenome ERZ1026898 (study PRJEB33269, sample SAMEA4719814) | human gut metagenome | biome: human-associated habitat; feature: organic feature; material: feces | place: Cameroon | collected 2013-10 ... | reverse complement strand
GTATTTAAGTACATAAATTAATTTTTCAAACTCAATTTCATCTTGTTTTGTACCTTTTTCTAAAATTAATCTAACATTAAACCTAGCTAATTCTTTGAGTAGAGTAGCTAAAGGTTGGTAGGATTTATCAAAGTTTACTAATCCATGGCACAATTCCCATTGATTTTCTTTAGTTCTATGTACTCTTATATCCAAGTATTTTGTACCTAACTTTTCCTGCTCTTTTAGTGTCTTTGTTTGTGTTCTCCATAAAAAGGAAAACAACTCAAATATTCTATTTTTAGCTCTTAAATAAGTAAAACTATCGTGTGTTCCTATCATAATATAATAATTAAAAAGAGGTAATCGGAATCCCAATTACCTCCTTTGAGTTATACAATTAGTTTCTTCTTCTCTGGTTGAATGATTGGTGAAGGAGTTGGGTCAGGAACTTCCTCATACTCTTCAATAATGAAGTCAATATCCCTATCCTGTAGCAATAGGCACTGCTTTCCATCCATCTCAACAACATCAAAGTTGTAAGTTATAATAGGGTTATCAGTGATTACTCCATCCTTTAGAGAACCTTCTTGGTGCTTCTTCACACCAAATCTTGTAGGATTAACCCATACCAAGTCACCAACTTTAATGTCTCTAACAGAGCTACCCACTGCAAGTACTCTCTGATATTCCTTCAAGCTGCCTTCTCTCTTAGTCACATCAATAAGACCAGCTCCTACCATCATATCATGCTCATACTTATCCATTGTAGTGATAAGCGAGGTAAACATTGGGCGTATTTTTCTAACTTTAAGCATTTTAATATTTATTATTGTGTATTAATCTGTGACAATTGGAGCAGACTAAAATACATTTATCAAGCTCTTTCTTTATAGTCTCTGTTAATTTTGGGCTATTCAATATTTTAGAAACTTCTGTATCTTTAATAGATGGGTCTACATGATGAAAATCAAAGATAGAAGCATTTTCTCCATTATAAGGAATACCACAATGCACACACTTAGAACCTTTATATTGTATAGCAACAACTTTGTTTTTCTGTCTGTCTAATTTGTGTTTTTGATAATGCTTCTTATAAGTTGCTAATCTACTATCTTTATTATTCTCTGCCCATTCTTTAATCTCTTTTGAATGCCTTTTATTGTACTCTCTATTGATTTCCTTAACCCTATCTTTGTTATTCTCCTTCCATTTCTTGCTTGATTTAAGAAACTTATCTTTATTTCTCAAGTAATAAGCTCTTCTGTATTTCTTCTTCTCTTCATCTGTCATTTCTTCTCCCTTATCTGTTTTATAAACTTGAGTCTCTTTTTCATACCTAACATCCTATCATAAGTGCAAGTCAATTTACCCAGTGACGGAATGTTGAAATTTGTTCTTAACTTAGCAAAATCCTCTTCATTAAGATTCTCTTTTAATGGCAAGGACTGTATGGATTGGTTAATGAATAACCAAAATGCCTTATATGTTTTATCTACCACTTCTTTAGGTAAATTCAACTCTTCAGAAACCTTACCAATTATATCAAGATAACTCATTTCAATTCAAAAAGTAACAATAGTTGGAAAGTGCCAGTCTCCTCATCAATGTTAGGAATAAACCTTGGATTAATCTTGCCATCAATGATAACCTTATTCTTCCTTAGCTTGCCCATAATTACTTGAAAGTGTGGGAGAGTGATATTACACTCTTCCCTTACTTTCTTCTTTGTATCTTCACTCATTGTAACCTTATCAAGTATCTCATTGTCCTTGATAACTTTACTGAGTTCATATCTCTGCTTAACAAAGGATGTAATTACATCAATCTCTCTTTCAGTTAACTTATGAAAAGGCTCTAAGAATTTGAACCAATGCCTGAAGAAGCTTCCACTCAAAGAACATGGTACTCTAACTATATTATTAGGCTTCTTCATATATATTTATATTACTCTTCAGTTTTAATATTTGAGGTCTCTTCTTTATTATCCTCCTCAGGTACTGTCAGAAGTTCCTCAATTTCAGCAATACACTTTTCAAGAAAGTCTTGCTGGAACATATGTCCATTCTCTACTACCTTAAACAAGTAATCAAGTCTCTTGAATATATTACTCATATTAGCAGCCTGTAACTTCATATACAACTGCTTAGCCTGCTCACTAAGCTGATGAGCTATGTTCTCTAACTGCTCATAAGACAGCTTCTCAGGTCTCTCGTTTTCCTTTGTTGTTGGCTGCACCTTTACAACCTTTTCCTTCTGCTCTTCCATTTTATTTATAATTAAGTTGTTAATACTCTTCAAGGTATCTGTGTCCATATCTATTCTTGTAGAGGGTATCCCATTCCTCTATTGAACATTCTTCTATATCAGTGGAGCCACACTCATCACAGTAATCTGAATCCTCCATTCTTGGAATGTTCCTAATATTCAATGATAGACAATGCTTGCAGTATAGTACTGGTACTTCATTGTAATCATTAGGCTGATTTTCTGTGTTTAAGTTGCTCATAAATCATCTTCTTTCTTTCATTAATAGTCCTACTGTGATGTCCCTTTCTCTTACAAGTATTAGCCTTATTATTGAAAGGTCTCTTAGGGAAGATAATACCATCAAGAGATACATAACCTCTTTTGATTGCTCTTCTCACAGACTTAAACCTGCTTACTGCTTCATAAGTTCTTAGGTGAAGAATACTTTTCTCATAGAAATCTCCCACAATATCTACTCTATTCTTCTCCATGTAATCCTTGAACTCCTCTTCACTCATAAGAGGTCTTTCTACTGTCTTCTGCTCTTCCATTTCCATAATGTTTTTATCTATAGTAGATTAATACAAATTGACCATTCTCTTTAAGTAGAGAAACTATATTCTCTTTTTTAATTCTTTCTTCATTGGCTGCTCTTACAATACCTCTGATTGTAGTATCAGTTAGCACAGTCATAATTTGAGAACCCTCTGAACCATTGGTCTTTTTGGTTCTTGTCATCTTTGCTTTTTCTATCTCTTCCATATAAAGTAATTTAGTTACGGGGGGAGGACTCGAACCTCCGTAGATTAGCTTATGAGACTAAGCTGGTACCACCTCCAGTCTACCCCGTGATATAAAATTCTATTTAGCAAATTCTTGATAATGTAACCATTGATGACAATTTGGACACAGTAAGATACATTTATCAATCTCTGCTTGTATTCTTTTCATTGAAAGGTTTCCTACCTCTACACTACTAAAACCAAATTCTTTAGTTTTAGGATCTAAATGGTGAAAATTAAGTATTTCAGGATGTTCTCTCCATCCACAATAAGCACAGCAGCCATTATTTCTTATCTGTCTAAGATAATCCATTCTTTCTTGCCTTCTTTTTCTAAAATACTCATTTCTACTTTCTCTGTCTTTTCTCATATTAAAAATTATAGAGCAGATAGTGGGAATCGAACCCACACATTAACATTGGAAGTGTTACATACTAACCTTTATACTATACCTGCAAAAGAGCCTCTTATAGGAATTGAACCCATATCTTCTGACTACAAAACAGAAATAATTAACCTTTATACTAAAGAGGCATTGTAGCTTCAGTGGGATTTGAACCCACAAGAACATTACTGTTCAAAGGATTTTAAGTCCTCCGTGTCTACCATTTCCACCATGAAGCCATCCAGTATCAATAAGGCTTTACATCACACAAGTGGAATAAGTAGTCATACTTATTGACATTCTGAATAAAGGTCTCACATTCAGATGTTATACCTTTATATATGGTCTCTTGAGGAATCTTATCATAGAATGCAATAGTAGCAGACTTAACCTCACTTATAAAGTCAAAAGCATTCAGTGCATCACTTGGAGTTCCTTTGATTACATTAGGTTGTATCTTGCCAAGTATTCCCATATATCCTTCTGCAAGCCCATCTTGATAATCTGACAATATGTCAAGGAACTCATCAAGATATACATGGATATTCTTCTTAGGTGCTGCCCAATGCAGATTCTTACACTTAGTCTTCCAACCTTCAAGCTGATTTAAGAAGTTAATAAAGAACTGAGAACCAGATACTTCTGTACTTCTGCTTGATTCCATTGGAGTAAATAGGCTATCTTCTTCAAACATATTCTCTTATTTTGATGGTACAAAATTAAGCAAAATAATTGGAACTACCAAACATTTTCCTAACTATTTTCCAATTATTTTTAGTACCCTCTAAGAGACTCGAACTCTTACACATTACTGCGTATGCTCCTAAGGCATATGTGTCTACCATTCCACCAAGAGGGTAAGAGCCTAGATTAGTATAACCTTCATTATACTCCCTTTTATAACTAGGCAGGGGCAGGACTTCTGCTTAACTAATCTGTTACTTATAGCCTTAATGGACTCTGTGTTAAGGCAACCACATAGATTCTACGACATCTAAAAGGGGCTAGCTTTACCTTGTAATGCTAATCAAGAACCCTAAGAGTTACGTTGCTACATTATTCTAGAATTTATAGCTTTATTACATACTTCTAATTTATTTATATTTTCATTATTGTGGGAGTAAAAGGAATCGAACCTATTGTGTTTCTGATGTGCCAGATTTACAGTCTGGTGCCCATCCACCATCTGAGCAGTACTCCCATATATATTTATTACTCACTCCAACATCAAAGGAACTATATTCCAACTGGAATAGTTCCTGAAGGTATCCAAACATAAGACTTAGCAGCTTGTCTAGAGTATGCTTTAACACCCTTTTTAATTAATGAAATAATCTTTTTCATAACAATTAAAAATTTAGAGTTAATAATATGTTATGTTCCCCCATAAGGAGTCGAACCTTACTCTCAAGATTAAAAGTCTAGAGCATCCACCATCAATGCTTTGGGGGAATATTTGCTGAACCTTGAATCTCCTGTTTTAAGAGGCAGAGGCTTTAACCAATTCAGCTATAGGAGCATTATTTCTTTTCATACTTTTCAGACCATGCCTTTGTTATGCCAGCAGATGTAAATACAGCAGCAACAGCACCTATATAAGCAGCTAGGCCATTTAAGTCTGTTGCTATAGTATGGTTATATATTACCTCTACTACAAGCAATACTGCTGGTACTAATAGTAGGATTAAACCTATTACTGTAACTGCTACAAGGAAGAAGTTCTTTGAACTAACTCCTGTATTATTCTTTATAAGTTTATCTATGTAACACATAACTCTAAGACTTGGAGGTGGGATTTGAACCCACGAATCATCAGATTTGCAGTCTGTGCCCTTAGACCACTCAGGTACTCCAAGATAGTACTGGCAGAGGGGCTTGAACCCACATGCACCAATTACCCTTTCTACAATGTATAAGATTGAGGGGATATGCCAGTATATTGGGGTGTCTGATGGGAATTGAACCCACATAATTTGGAGCCACAATCCAAAGCTCTACCATTAAGCTACAGACACAGTTCTGATGAGTAGACTCGAACTACTAACTACTGCCTTATGAGAGCAGCTTTCTGCCATTGAAATACATCAGAATATGTAGGGATAATAGGACTTGAACCTATAACTCCTTCCGTATCAGAGAAGTGCTCTAACCATTGAACTATATCCCTATATTGCTGATGGGATAGGATTTGAACCCATATCAGCTGGTTTTGGAGACCAGTATTTTACCATTAAACTACCCATCAATTTCTGCGGGGAATACAGGACTCGAACCTGTAACCATTGGATTAACAGTCCACTGCTCTAACCATTAAAGCTAAATCCCCTAATTTGTTGCTCCTACAAGACTCGAACTTGTGACCTTTGGTGTGTAAAACCACTGTTCTTAACCACTGAACTAAGGAGCATTGATAGGGCAGTTTCTTTAACCTCTAACTGCCCAAAAGAGGGTTCAAGCAAAAGCTCAACATTATGAAAACATGAAACATGTGTGGAGAATGAGGGACTTGAACCCTAAACTTGACTTTGCAAAAGTCATGTGTTAGCCAATTACACCACAAACCCCATTAGTAGGGAAAAGGAGACTTGAACTCCTGATTTCTTGCTCCCAAAGCAAGCTCCTTGACCACTAGGATATTTCCCTATAAGCGGAGAGCATTGTACTCGAAACAAATACCTTATTAGGGTACTCACTATTTAGCAGATAGGACTATCACCTTGATAGTTTACTCTCCATTGCCTATCCTACCACTGTAGGATAGGACTTTTAAGTTGGGTAGCAGACTATGAGGGAATTGAACCCTAACCTTCACATTGACAGTGTGATATGCAAACCATTACACTACATAGCCTATATAGTAGAGCCATTGGGAATTGAACCCAAATCTCTGCCTTGAGAGGGCAGTTACCTAACCATTAGTAGGTAGCTCCATATTGTATTGGGTATGGGACTTGAACCCATAATCTCCACATTGAAAGTGTGGTGACTTAACCACTTCGTCTAACCCAACATTTAGTACCCCCTATAGGAATCGAACCTATATCAAAAGATTAGAAGTCTCTTATTCTATCCATTGAACTAAGAGGGCATTGTTGTTCTCACAGGACTCGAACCTATAAACTCAGCTCCAAAAACTGATGTGTTACCATTACACTAGAGAACAATAAAAAAGTACCATCTTAAAAACAACTGGTTAAGATAGTACTCATAACAAAGATGAATATTCACCTAAAACCATCTCTCTTTCTCAATTGCAGTGCAAAGGTAAGCATAATTTTTGAAACTACCAAATGTTTTCTAAAGTATTTTCAAACAAAGCATTACTCTTGTCTATAAGAGTAATGAAATTTACTAGGTTTTAGGCTCTCTAAAGTAAACACTAACTTTTCTCTGCTAACTTATTAGCCCAAAGTTCAGTATAAAACTTATAGTAATCCCAACTGAATCCTATCTTACTGCAAATATTATACACTATAAGATGCAATAAAGATGGGATACCTATGACCACTAAGTATAGTGGTCCTAGAATCCTAGATTGTTTACTATGTCCATGACTATGCTTAATATCTGTATTTGAGAACATAGTATTTACAAAGATATAGTTACCTAAGGACATAGTTGGTAGCACATCATTATATATCATAGTGTTACCTCCTACTATACCTTCTCTATATGCTGCCTCACACAATATACCCTCTATACATAAAGCAAGCATATTCTGTGGGAACTGCCATAACCACATCAATAAATTCTTAATATAACTACTAATCTTCTTCATTTTCTTCATTAATTATTGGATATAATATATCCCTAGAGCTGGATTTAACAGCCTTCAAGACAGCTATTTTTAGCTTTCCTATCAATTACTTACTTCAGTAGACCCGGTCTTTTAATCCTCTAAAGTCTGATTCCCTGTGCCTTTTCTCAGTGTGATGCGCTCAGACAATCTACCTTATAAAGTAACCATTTGTGTAGTATTGGGGACACCTCTCTATTATTTATAGATACTACCCAACTTCTGCCCCACTACTTTTTATCCTCATGGGGGATAACCTAATCACACTTAGGTTCTACGAGGTACAAAGATAAGTAAAAGAAATGATATGACCAAATGTATAAATAGAAAATTTATTGACTATAGAGATATTTTTTTTTCTGATTTTTTTTGAAAAATTTTTGGTATTTGTAGGAGTGGTTGATAATATACCCATCACCCCTCCATAGTCTTTGAGAGTGGGATAGTCCCCCTGGGGTTCTCTATCGTCATATAATTAGGAGGGGCACATCACCCCTCCTTTAATACTGAGGGAGAATAGTCTTCCTCATAATCTTTTAATGCTCTCTCAATCTGCTTAAATGGAGATTGTATTACACTATGGAGAACATCAAGTTCACAGTATCAGTGAAGAGACCTGATAGGTCTCTTATTAAACTCCTCAAGCAGTATGAGGAGTTAAAAAGACAAGGTGTACGTAGAGTACACCTTGTGGTATACAAAGAGTATACATATAGCCACATGGAGTGGCTATATATATACAACGACTCTCCACGTTCCCTTATTAAGGGGGTGGAGAGTGTTATCGACAGGATGTTCCTGTCGAGATTACTATCCTATAGCGAATGCCGTAGGGTAGACAAGGCCATACAGGAGTTGTGGCCTTGGTATTAAAAAATAGGTTAGGGTATTATTGCCCTAACCTATTTTTTTATAAAAGGGTGACTTCGATGGGAGCAATGGCAATAAGACAGCAGCAATAAGACAGCAGCAACAAAAATAGTAAGAGTGCTACTTTAATGCCAAGCTCATCACTCCTCCCTCGTATTTGATAAACATTAAAAGGTAGAAGCACATAACTTCTCCTTTACCTTTGATAAACATTATTCACATGAAGAAAACAATCCTACTTTGCTTACTTGTTGCTATGGTAGCATCTGAAGCAGGCTTTATGGTGTGCCAAAACACCACAGTTAAACAACAGTCCAACCTTATAGAAGCTTATGATGCTTATAATAAGCACACTGAAGAGCTTCTGGACACTTTGGACTCAGAGTATGATTGGGTTGATGCTTTTGACCCTCAAGAGTATTATCAGTCTAGAGAGAAGTTGGATTCATTAATTTGGAATAAATAATAACTAAAGCTTTCCCCAGTTTGCTCTAGTGTGGAAATTGGGACTATTATGATTAATGCAGATTTATCTGACTTAATGATGGAACTTTGGCTCAGAAATAGAAAGAAGGGCCTTATTGCTTGGACCACTAAAGATGGTAAAGTCATTCCTATAAAGGACTTAGATGACAAGCATTTAGTAAACATTATTAGAATGCTTCGTAGAGCTGATGATGAAGAGTCTGAGTATTCTGAAGCTCTCAGCTCTATTGGTGATACTACACTCTCTTAAGCTCATTACTCCTCCTTTACATTTGAATTAAAACTTTATTTACTTGGGTGTGCTTGATACCCTAAATAAGTCCTAAAGGCATAGGCATCTTTTTATGAACATTTTCAGTTCTTTGAGAGTTTACGCAGGTAAGTGGAGCGTGAAATCCACTAGAAACTTTGAAGCTGAGGAAATAGCTGCTGTAGAACACGCAGTTGTTGTACCATCTGAGTATGGCAACTCAGTTCAATTCACCATGAAGAGTGGTGGATTGACTTATATCCCACTTGACCAGAATAGTACTCTGGGAGTGGGTGAAGTTGTAGACTTACAGAAGGCTAAGATAATTACCTTATGTAAGTCAGGAGAGGCTGACATTTTCCGAGTTAGCATCTAACAGATTAGGGGCAGGATTATTCCTGTCCCTTTTCTTTTTAAGGATTAGGTAGGGGCAATATCACAATATAAAAATCACAAAAGGTAAAAGCAATAATAGGCATCAGCAATGTTTGACTAGCACAGCTCATCACTCCTCCTTAGCTCCTGACACACTGCATTAGCAATGTGTTGTCAGTTATCATTTATCAATTAACAATTAGCAATTAACATTTGCTCTATTGCCTAAAGACTAAGGACCCTTGGCAATAGTATTATGGGGATAAGGCTATGAATATCTTTTCAAGTCTTCGAGTTTATGCTGGTAAGTGGATGCTTAAAGCTTCACGAGTTTTCACACAGGAAGAGCAGGATGCAGTATCTTCTGCAACTGTGGTAGCCAGCCAATATGGTAACAGTGTTTGCTTTATGATGAAGTCTGGAGGTCAGACTTTCATTCCACTTGACCAAAGCTCCAGTCTTGGAGTTGGGGAGAGTGTAGACCTCTCTAAAGCAGAGTTGATTACTCTTGGCAAAGATGGAGAGGCTGACATCTACAGAGTGAAAATTTAATCTTTCACAGATAAACTACTACTGCCACATAGTGTGGTGGTAGTAGTTTTTAACTCTTTAGGTAACAGCAATAATTCATTCTACTTCAATAGCTTACACTGTTATGTTAGACTATTTATTAGTGGCTGGCTTAATATCCCTCTTCATGCTTTTAGCAATATGGGAAGACCAGCAAAACAAGTAAGAATCATAAAAACATAGCTATTTATACTGGCAACTAAAAGAGTATAACTACTGTAACAACAATGTTTTGCTCAAAATTCCTGTATCAATAGATGTTAAAAGGAATAGGATTATGACTACAAACAGACAAAAAGCTGCTATTCACTTTTGTGAGCAATGGCTCAATATCACCTTTGAAGGTAACATTAATGACTTTCAACAAGTAAGTTACTTTCTGTCAATTTACTTAGATGAGGCTAAAAGTTTCTATAATGAAGTCGCATGTGAGTATGAATCTTATTTATGGGATTTAATGATGGATTAACATGGCAAGAAAACATACATATCACCGAGAAAACTGTGACTGTTCCATAAGAGAAGTCATAGTGGATGTCTATGGGAGGAAAATAATCCTTAGTGGACAACATGCCTTTGAATATAGTATAACTGTTATATCAATTACTGGTAGAATAGTTATTACTGACTTCAAGAATGGCAAAGAAGCAAGAAAAGAGTTCTACAAATATAAAAGGAAGAAGTAAATGAGAGTCAAGCTTATACTTAAAGGTGTGTTACTATGGGTAACAGCCTTTGCAGCTGTAATCTTCATATCAGGAGTAGATAGTATCTATGATAATGGGTACCTATTCCAGACCTTTATAGCTGTTGCAGTAATGGTATTCTGTTGCTACAAGCTAATCTCAGAGGAAGAGTTTGAAATTTTATCTTTGTACAGATGGTTTAACAAAATTATATAACAATGAACAGACAACAAGCAAAAGAACTTCTGCCTATCGTACAAGCATTTGTAGAAGGTAAAACAATAGAGTTTAGAACTAATTCCATTAGCAAATGGATAGAAACAACTACTCCAAAATTTGATTTATTACATGAATATCGCATCAAGCCAGAACCAAAATATCGGCCTTTTAGAACTAAAGAAGAGTGTTGGAATGAAATGCTCAAACATCAGCCATTTGGGTGGGTAAAACATACCTCTTCTAATGAATATTTTTATTCTATATTAGAAGTTATAGACGGTGGTTGTGTATTTGTGTATGGGCCTATGGTTCCATTTGATGAGGTTTATGAGTTCAACACATTTGCTGATGGTACACCATTTGGCATTAAAGAATAAAATAACATGGAAACAAAAGAAGTTAAAATACAAGTACCAGAAGATTATGAAATTGATAAAGAAAACTCGACATTTGAGTATATCAAGTTAAACCTATAAAGAAAAATATTACATATGAAGAAATATGTGAAGATCTCTTCAAAAAATAAACGTAGTTTTTATATATCAGAACGTGGAGCAGTAAATAACTGTATAGCTTTTCATACTGCAATGGATAAAAATAATGCTACAAATAAAAAACAACTTGAAAGAGTATTAGCATTAAATCAACTTCTTAATATTGCTGAATATTATAATAGATTAC